>Ga0233432_10004429_pt1 | contig 12486 bp, 8 predicted proteins | sample SI_122_August201_6_FD_179870 | JGI IMG/M metagenome (GOLD analysis project Ga0233432, IMG submission 179870) | Seawater microbial communities from Saanich Inlet, British Columbia, Canada - SI_122_August2016_10_MG | ecosystem: Environmental > Aquatic > Marine > Inlet | place: Canada: British...
GTGCTCGATCCCCCCGTCGTGCAATGCGCTCTTTTGAGAGCGGACAAGGGCCTGATCGTTTTTTCCGGCCCCGATGAGAACGGGCCGACGGGGAAGGGCAGGAGTGACTTGCGTCTGCGTTATTCCACCGATCAGGCCAAGAGCTGGAAGGACGGACCTTTGATCCACGTTGGCCCGGCCGCTTACAGTGACTTGGTCCTAGTGAATGAGCGAACCATAGGGGTTTTATTCGAAGCTGGGGACAAGGGGCAGAAGAGCAGTTACCAACGAATCGAGTTCAAGACCCTTGCACTCAAAGAGGTTATCGGATCAAAATGATTCGGGCCCTGCCTCTCTTTTTTACCACTCTGCTTTGCCTTTGCCAAGTTGCGGTTGGGGCATCCCCCATTGCGTGGGAAGAACGGCCCTCGATCCCGGATAAACATGGCTTTGCCGGTCCCTTTGCGGGGGTCTCTTCCCGTACGCTGGTGGTGGCAGGCGGAGCGAATTTCCCGGAGTCTTATCCGTGGGAGGGCGGTTCGAAGATTTGGCACGACCGGATCTTTCTTCTGCCCGAAGGGGCCAAGGAATGGACGGTTTCCTCGCGCAAGCTACCCAAGGCTTTGGCTTATGGGGTTTCGGTCAGCCTGCCCGAGCAAAATAATTCTATCGTCATGCTGGGTGGGAGTGATGGGCAAAACAAGCCAGTGGCGGACGTCACCATGCTTACGCTCAAGCTCGTGGACGCACGACCGGAGGTCCTCCTGCAACCCCTTCCTTCCTTGCCCGTCGCCCTTGCTGAATCAAGCGGTTTGGCATTGGACAACAAGATTTACCTTTTCTCCGGAAAATCGATCGATGGAACGGTTCGCAAGGCTTACCGGTTGGATTTCGGGCGTTCTCCCCTCAAGTGGGAAGAACTTCCCTGGCCGGAAGGAGCCCGGGGGAGGATGCACTCGGTAGCCGGTTTGCATGATGGAAAAATCTTTCTTTTCGGTGGCCGGGATTATCAATCGGAATCGGAAATCGAACATCCCGAGGACCGCTTAGAGGCGGAAAAACTTGATTTCCTTCGTGACTGTTACCGCTTCGATCCAGATGCGGGCAACTGGACTCGGATCACCGATCTTCCTCAAGGTTCCTCGGCCGCTCCCTACCGGGCAATCCCATCCGGAAGTTCACACCTCTTGATGCTCGGTGGAGTGACCGCGCCTTATGTCGAGGAGCAGTTGAAAGCCCGCCCCAAGATCAACGGTCAAGGGCATGAGCACCCCGGTTTTTCAAGGACGGTTCTTGCCTATCATGTCATCACGGATAATTGGGTTGAGGCTGGCGCCCTCCCTCCTGAAATGGAGGTTCCCGTAACCGTTCCGGTTGTCTTTATGCCAAACGGAGAGTACGTCATTCCCTCGGGCGAGAAGCAGCCCGGTGTGCGGACCACACAGGTTTTTGCGGGAACAATCACGCGTTCTTCCTCCTCCTTCGGTTTGATCAACTGGCTGGTGGTCGGGCTTTACCTTCTTTTGATGGTGGCCATCGGGTATTACTTCATGAAGCGGGAGGCCGCTTCCTCGACCGACGCCTATTTCAGGGGAGGCAAACGGATTCCCTGGTGGGTGGCCGGTCTGTCGATCTTCGCAACCATGTTGTCGGCCATTACCTTCATGGCGATACCCGCCAAGGCCTACGCCGGCAATATGAATTCATGGATCGGGATGTGGCCCATGGTGCTGATCATTCCCCTGGTCGTGTATTATTACCTGCCTTTCTTCCGTAAGTTGAACGTCACCTCGGCTTATGAATTTCTCGAGCAACGCTTCAACTTGGCCTCCCGGTTGATTGCGAGCGCCCTGTTCATGCTCTTTCACGTCGGGCGGATCGCGATCGTTCTTTATCTCCCCGCCTTGGCTTTGTCCAGCGTGACGGACATCGATATCTACTTGGCGATCCTTTCCATTGGAATCCTTTGCATTGCCTATACCGTAATGGGCGGGCTGGAAGCGGTCGTCTGGACGGATGCGATCCAGGCAATCGTATTGCTCGGCGGCGCCCTGCTTTGCATCATCGTGATCGTTTTTCAAATGGAGGGCGGATTGGGGGCGATTATCGAAGTTGCCCAAGCCGACTCCAAGCTTCTGACCGTGGATTGGGGAACCTTGGATTTTGGTTCGTCGACTAATTCCGCCTGGGTCATTTTGCTCGGCTTCGCCTTTGCTTCCCTGCCTTCCTACACCGCGGGACAAGATGTCGTACAGCGCTACGTCTCCACCCCTACGGAAAAGGAAGCGGCCCGATCCCTCTGGCTGAACATGCCCATGGCCATTCTCGGATCCCTTCTTTTCTTTAGCCTCGGCGTAGCGCTCTATGCCTTTTACCAAACCCAACCTGCCTTGTTGGACCCGGCCATGGAACGAAACGATGGCATCCTACCGTTCTTCATTCTCCAGAACTTACCGGTGGGGGTTTCGGGTTTGATCGTGGCGGGCATCTTCGCCGCCGCCCAGTCGACCATTTCCAGTTCCTTGAACTCGGTCGCCACCGCTTACGTGACCGATTTTCACGGTCGCGTACTTAAGCCCGAGTCCTCGGACGGCGAGCGATTGCAGGTGGCAAAACGAGTCGTTTTGATCCTTGGCGTCATCGGAATCTCGGTGGCCGCCCTGATCGCCTACACGGGTATGAAATCCGCCTTTGATTCCTACAACACCTTCATCGGAATGGCTCTCGGCCCGGTGGGGGGAATCTTTTTTCTTGGTGTGTTTACCAAACGCCCGTGTGGGCAGAGCGGTCTGATCGGCGCCCTCATCGGTTTCCTCACCGTGGTGGTGATCCACTTTGCCCGTTCGTCGGGTTCACTTGACTTGTGGCCCGTCCTCAACGGGTTGATCAGTTTTTGCGTGACGGTTTTGGTCGGTTGGTTTGTTGGCGTTTTTGTCAGGCCGGCCCATTGAAGCCAAATCCGTTCATGACATTTTTTTGACGTTCCTTTTACTCCGGTCTGACGACGTTTCGGGCCAATTGTGGTTTTCTATGGTTTCTAGTAAATCAGTAACCATTCAAAAGAAACATCATGAAAAAACATTCCCTCTTCCTCCTCTCCGCTGTCCTAGTCTTTGCGGGCGGGCAAATCGGATTCGCCAAAAAGAAAAAGGCCCCCGTCCTTCCCGAGGTCAAACTGAAGGTCGAGCTCGACCGTACGGTTTTGCCTGCCGGAAAAGCGGAACGCGCGGTTCTTAAAATCAGCTTGGACCCAAAGCAAGCGGTGCGCGAGGAAGCCAACCGCCCACCCGTTAACCTGGCTATCGTACTTGATCGCTCGGGTTCCATGGGAGGAGAGAAAATCGTCCAGGCCAAGGAGGCGGCCATTCAAGCGATCCGCCGCATGGGAGCCAAGGACAGGATTTCGATCATCGCCTATTCCAATCATGCCGAAACCATTGCTTCCGCCCAGTCTGCCAAGAACACGGAGAAACTGGTCAACCTCGTTCGCCATCTCCAAGCCGGTGGCGGAACGGCTCTCTATGCCGGAGTGAACCAAGGGGCTGCCGAGATCCGCAAAAACCTCGCCGGAGAGTATTTCAACCGGATTATCCTTCTTTCCGACGGCCTTGCCAACGAAGGTCCGTCCTCCCCAGCAGATTTGGTCCGTCTCGGTCGGGCCCTCGTGAAGGAAGACATCTCAGTCAGTACGGTCGGGCTGGGTGCGGGCTACAACGAAGACCTGATGACCGGATTGGCCAAAGAGGGACAGGGCAACCTGTACTTTGCCGAGACGAGCAAGGAATTGCCCGGGATTTTCGATGCCGAGATCGGGGATGCCCTGAACGTCGTGGCGCGGCATGCCACTTTACGCATTGAGCTCGAAGGAGGGGTCCGTCCCATTCGCCTGATTGGCCGACAAGGATCGATTCTCAAAGATAAGGTGGAAATTGAGATCAATCAGCTCTACGGCGGGCAGGAAAAGTTCGCCCTCCTCGAAGTGGAAGTGCCTGCGGGCAAACCCAAGGAGAAAAAGAACTTGGCCCGGATCGTCGCCAAGTTCAAAGCCGCGGAAAATGGAGCGGTCGTATCCCGCAAAGCGAGCGTAAGCTGCGCTTTCAGCGAAAAGGAAAAGGAAGTGACTGCCTCCATCAACGAGAAGGTCGTCGTAGCTTATGTGGACAATGAAGTCGCCCAAGCCAAGGACGAGGCCATTGCCTTAGCCGACGAAGGTCGGCATGAAGATGCCGTCAAGAAACTCAAGAAGCTTTGTCTGACCATTGATTCTCAAAACGCGACTTGGGGCAGTTCTTCCGTGAATGTCAAAAATCTGCAGTTTCTCAGCGAACTCGAAGAGCTCCAGAAAGACAACGGACTGACGAACAAGAACCGCAAGGCCTGGCGTTCTTCCAACTACCAGATCCAGTCTCAACAAAAAGCGCTCCCTTACTACCCGTCGAAGTAACCCGACCTGCGACTTGCCTTGTCGGGAATTCTGGAGCACAATCAATCCATCATGCGAACGAACCGCTTTGTCCTTTGGTTGGGATTGCTCGTGGTAGCGACCTTGTCGGTCGGCGCCTTGTCTTTTCTCCTGCTCCGGAGAGAAGGGGACAAGATGCGCGACAATGCCGAGCAGTCCCGCCTGATGGCAAACGAAGCGACGAGCCGGGCCAAGCTCTATCACGAAATGGCCCGGCAATCGCGGGCCATGGCCGAGTATGCCGAGCAAGCGGCCGAGGATTCTCTGGCCATCCGGGCTCGTACGGTGGCCGATAACATGGACTTGACCATGGCCGATCTCAAGGAGGGACTGATGAGCGGATTGCGGGCCTTGCCTGAAACGAACCGGACGAAAGGTCTGAGCTCCTGGACGACCTCAAATAATTGGGTGGACCAATGCTTTGTCTGGGGGGCCAAGGAAGGCTTGTCCTTTCCCGTGGGCAAAAAACCTGCCGGTCTTCCCCCGCTTCAGGAGCAGGAGGATTGGCAACGGGAGTGGTTGGCCCGCAACCCAACTTTTTGGTTTCAATCGGATAACGAAACCCAACAGGCCAAGGATGAAAGCAACCTGTCCGGCAGCGGGGGATCGCCGGATGGCAACCCTTCGCCTTCGGAGCAGACCGAGTTGCCTCAAAGGGTTTCGCAAATCCAAACCTTGGAACAGCAGGAAGCTCTCGAGGTCCTGAAATCCCAACAGATGAATTCGTCGGCCTTGCTGTCGAATATTCTCAAGAACAGGCAATCAAAAGGTAAATTGGAAGAGCTTGAGGAAACCCAAAAAGCCGAAGAAAAGAATTATGGCCAAGCCCAATCCTTTCTCAGTCAGAACTTGCAGGTTCCTCAGCAAAGTTCCATTGCCTGGGCTTCCAAAGACAATTACGCCTCCAACAAGTTGAACAGGAAGCAGCTTCGTCAGGAAACCCGAAACGAGGCTTATTTTGTCCCTCAAGAGGTGGAGGAGGGAAAAGCCAAACGGGATTCCCAAGCCTCCGAGTTTACACTCCGGGAAGGTTGGGAATACGTTCGCTCGCAAGAGGGAAGCGCTTGGTTTGGCTGGAGGCAGGAAAGCCCCGTTCGAACGCATGGCGTGCAATTGGAAAGCAAGGAAGTCTTGCGAAGCCTTCGGAGCGCGTTCCCGAAAAACCTTGTCGAAGGAGAATCCTTTGCCTTGAAGGACGACTCCGGCTCGGTCGTAAGCCGGGCGGGTCAGCCACCTGCCAAATCGGAAAGGATCGCCCAGGTAACCGTGCCCGTCGGCGGGGAGCTTCCGGGGTGGGAATTGGATGCCTTTCGGGTCCTGCCCGCCCAAGTGGTTCTTCCCCCGACCGAGCTGCCGGACGAAGGGCTGGTGAACAAGAGTTTTTCATTGGGTTCTTCCGTCGAAGGGGAGTGGGGCGAATACCTTGTTTTCAGTTCCGTCATTGCTTTGATCCTGGTGGCCGCCTTGCTTCTTGGCGGATCCGTTCTCTTGATTCAAGTACGGCGCAATAGTTTGGAAGCGGTCCGCAAGACCACCTTCGTTTCCAACGTCTCACACGAATTGAAGACCCCGTTGACGACCATCCGGATGTACGGGGAGATGCTGGGTGACGGGATCGTCAAGGACGAGACCAAGAAAAAGGGTTATTTGGAAACCATCATTTCCGAAAGCCAGCGCCTGACCCGGTTGGTCAACAACGTTCTGGATTTCGGACGGCTGGAACGGGGGGAGAAAACCTACAACCGGGAAGAAATCGTTCTTGGCTCTGCGGTGGAAAATATTTTGGAAACCCAGCGACCCCGCTTGGAATCGGCAGGTTTGGAACTCGAATGGGTGGACGATTCGCAAGGAGCCATGGCCAAGCTGGATCCGGACGCTCTCGAGCAAGTGCTCCTCAATCTGTTGGACAACCTGGTCAAGTACGCGGCCGATGGAAAGTATGCCGGCGTGCGTTTGAAAAAAGAGTCGGAAACTGTTTCCATGGAAATTTCCGACCTGGGCCCGGGTATTCCCTCCGAGCAGAGGGAACGAATTTTCGAGACCTTTCACCGGGTGGACGATTCCCTGACCTCCAACAAGCCGGGTTGTGGGATCGGACTGGGGATCGCCAAGAAATTGGTCGAGGACATGGGCGGTCAAATCACTTGCGAAGCCAACAAGCCCAAGGGGGCCAGCTTCCGAATCGTATTTCCACAATCAAGCTAAGATGAAAAAGAAAATACTCGTGGCGGAGGATGACTCCAATATCCGGTCCGGTTTGCTGGACGCCCTGGAGGCGGATGGGCATGAAGCGGAGGGGTTTCCCGATGGCGCTTCCGCCATCGCCGCCTTTCGGCAGGACAAATGGGATCTTCTTCTGCTCGATATCATGATGCCCGAGAAGAGCGGGTACGAGGTGGCCCGGGAGGTCCGGGCGACCGGTTCGGAAGTTCCCATCCTCATGCTTACGGCCAAGAGCGAGGAAATTGACAAGGTGCTCGGTTTCGAAATGGGCACCGACGATTACGTGACCAAGCCTTTTTCCGTTCGTGAGCTTTTGGCCCGTATCAAGGCATTGTTGCGCCGGTCAGGCAAGGCCGGCGCCACTGACAAAGCCGGCGAACCCCCGGCCAACTTTTCAATTGGCCCGGTGGAAGTGGATGCCCGCAGGTATGAGATGAAGGCCCACGGGCAAACCCATTCCCTGACTCCGCGGGAATTGAAATTGCTTTCCCTTTTTCGGGAGCGGCCCGGGGAAGCTCTGTCCCGTGATTACCTGCTCGATCAGGCATGGGGGATCGATTACCTCGGCACCACCCGTACGCTTGACCAACACGTTGCCCAGTTGAGAAAAAAAGTGGAGTCCGATCCTTCCGACCCTCAGTTTCTCATCACCGTTCACGGCGTGGGCTACCGCTGGGTCGACGGTAATTAGCCGATCAGTCCTCTTAGTTCCTTCAAGTGGCGGGGGATGGCCGTAAAGGGATCTTCGTTGGCTTCGTATTCCAGTACGATGTATCCACGGTAATTCGCCTTCTTGAGAATTCCGATTAGGCGACTCATGTCGGCGGGCACTTTCTTGCCTGTCTTGTCCCGGAGTTCGACCTTGAGCTGAACGGTGGCGGCATAGTGAGCGGTCCGCTCGAAGGCTTCGTAGGCGTCCTTGTCGATGAAATTTCCGGAATCCAGGTTGACTGCGAACCAAGGAGAGTCGACCCGCTTCACGATGGCTTCCAACCGTCGGGAATCCATCAGGAAATCATGGTTTTCTAGGGCGAGGATGATTCCTTTTTCGCCCGCCCGTTTGCAGGCTTGGTTCAGGTTGCGTACCGCGTTGTCGATGGCCTCCTTTTCGGAAACCCCCTTGGGGGCCTTGCCTGCAAAGACCCGGATGATGGGACACCCGATGGCGGCGTAGTGGTCGACCCAAAGGTCGACGTGGTCATGCCACTTCTTCAGTTCGGGTCCGTCGGGTAGGGTGAAGACGTTGCGTATCGCGCCACTGCTTACGTCCAGCCCGTGCAGGAGTGCCTTCCTCTTCATTTGAGCAAGGTAACCCGGGGAGATCTCCTTCGGGAAGAAATAGGAGGTGGGCTCGAAACCATCGAGGTCCTGGGTGGCACACCAGTCGATAAAGCCCATCATGTCCATGGCCCCCGGGGTTCCGGGCTTGGCACTGAGTTGCTTGCGGAAGGAGTAGGCGGCCAGGCTGAGTTTCAATCTTGGGTCGCCCGTGCGTTTGATCGGCTCGATTGCAGAGGAAACAAAAGGAGCGAGAGAACCGGCCCAAGCGATTCCCCGGCAAAACCGGCGGCGACTGAAGGTATTTTTCATGAATCGAGCGAACAGGAAAAGCCTTCGTGTTCCAAGGCAATAGTGGGCTTTTCTTTCATCGCGAGGACGTAACCCCAACTAAGCCTATTTCTTGGGCAGGCTTTCACCCAGTTGCGTAAGGGTTTTCATAACCTCGCCCGGAATCCTGCCGTCTGGAGATATCGGCGTGTCGAGGGTGACGAGTCCGCCTTCCTTGTTGATCGCGCCGATTCTCTCGGTCAGGACGTCGAGCTCGAATTTGGATTCTGTCCCTGCTCCCCATCCTTTGCTCACGGGCATGAGCAGGTGCCAGATGACTCCCTTGGGGGCGGGGAAGTTCTTGGGGGTGAGGGCTTGGCCGTACCCCTTTTTGGTCTTTTGGTAAAAGCCGTGGTTTTCGCCCGAGGTGAAGGTTTGGTGGGGGCACAATTTACCAGCCGTGCAAAGCGAGAGGAGAGGGTGGGCGCCTGCATTGAAGGCGAGCTCGGCTTCCGGGTTTCCCGAGCGCACCGCTTGGACCCAGGTGTCGACGTTGTGGGTTTCCTTTTTGAGATCCTCGAAAGAATCCCTCATCTCCGTCTTGTACCCATCGAACCACCAACCGGAAACGAGTTTGCCGTAGCGTTTCGACCATTCCCCGCAGACGTCTCCCCAATTCTTGAGGAATTGCGGGTTGGGGGCTTGATTTTCGCTCCGCAGGAATCCTTTGACCTTCCGGGGGTGCGACATCGGATCGATCCCGGGGCCGACCGGTTTCCCATTGATGCTCGGCAGGGTGTCCTGCATCGCCTGAATTACTTGGTAGTGGCGCATGGGCGCCCGGGCGGTCATGTAGAGGATTAGTTTGACGTCGCGCTTGGCTAGTCCTTGCGCGATTTCCATGATCAGATCGCGTTTCGAGGTCCAGACCCCGTTCTTTACGCCGAGCAGTTTTTCATAAGCGCCGTTCGGGGCGCAGTATTTTCCCCAGTGCTGACCAATTACGAAAATGATATAGTCGGCTTGCGTGTCGGCGACTGCCTGGGTGAATTCTTTGACGTCGAAGGAGTCGACAGTCCGGTTGTAGGACTCGGGCGAGTGGTCGACAAAGGCCTCGTAGTGGAACATGAGGCCGAAGCGGCTTTGTTCCATCCATCGTTCCTTGGCTTGGCTAAGAGTCGCCAATCCCAAGGACAGGAGGAGAAGCGCGTGTTTTTTCATTCGATCCTACTTTGTTTGGGCAAAGGCGGGAACAAGTCGGGGGGGGAGTTCTTTGAGCATATTTCCCATTCCCTTGTTGTGGGCGGTGGCCACCACGACCAAGTCCAGAGTCGGGAACATGAAAATAAATTGCCCGCCCGCACCCCGTCCTTGAACGACGGGGTATTTCTTGCCTTCTATTTCCCGGTTTTGGCTCCACCAAAAATAACCGTAGGAGTTGTCTGCGTAGCTATGGGTGAGAGCGGAGGTGGCTTGTTTGACGAACTTTGCGGGCAGGTGCTGTTTTCCTTTCCATTTTCCTTTGTTCAGAGTGAGTAGGCCCATTTTCAGCATATCTCGAGAGAGGAAGCTGGATCCGGCTGCCGATTTGGGGTATCCGCTTAAATCCTCCTGCCAAAAATAGTTGGAGATGGCCATGGGCTTGAGCAGTTCATCCCGGATGAAAGAGTCGGCGGAACCGGGTACGACGGCTTGGAGCACTTGCATGGTGAGCACGGGGTCGGCGGCTTGATACTTGAAGTTTCCGTCGTAGTTCTGAATGGGTTGGCTGAACTGAAGGTATGCCTGTGCCTGTCCTTGGCCGCGAAGGAGTTCCGGTTGCTTGATGGAGCCTTGGATTTTCTTCTGTGGAAGGCGAATGCGCGAACTCATCTGCATAGCCTGATGAAGAGTGATGCGATCGGTTCCCTTGGCCAATTTCGAGGAGTCGAGGTCTTTGAGGAAAGAGATTACGGGTTTATGAAGATCTTCCATAGAAAGGTGACCCAGTTGTATCGCCCGTCCGATGGCATAGGCGGTGTAGGACTTGGTGATGGACATTTGATAGTGCGGATAATTGGCCCGACCCCTTCTGAAATAAGATTCGAAGAGCAGCTTGCCTTTGTAGGCGATCAGCAGGCTGTCGGTTTTGCCGATTCTTGGGTTCTGTGATGATTCGGCAAGTTTTCGTGCGTACTCCAAGACAAGTTTCTTGTCACCTCCGTCCTCGCCGAGGGAGCCTACGCTTAATCCATCCTTTCTGTCTCTTGGGTTGAGGCTGAAAAACGGCTTCTCCAAATAGGGCAGATCTTTTTCCCGTTCGTAGGAGACGTCCTTGGCATTGAGATCGGTGACCTCCGGAGCCAGGCCGTTGTCGGCTTGTCCTAAAGCGGTAAACCAGAGGAAGAAGGCAAAGAGGAAAAGAATGGAACGACTTGGTTTCATAGTTTTAAATAAGAGGAGTCACTCATCTTGTCGCCTTCCCTGCAAGCCGGATCGAACCGATCGGCATTCGAAAATTATGATGGTTCTTTTGCCTATGACATTGACAAGCACCGAGGTTACGAGAGGAAATGATGGTCTATGACAACCAAAACCCTTTTCACGTCACTTTTATTCATGATTGCCCTCGGGATCTTGGGCGCCAAGCAGAAGGAGCCCGAAATCCGCAAGGAGATGCGCGGAAAGACGGAGTACATGTTCATCGATGGCATCAAAGTCCATGAAACCGACCCCGCAAAGCAGCCCCAACCCAAGGTCGTTGAGCCCAAACCCTACGACACGAAGGCCGCCAAGCCCCCGAAGGGCGCCAAGGTGCTTTTCGACGGGACTGAGAAGACCGTTTCGAATTGGGTCGCGAGAAATGGAAAACCAACCAAGTGGAAGTTGGTGGACGGATCCCTCGAGTCCGTTCGCGGAGGAGGGTACTTGATCAGCAAGGAGCAGTTCGGGTCCTGTCGCTTGCACGTCGAATTCGCCACACCCAAGGTTGCCAAGGGCGATGGTCAGGGGCGGGGCAACAGCGGAGTTTTTCTCATGGGCCAATACGAAATACAGGTTCTTGATTCCTACAACAATGTCACCTATCCAGACGGGCAGTGCGGCGCTCTTTACGGCCGGGCCAAGCCACTCGTCAATGCGTCACGCGGGCCTGGAGAATGGCAGACCTACGACGTTACTTTTCATCGCCCGATCTTCGACGACGAAGGAAAGGTTACCCGCAAAGCCAAGTTTCACGTCGTGCACAACGGACACGTCATTCATGACAACCATGAACTCAGCGGTGGAACCGGTTGGCGCGGACCGCACTCCATTTCCGAATATAAAAAGCATGGGGACAAGGGTCCCTTGAAGATGCAGGACCATGGGAACCCGGTCCGATTCCGCAATATCTGGGTTGTCGAGCTTAAGGACTAAGCTCAACCCCGATTTGATGACCTCCCTCCTCCTTTCCCTTTCGACCTTTCTGCTTCTCGTCCCCGGGGTCTTTGCCGTTGAGGTCGGAGAGCCGGTTTGGACCTTCGAAACGGGGGCGGCCATCCGGTCGTCGCCGGCTCTTGGTCGGGATGGTACGCTTTACCTCGGGTCCGAGGACAAGAAGGTCTATGCGATCGACGGGAAAACGGGAGAAAAGAAGTGGGACTTTCTTACCGGAGACAAGGTTCTTTCTTCACCGGCTCTTGGCACGGACGGGATTCTCTATTTTGGTTCTTTGGACAAGAAGGTTTATGCCTTGGACAGCCGGACCGGAAAGAAGAAATGGGAGTTTGAAACGGGCGGGAAGGTTTACACCTCACCGGCGATCGGCAAAGGAAACTTGGTTCTCATCGGATCGGCCGATGGCTTGCTTTATGCCTTGGATGGAAAAACGGGTGTGGTCAGTTGGCAAAGCGAAGGGAAACTGTCTACCGGAGGGATCAATTCTTCGGTGGCAATCGCTTTCGATGATACGCTCTTTGTCGGAGGGATGGATAAGAAAACCTACGCCCTGAACGCCCGGACGGGAAAGAAAAAATGGGAATTTGCCACGGGAGGCCGAATCGGTGGATCCCCTTCAATCGGATCCTACTCGGCTTCTTCCGGAGGTTTTAGCGGAACGGTTTACTTTGGGTCTTCGGACGACAAGCTGTACGCAATCGATTCGCAAACCGGAGACAAGAAGTGGGAGTTCAAGACGGGGGGCAATGTCGAAGGCTCCTGTGCGGTTGGTCCGGGTAACACGGTATACTTCGGGTCCGGGGACAAGAAAGTCTATGCCTTGAATGGCCAGACGGGCCTCAAGCTTTGGGACTTCC
>Ga0233432_10004430_pt1 | contig 12485 bp, 13 predicted proteins | sample SI_122_August201_6_FD_179870 | JGI IMG/M metagenome (GOLD analysis project Ga0233432, IMG submission 179870) | Seawater microbial communities from Saanich Inlet, British Columbia, Canada - SI_122_August2016_10_MG | ecosystem: Environmental > Aquatic > Marine > Inlet | place: Canada: British...
TATTGCCTTTTCAACGCTTCAGATCGTGGTTCGATCAAGAATCAAAACATTGTGAATACTAGAAAAGGACACTGTTCAGCAACAGCTATCATAACTGCAGGCCAAGAAAAATATTTAGTTGAAAGAAAAACTACAAAGAAGTCTAATAAGAGCGGAAAAGTTAGTGCATCGACAAATTTAACTCTAAAGAGTTTATCTAGCGAATATTTGCAAGATGAAACTGAAGAGCAAAGAAGAGAAACTGAGAAAGTGTTGCGAAACATGATTGGTTCGCCAGAAGACTTTCTTTACACATCTTTTGCTTCACAAGGAGAAATGAATACTTTTATTAAAGAAAAGTCTAGTGCTAGAAAATCAGTTCTTTCTAAGTTTTTAAGTTTAGAGCTCTATGAAGAGCTATATAAGAAATCACGTGAAGAGTATATTGTTTTAAAAAGCAAGCAAAAGAGTATTGAAGAGAAGTCTTGGGAAGAAATAATTTCTGAAAAAATTACTGAAATTGATAGTTTAGATAAAAAGTGTATTTCTGCAAAGTCAAATCTTTCTTTACTTAGAGAAGAAGAAGTAAATATTAAAGTAGAAATTAATAACATCGAGTCGAATAGAGAAAAACATCCGTCTGGTTATACATTAGAAAAAGCTAGTAGTGAGACTGAGTTCTTAATTAATCAGATCAAGGTTAACGAAGAAAAAAGACAAGATTTGTTAAGGAAAATAGATTTTGACTTAAATACTAGAGAAAAAATAATTTCATTTAAAGAAGACTTCCCTTTACAGCGATTAGAGCGTGATAAAGAAAAGTTAGACATACTAAAAAACAAAATACAAAGTGCTAAAAGAAACAAGATTTTTCTAAATGAAGATCTTAAGCGAAATAATAAGAGCTTAAAAATCCTAGAAGAAGTTCCATGCGATGAGAAATTTTCTAGCTGTAAGTTTATTAAGGATGCTTATACATCAAAAGATAATATTAAAAATGTAATTGCAGAAATTAAAGACATCGAACTTGAAGTATTCGAAATATCTTCGGCTATTAACAATATCAAAGAAGAAAATATCGAAGAAAAAATAAAAAAATACAACGAAGTCCTAAATAAAGAGTATAAATTAAAGCTCGATATTGAAAGTAACAAAGAAAAGATAGCTTTAATAGAAGAAAAATTAATTCTTGACAGAGAAAAGCTAAAAAACATTAATAACATACGCAGTGAAATAAAAAATCTTACAGATGATAGTTTAAATGAAAAGATAAAAGGTTTTAATCTAAGAATAAAACAGATATCATCTGATATATATGACAATGACTGTCTTATCATTAGAAGTTGCAAAGAAAAATTTAGTTTAGAAGAAGAAATAAAAAACCTTGAAATTGAAAAACAGAATTATTACAAGTTAATAGATGAGTGGAAGACATTTGATTTATTTTCGCATGCTGTGTCTAAAAAAGGCATTCCAACAATGCTAATCAATAATAGCTTGCCACATATTAACAATGAGATAAACAAAATTCTTGCAGGCGTTTCAAATTTCAATATAAGTCTAGAAGATGATGGAACAAACTTAAACGTATATATTGACTACGGTGATTCAAAAAGAGTAATTGAATGTGCTAGTGGTATGGAAAAAATGATCACATCTATTGCTATAAGAGTAGCACTAATAAACATTTCAGCTTTACCTAAGTCAAATATGCTTATAATAGACGAAGGCTTTGGCGCATTAGATGACTCAAATATAGAAGCATGTTCTAGATTACTAAAGAGTCTTAAGAAATATTTTAAAACTATTTTAATCATTTCGCATGTTGATTCTATAAAAGATATTGTTGATAAAAACATTGTAATAGAAAGAAAAGGAGTTGATTCTTATGTCAATTTTAAATAAAGAAGTATGGAATAAAATTGACATGCTAGAAGAAGTATGTATAATTAATAATGTTAAGTTTATAAGACCAATAGGTGATAATCCTTGTATTTTATCTTGTAAGAATTGCAGTATTCTAATTTCTACTATGAAAGATGTAGTTAGTGCTAAAGAAAAAAATATTTGTAATGATTGCTATGAACTTTATTACTATCCAAATAAAGAAAAATGGGATAAAGGCTGGCGACCTAATAAATAATAACAATGAAATATATAATTATAAAATAAAGAGGTTTACATGGAATACGAACTTTTACAAAACATTAGTAACGCTATAGATAATGTATTTAATTACACTTCTCAAGACGGTTCAAGAAAAACTATCGCGAAATTGTGTGATGACAAGTGTATGGAAATAACTTTTATAACTATTTTAAATTCTTCAAGAGAACAAGATCTACATATTCAAACTATGCATCTTAAGAAAGAAGCAGATGAAATAATTAAAGGTAGACTAAATTCTATTAAGAAAGACTTTAAAAATTCTGCTAGAAGAGATCTTGTTGCTAAAAAAGTATCAAGTAAAGATAATTTTGAAACGCTAACTGTAAGTGCACACAGTCCATTTAGAAAACTAAAGTTTACTTGTTCTTACATATATGAGGTAAAATAGTAAATGGCTTCAACGCGTTCTAAAAACAACCAAATAACAGAAATTATCAAGTGTGGAAAAGATGCAACTTATTTTATGAATAAGTACTTAAAAATTCAACATCCGCTTAGAGGACTAATTCCTTTTAAGACATTTGATTTCCAGGATGATTGCGTTGAAGACTTTAATCTACATAGGTTTAATATTATCCTTAAGTCTAGACAGCTTGGTTTGTCAACACTTGTTGCAGCATATGCTGTTTGGCAAGCTTGTTTTTATAAAGATAAAAATATCCTTATTATCGCAACAAAACTTGCAGTTGCACAAAATTTCATAAGAAAAGTAAAAACTTACATAAAGTCAATGCCTAGTTGGCTTTTAGTGCCAATCATTACAGCTAATAATAAGCAGCAAGTTGAGTTTTCTAACGGCTCACAGATTAAAGCAGTTCCAACATCAGATGACGCAGGTAGGTCTGAAGCGCTTTCTTTGTTAGTTGTAGACGAAGCTGCATTTGTTAGAAACTTTGATGAACTTTGGATGGGGCTTTATCCAACACTTTCAACAGGTGGACGTGCTATACTACTATCCACACCGAATGGTGTTGGTGGTCAATATCATGAAATTTATACAAAAGCCGAAAGAAAAGAAAACGAATTTAACCATATAAAGTTAATGTGGGATGTTCACCCAGAAAGAAATGATGAGTGGTTTGGAAAAGAAACCAAAAATATGTCTAAAAAGCAAGTCTCCCAAGAGTTGCTATGTGACTTTTCATCATCTGGTGATACTTTTCTTAGTAGCGAAGTTTTAGAAGGAATAAGGATTTTAACAAAAGAACCTATTGAAAAAAGTGGTCCTAATAATAACGTGTGGTATTGGGAATATCCGCTAGAAAGCGTTAACTATACATTGTCTGCTGACATTGCAAGAGGAGACAGTGGAGACTATTCAACATTTCATGTGATTAACACACAGAACATGTCAATAGCTTCTGAATTCAAAGGGAAAATGCCACCAGATCAATTTGCAATACTAGTATATGACATTGCAAAGCGTTTTAATAATGCCATGATATGTCCTGAGAATAATGCATATGGGTATACTATGCTTGTAAAACTTTCAGAATTAAAGTATAAAAATATATATTTTGAAAAAGAAAGAGAAAAATATGAATATCTTTATGGTAGCGAAAGTAATATAGGAAAAGCTGGTTTTACTACTAGTAAAGAAAGCAGAGACAAAATTCTTGCTAACCTTGAAGAAAGTCTTCGTAACGGAAGAATTAAAACATATTCCCGAAGGCTTTTTTCTGAGTTAAAGACATTCATATGGAATGGTAGAAAAATCACAGCTATGAGAGGATATAATGATGATCTAATCATGTCTATGGCAATAGGATTATGGTTGTCTGAGAGCAATTCTTCGTCATATAACGTAGCACAAATACAACAAGCTGATGCTATTCTTAAAGGTATGGAAGTAAATAATACAAATATTAATAACACTTCTATATCACCTTTCTATAATAATAATCAAAATAGTGTAAATCCCTTTATACCTGTTTTTATGCCGCAAAAAACTTTTAATGGCAATGAAAATAAAAAATTACCGACATCAAAAAATCCGCTTGGCGATCTTAGTTGGTTAATAGGAAAATAAAAATGGCAGAAAAAAATAACAACTTATTTGCAAAATTAACTTCTCTTTTTAGGTCCGGTCCTGTTGTTAAAAGAAAAGTTAAAAATCTTAAAAATTCAAACTATTCAAAGTCTTCTCTAGAAGTTTTCAAAAAAGCACATAGTGATGTTTACAATAGTACCTTAAGAGCATACGGCTCTTATGACAGAATGGCAAGATACTCAGACTTTTCAGAAATGGAGGCAACCCCAGAAATAGCATCTGCCTTAGATATTTACGCTGAAGAGTGCGTTTCACCTGATGTCGAAGGCTCTATTCTCAACATATATTCAGAGAATAGAATGATTAAACAAATCCTTGATGAGCTTTTTTACGATACACTTAATATTGATTTTAATTTAGCAATGTGGGTAAGAAATTTATGTAAATACGGAGACTTTTTTCTTTTCAATGATATACACCCAGAATACGGAGTAATTAATTGCTATCCAATACCAATATCAGAAATAGAAAGAGAAGAAGGATTCGACCCATCAGATGCAGGTGCAGTAAGGTTTAGATGGGTTACTCAAGGAAACAGAGTTCTTGAAAATTGGCAAGTTTCTCACTTTAGACTTTTAGGTAACGATGCATTTTTACCTTACGGGTCATCAGTTCTAGAAGGTGCAAGAAGAGTTTGGCGTCAGCTTATTCTGATTGAAGATGCCATGCTTGTTTATCGAGTTATACGTTCGCCAGAAAGACGCGTGTTTTATATTGATGTAGGAAATATACCACCTGAAAACATTTCAGATTATTTAGAACAAGCTCAAACTTCTTTAAAAAGAAATGCTGTTGTAGACAAAAATACAGGACAGGTAGACTTAAGATATAATCCATTATCTGTTGACGAAGATTATTTTCTTCCTGTTAGAGGCGGAGAAAGCGGAACAAGAATTGAAACTTTAGCAGGAGGCTCAAACACAACTGCTATAGAAGATGTTGAGTATATTCAAAAGAAACTTTTTGCTGCGTTAAAAATTCCAAAAGCTTACTTAGGTTATGACGAAGACATTGGAGCTAAGGCTACACTTGCGCAAGAAGACATCAGATTCAGTAGAACAATTCAAAGAATTCAAAAAACAATTATATCTGAATTAAACAAAATAGCTATGATTCATCTATACTCGCATGGCTACGTAAATGACTCTGTTTTAGATTTTCAATTAAAACTAAGCAATCCATCAAGTATTGCCCAACAACAAAAACTTGAGCTAATCAGGACTAAGTTTGAAATAGCTGCACAAGCACCAGAAGGTTTTGTAGATAGAGAATGGATTAGAAAGCATATTATTGATCTTAACGATGATGAAATTGCAAGAATTGAAAAGGGTAGGGAAAAAGACAAGTTAAGAGAAATGCAACTCGAGGGAATACAGTTACCAATGTCTGATGTTGATGACGACAGTGGTTTTGGTAATGAAGAAAATGACAGTGGTAGTGAAATGAGTGATGAAGAGCAGGATTCAGGCGGACTGTTTGCTAGTGAGATGAAAAACGGAAAAATAATGTCTGAAGATGATTTGTCACAGTTTGATGATTTAATAAACGAGTTTGATAGCGAAGATATTAAAAGTGCTGGAGAAAAAAAACCAATATCACCTAAGAACAACGTTAGTATTAAACACGGTAAAATGACTAGAAAAAAGAAAAGAAACTCTGATTTAAATCCTCTTGGGAATAACCCGTTTGAAAAAACTACCGCACATCAAGGTTCACTGACTGCATCTGAGCCAATAAAAGCATCTTCACTTATTTCAAGTAGCATTATGCCTCAAAGCCCAGTTTTAAGTAAATTTATTGACAAGCAAATATCACACAGAATGAAAAAAGATCTAGATAACATGTCTAGTTCTTTAAACATTAAATCAAATAATTTATTAAAAGAAAATAATGACAACGACTTTGATATAATTATAGACGACAATATATTTGAAGAAAAAGGCAGCACTAATGGCGAAGAATCACAATAAAAAAAGAAACATAGGTATCATTTACGAACAAATTATAAATTACGTTTGTAATAGTCTTATTGAAGAGAATAAAAGTAATGCTGAAGCTGCAATTAATATAATAAAAACACATTTTACAGAAAAATCACAATTAAGAAAAGAGTATAAGCTTTTTAAAGCACTCTCTGAAACTCAAAACGTCTCTGGACAATTAGCATCTCAAATTATTACAGAAGCCAAAAAAGCTTGTAATTACATGTTTGACAGTAAAGTTCTCGAAGAAGAAAAGTCTTACTTGATTAAAGACCTAAATTACACTATTGGTAAAGGCATTATCTTTGAAGAAAAAGTAAAGAATTATAGAAAATATGCAACAATACAAACTCTATTAAACGAATGGAGAAGCGAGGTATCAAGCTTCGACAAGACAACCGAGTATGAAATAAAGCTTCATGAAAGTTTAACCCAGAAAAATCCTGTAATTGAGAACAATTTTGTTCCACAAAAAGTCGACAAGCTTACTTATAAAATAATGAACGAAATGTTTGACAAGAAGTATAAGACTCATTTAAATGATACACAAAAAGAAATAATTACTCTGTATATCGAAGACAATGATTCTAAGCTAGAAGAGAAATATCAAGCTGTCAAAGAATCTTGCGACTTCTTGCTTGAAAGATACATTGAAAAATGTAATAATGAAATTTTAAAAGAAAAGTATTTAAGTGTTAAAGCAAATATCAATAAACTAAACACAGGCATAAAAACAAAAGAAAACTTGCAAAAATTTTTAACTATAGGTAAGCTTAAAGAAGAAGTATTAGGAGAGTAAAATGAGTGCACAAAGACTTATAACAGAGTGGGTAAATTTTGAATATGATCCAAAAATCATAAAAGAGCAAAGAATTGCTGGCCAACCTTTAATAATGAAAGGTATTTTACAAAAGTCTGAAACTTTGAATCAAAATGGTAGAGTTTATCCAAAGTCAATTCTTGAAAGAGAGATAAAAAACTATCAAAAGTTTATTAAAGAAAATAGAGCATTAGGTGAACTAGATCACCCAGACTCTTCAGTCGTAGAACTTAAAAATGCTTCTCATAATATCAAAGAAGCTTATATGGAAGGCAATATAGTTTACGGCACTGTTGAAATCCTTAATACACCAAGCGGAAAAATCTTGCAATCCTTAGTTGAAAGTGGTGTAACACTTGGAATATCTTCAAGAGGAGTAGGAAGCACAAAAACACAAGGCAATATGCAAATAGTTCAAGACGACTTTCAACTTATTTGTTGGGACTTTGTTAGTGAACCTTCAACTCCTGGCGCGTTTATGATGCGTGAAGGAAAAGAAGTTTCGACACAATTTATAAACAATGTATTTAACAAGTCTGATAGAATAGATAGAATCTTTAATGATATAATGGAGTGGAAATAATGCCTGACAATGATCATAATACAAGATGGCCTTCACCTAGTGTAACAAGTGTCCCAGAATATCAATTAAGTGGTTTGCCTTTCTGCGAAACAAAAGACGGTGCAGGTGATAATACAGCTTTCACAGAATTTAAAAGAGTTTCAAGATGGATAGTGATTCATGCAGTCGGTGCTGATGCGAATATAAAATTTAAAAGCGCAATAGATAATAATCAACACTTTGTGGTAAAGGCAGATACAACAACTCCTAGACTTGAAGTTAGATGTACTAAGGTTTATTTTGATCAAGTAGCTGGTGCTGGAAATAAAGTATCAATAATAGCAGGATTGACAAACATTGAAAAAAGTAAATCAGTCCCAGAAGATATGTTAGATTGGATTTGATATGAGCTTAAATTGGCCAAAACCTACAATAAACAATATTCCAGAATACCAGTTAAGTGGTTTGCCTTTCTGCTTGACAATAGATAATGATGCAAACAATGGAAATACTAAAACAGGTGTGATAGAGTTTCCTAGAGCAACTAGGTGGATATCAATCAGTGCTGGTAGAAAACCTGTAGACATTTATTTTGTTGACGATGAGACTGCAAAGTTAAACGACAATCCTCCTGTTGATGATGGTAATGAAAATGAAAAACACAATGATCAATTTTTCATTGTAAAGGCAGATACAACAACTCCAAGACTTGAATTAAGATGCAGGAAATTATATTTCTCTCAAGTTGACGACGGTAATGACTTAACTAATGTAACTATCATTGCTGGTCTAACACACATAAGCAAAGATGACTGTATAAATGAAGAATTATTTGACTGGAATAAATAATGGCAAAAGTAAATAGAAGTATGCTTAAGAGCATTGTAAAAGAGTGTTTAGTAGAATTATTAGCAGAGGGTCTTAGTGGAGGTGATTCTGAAAATTTGAGTGAAAGCTTTAATCATTCAAAAAAGCCAAATAAAAGAAGTCTTAGAAATAGTCCTGATGAAAGTAACAATCAAAACAATGTAGTTAATCCAAGATTTGAAGAAAAGACAAAACAGCTCATTTCTAATGCTACTAAAGATCCAATAATGGCATCTATTTTAGAAGACACAGCTAGCACGACTCTTCAAGAACAGAATGGCGCAGACAGACCTAACAAATTCACAGCAAAGCCAACAGACACATATAGCCAGATTGCTAGTGAAAGTGATCCTATGGAGATGTTTAGCGGATCTTCAAGTAACTGGTCAGCTTTAGCATTTTCAAACAAATAAAAAGAAAGTTTTTTAAAAATATATTTTTAGTCATATTTAAAAGTATATTAACTAAATAAAAAACTATATGGAGTTTGTTTATGTCTAGCAATGAAGAAAAAATAATTAAAATTACGCCTGCAGCTATTAGGCGTCTTGTAAAAGAAGAGCGCGCTCGACTTAATGAGACTTTAGAACTTAATGCAAAACACCCATCAGATGTTGTCAAGAAGGTTAGAGAAGTAGACGCAACTTCTTATGCAGATTCTCTTTCAAAGTGCATGAATTACTATCAAGCATGTAAAATTAAAGAAGCTAAACTTATAAACGACCTTAAAACACTTCAGGAAGTTAAAAGAGAGTTAAAATCTCGTATACTTAAAGGTATATAATAAAATTTCTGAAAGGATTTAATAATGGCAGGTTATAAACAAGCTGGCAATGAAGAATTTATCAATGCTACTACATTTAATAAGCAAATTGAAAGACAGCGTCAAGCCTATCAAGGTGGAGACACTAGCACAATGGGTGTTTATACACCTTCTAATATTTTTCCTGACAATCGTAGCGACATTTTAGAGAGTGCTGTTCTATCAATGAACTTAAATGATATTTCTATTGGAAGCAACGAAAATCCAGATTTTCAAGATGGTGCAAGTATGTCAAACATAAAATCACGCTCTATGTTTGATGACTTATCTGAAGCTATCGATCAACCTAATAAAAAAGGCCCGAATCTTATAGCACCTGATATCAATAACTTAAATGCACCAACAACGTCTAATGCTTCTATCCCAGAAGATCGTCAAAACAAAGGATTCGGTTGGAGAGACGAAAGAAATGATCCTTCAAGTCCTGCAGCAACAATAGGCACTTATTTTTCAAGGCACTATAATGATACTGGCGATAACAATGATGTATCTAAACCAGTTCTTGGGGAAGCTAAAAGTCCAGAGAGTGATGTCAATATAAACTATGACCAATCCTAAGCTAAAAGAATCAACTTATTTTAGCGGAACTGCTAATCCTGTTTCCAAAGGAGGAGTATCTTCTTTAGACACCAGGAAAGGCTTAGGGTATGGGCAAACTTCTAATGGTGGTTTAGGAAGCTGTCGTAGTTTTGGCGATGCGTTAAGCTCGCCTAAAGGTGAATGGGATGACATTATTGATGACTTAGAGATTGATGATGACGAAGAAAAAAACAAAGATGATATTCTAGCAATGAGCATTGAAAAAAAGGCAAAACTTTCATTCAATAGAACAAATGTTGACCCATATAGAGCAAAAGGAAATGATATATCTTCTTTAGGCGGTTTAGCAAATACAGTTGCTTCTGTAATTGGTATTCATTCTGGTCATGCAATCAGTGGTGACATAGTTTCAGAAAATGTCTTAAAAGACTTTATAGAAGAAACTATTCTTAAAGAGTTTACAATGAGCGGAAATTTAGCTTCTAAATCTTCGCCTAAAGCAAAAAACACAGGCGGCAAATATAACAGATCAGTATATGTTACAGATACAACATCAGGCCATGCAAATAATATGTTTTCTCCTAATGACAAAGAGAGATATCTTCCTAAATCAAGCATAAATCATAGAGGATATGGGCAATCAAGGCATAACACAACAGATGGTGCCGAGACAGTTTACAATTCAGCAATATCAATAGATCTTGAGGACGAAGATTTCGATGGAATGTCTTCTTTGGAAATACTAAACAAAACATTTAGTCAGAATTTTAAAGATAATTTAAATGTTTTAACAAAAAACAAATTAAACAATAATATATAAACTATATAAAAATAGGTTTTAAACATGAATAAGTCATTATACACAGAGGCAATAGAAGCTGCAGAACAGATAAAACTTTCTACAGAAGAAAAAGTCAAACAACAAATTATTGAGTCTATTTCACCACAAGTAAGACGTATGGTTGAAAAAAAATTATTTGAAGATACATCTTCATGTGATAATGAATCGACACAAGAAAGTGTTGACGTCGACAATGAAGAAACTTCTTCTAAAGATAAAGATCAAAGTATAAAGCTCAACTCAGAGTCAAGAAGAATCCTTAATAAGTTGATCAATAACAACTCAAAAAAAGAATATGCTTTTAACAAAATAGCTAGTTTAAGAGAGAGTCTAAGGTCGTTGCAAAAAGCAATTATTTTAGCTGAAAATTCAAAAGATGCAGATATTTCAAAGCCTAGGATTGTTTTACTATACAAAAATTTAGTTAATGAAATTTCTAATTTAAAGACAAACAGTATAATTAAAAGCAATAACGAAGTTTTAAACGAATTTTATAAATTAAGTAAGGAGTTAGATAATATGTCTAAAAGGCAATCAAATAATAGATTTCTTAATGAAAGTCTAGAAAGTTTATTAGAAATGGATCTCTTTGAAGCAGAAGAGTCAGATGAGTCGACTGAAGAAATTAGCTTTTTAGACGATGAAGAAAATATGGAAGACGCTGAAGAAACTGAAGATGCAGATGCAGATGCTGATGTTGAAGAAACTGAAGATGCAGATGCTGAAGATGATGATGCGCCTTTGTCAAAAGACACAACAGTTGAGGAGCTAGCTCGAATGGCTGGTATTCTTCAAGACGAAGAAGAAGAATCTTTGGAAATTGATGAGTCACTCTTTGAGACTAGCGAAATGTCAACCCAAGATGCTGAAGAAACTGAAGATGCAGATGCCGAAGATCAAGAAGGCATTGTAGACGCAGTTTTCGAAGGATCTTCTTCTAGTCATGATCGTGTTCTAGAGATAGATGAAAATATGCTTAGAAAAGAAATTGGTAAAATGAAGGCTATTCGTGAGAGTGATGCTAAAGATATGGCATCACACTTTGGTGGTGGCTCTTTAGAAGGTGAAATGTTTGTTGACGGTGTAGAACTCAATAAGCTTCACGAGATGAAAACTAAAGCTGCAAAAGTTGTGCGCAAAAATCGCATACTAGAAAGCAAGCTTTCTCAATACAAAAAGGCACTTCAAGGAATGAAAGGCCAACTTCTAGAGATGAACCTTTTTAATGCGAAACTTCTTTACGCTAATAAATTGATGCAAAATCGTGAACTCTCAATTAAACAACAACGTAACATTGTTGAGTCACTAGACGAAGCAAAGACTTTAGGCGAGGCAAAAATCCTTTTCGAAAGTCTCTCTAAGTCTCTCGTAAGCAACCGTAAATCAGGTCAAAGTAACTTAACAGAAAGCACTACTAGAAGATCAACTGGTTCTTCTTCTACATCTGTTCGCAGTGGCCAAGCAAAACCACTTACAGAATCTGTAGCACTTGACCGATGGGCAACCCTTGCCGGAATTAGACAATAATTTACACACGTTTTAAATAGAATATATAAAGGATAAAACATATGAGTTTTACACTAAACAAATTAACTGAAGGTATTAGAGATCGCCACGTAGGCCAGCAAAACAAGCGCCTCGTAGAGAAATGGTCTCGCACTGGTCTTCTTCGCGGTATGGAAGAAGTAAATCGTGAGAATATGGCTACTCTTCTTGAGAACCAGGCCGCACAAGTTCTTCGCGAGAGCAACACAAGCGGTGACGTTGGTGGTTTCACTAACATTGCTTTCCCAATCGTTCGACGCGTATTTGGCGGTCTTATCGCAAACGAGCTAGTTTCTATTCAGCCAAT
>Ga0233432_10004434_pt1 | contig 12482 bp, 11 predicted proteins | sample SI_122_August201_6_FD_179870 | JGI IMG/M metagenome (GOLD analysis project Ga0233432, IMG submission 179870) | Seawater microbial communities from Saanich Inlet, British Columbia, Canada - SI_122_August2016_10_MG | ecosystem: Environmental > Aquatic > Marine > Inlet | place: Canada: British...
ATCTTTCAGGACAAGCAATATTCTGTCCTTTTCTTTGTCTCAAAAAACAATCATCACAATCTGAAAAATTATCCTCACAAGGTGTTTCCCATTGTCTTAAACAACTTTGAGAAGATTCACACCATGTATATCCAGCAGAAATCAAACAATCATTATCATCTCTAGCTCCTCCTACTAGAGGAATACTATCTTGTCCTAGAACATTCAAAATATATGAACCGAACAAAAAAAACTTTAACATTATTATACACTACTATAGATTATATATCTACTCTAAGGTTTAAATGATTTTTTACTAATCGTTAATATCCTGAATAATAGTCGCAACTGAAATCATCGTAGTCATAATTATCATAGAAATCATGATCTCCCGGACCCATTGAAGGTCTCATATAGCTTTCAAGTCTTTCCTTCTCTTTGTTGTAGCTTAAGTCCCCTTCAAATGCGATAAATGGTACAGAGTTGACATATGAGGATCTAACACCTTCATAGTAAACGAACTCTCTATCTTTTCCTGTTCTCATTCTATCCATAGTCCTCCATACATCATTCCATCTAATCCCTTGATATACAGGTTCAATAAGATCCCACCGAAAGATGTCCAACCATCTTTCAAAGATTGAAAGAGTGATGGGAAGATTAGGTGGAATCCATGATGCGTTTAGATAAAATGGTTTATCACCTGGTCCTGATCCAAGTGGGATCCATATGTATTTTTCATCAATACGATTCCAGTATGTGAAGAAATACTTCTTTTTCACATTAGTCGGCATGGTGTGACGGATGCGACCATCCTCTTCATTCGCATCCCACCATTCCATCCAAAATGCACTTGACCTGTATGAAATAGTCCGATCAACTCCAGCCAAGTCTATATCAAAGACCTCTTGTACTCTTTCATTTAGAGGAGTTCTCACTTCTACAACACAATACATACCTGGATTGTTATCGCGAATATCTTCCCAAAGACCAAGGATCTTTTCATCTTCGGCTTTTCTTTTTATCAAATCACGATGAGTCTTTTCTTCATAAGCTTCACTGAGTTTCATATCTGTGATCTCTTCAGTGTGCTCATAGATGTCTCCCAATTCTTGAGCGACCTTTGAAAGTCGTTTGTGCCAAGGAGTCTTCGGTTTAGGTTTTGTAGGATAGTTCTTGTTCTTCTTCTTCGGGATGCGTCGTTTCCTGTAATACTTACCTTCACCTTTCTCTTTACCTGGATTCTTAGAAGCTTCTTGAATGTCAGTCGTCACAACTCTATCTCCCACTGTCTCCTCTTTATCATCGGGATCGATGATATAGCATATATCCTCTGAGTCCCAATGAAGGGTAGTGTCTAGAGCGACCCCATCAATGAGTCTCTCCGCATAGGATTCTCCATCGCGTTTGTGCCGTGCGATCCCAAGTTCATCTACCTGAAAGAGATGAGAATCACAGAAAGCCATTTACGAGTTTTCTTTTATCCAAGATTATGAAGTAAGATCTCTCTTTAAAGAATAACTCTCTTAAATATTTTACTAGGATAAGATATCTTTGAAATCAAATTTTATGTTTGAAGAGCACTTAAAAAAAAGAGACCATATCATTATATATATATATGTTAAGGAAAACCGCTGTCGTAGATATGGAACAAGAAAAAAATCTTATAGATATGAATGATGGTGAGAATATTAGGTATTTTTATAATAGTAAGTGTAAGAACTCATTAATATGTGTTTCTTTATTTATTACACATTCACTAATGATAGGATTGGGTGGATTTACTGCTCTTTTTCTTTGTCAAAATGATCATATAGATTGTTCTCATGATGGTTCTCTTTAATGTGGTGTATCTTTCCTTCTTCTACATTTCTTCATAATTTTGGGAGGAAATACCTTGACAGGAGATTCGGGGGAATCTACAACGGGGGAAATAGGTTCTCCTGTATAGTAGTGATTGAATGTATCATGTAGCTCTCGTATATGTTCTAGTGCTTTGATCTTTTTAAGAACATTGAATAAATCTTTAACAAAACGACAGAGGTCTTTATGCTTTTTTAATTCATATCCCACATCTTTTATAGTGAGTATGATGATATCTGTCATCTCTTTGATATCTTCATAACAGGATTGTGAAGAATTGTAGAGAATTTTTAGGATGATGCTCAGTTCCTTCAAACTACACTCCTCAAATGCGATCTTGAGAGTGTAATCAAAGTCAGGATCATACACAGGGACAGAGTGGGATTCCATTTTCAAAGAAATTGTTTGTTAGAATAAAAAATATTTAAATATCAAATTTATAAGTGAGTATAATCTTTCTTTTGAGTGAGTATTATCATTCTTTAAGTGAAATAACAATGATTCTCATTATTCTTTAAGTGACATAACAATCTGTACTGTCTCAAGACATTTCTCATAAATGAAATCAAATGTATAAGGCATAACTTGAAGAAATACAGATGCTTTCTTATTTCTTTCTATAAGTTTCAATGATCCCACACTTTTCTCAACAATTGTGTCTTTGATATGAAGAGTGTTAAATGAATCATAATATGTCATTGAACTTAATCTGTCTACAATAGAACTACCTTTCTGAAAATCGCAACCATAACAGAATACTAAATAAGGATAATAAGGATAAGGATCAAAGAGATTTTTGAGTTCATTATAATTCTTATGAGCTCTTTCTATTGCATTACCCATTGCTTGAGATTTCAAACCATTTTCACATCTTTTTGCATTTGTCCCCTGTTTCTTTGCTTCTGTAGATAAGATTGGTTCACCATTCATATAAAGAATACCCCCATCTGGTCTAATGGTTGATTTGGGATTTGATGGAATGTATTGAGGATTGAATCCTTTCGCAATAATACTCTGTTTCAAAGTGCTTTCTAATCTAAACTCTTTTTCTGGATACATTTTCATGAGGTCTTGATGAAGTTTTATCATAACATCACGAACCTTGACATCGTGGACTTTCGCTTCTTCAGTGTTGATACTCTTACCACCACCATCTCTAATATGTCTCTTACTCAGGAGATCGCTTTGAGAACTCATATCCCTAGTTTACAAAGGACTACGTGAAAGATATACAAGATAAATATGTAGAGTATGACTCGGATAGTCTTTCTAAGTTTTCTCCAGTGAATATAAAAATCCTTTATCATTTATTATAAGATAAAAAATACATAATTACATATCAAATTTGTTATACTCATAAACATCTCATCAAAATCTATCCTACATCACTGCCATAAGTTACCACTATAAGTTACCACTTGTTACCACTTATTACCACTTGTTACCACTTATTACCACTTATTACCACTTATCAAACGGTTGAAGAAGATAATGTTCTTCTATATCATATCTTTTATGAAGAACCCATATATATTCTGTAACCTTGTTTTTTCTATCTTTAAGATTTCTTGATCCTCTGTATGTTTGATATTCTATTTCTTTTAGTGTCCAATCATATTCTAGTCCTTCAAATATTTCTATGAGTTCTTTCTTGGAGATTATCCCCTCATCATTATATGAAATGATAATATATGATGCCCTAATATTCTTTAGTAAATCTTTCATTGAATCATTCGCTTTCTTTTTATAATTGTAATTAGACTTTTGCCAGTCATCTGGAATCCCTGAAACTTTACTAAGATTATCTTTATTCTCATTATTTAAAATAGTATTGAGCATGAAATAATTAGAACCATATGGGTGCTGATTGTAAGGAGGGTCAAGATAAGCTACATCTATTTCAGGTGTTTCAAAAATTAGATCATTAATATCTTGGTTACAATGAATCATTGAACATCTGTGTTCTTGATCAGAGTAGATTGGTTTGTCCAATACTATCTTTTTTACAATTCTTGATTCAGTATTTACTTCATCTTTACCACCAAAATGACCAATACCTTTCTTTTTATGAAAACCTTTGAAAACTCCAGAGGTATTTGTATTAATTGAAGCTTTCACCAATAGAGGAGCAATCAAGAAAGGAAAGTATTCCTCTGGATATTCATCTATCTTCTTTCTTATCGTATCAATGATTAGAGCATTCTCTCTTGTGTAAAATGCTCTTTCACCACCTTTAATATCCTTAGTATCTTTAGGAGCATAGCTTTTACAGATGACTCCTTCCGTATTGAAATCCAAAGAGTTTAATTCATCAATATATTTATTTATCATTTCTCTCTTTTCATTTGTGGGATTAGAAAGATAACATTGATTAATAATATGTGAATAAGGTTCCATATCATTCACAATTAGAATATCTGAATGATATTTCAGCATTCTAGAAACAACTCCTGAACCACTGAATCCATCCAATGAACTGAGATTTCTACCAAATAGTTCTTTTATCTTTATGATTTCATTTTCTATCTCTTTAACAAGTTTTCGTTTATTTCCAATGTAGGTGATAATTTGAGATGAAAGATATTCTTTTTTAGACATTTAAGAATATAGTTGATATAATTGGTTATATTATATTATTCATCAAATTTTAAGTATAATTATGGAAAAAACTTACAAGATCTTGAATATGAATTATAAAAACTTAAATGATAACTATCAAGATGATGAAGAAAAATTAAGAATTGAGTTTTTGAAATATGATATTATATCACTTCAAGAAGTTTATGATATAAATATTCTCAAAGAAATAACAAATGGATATAATTATAGTTATAATAAGGGGTTATTATTAATGACAAAACATAAACTGGATCCTAAAATAAAAGTTCACACTAATAGGACGTGTTCATTAATGATAATCCCAAGTATTCATGAAAATATAATGATTACAAGTTTTAATAATTTTTATTTAGATGAAATAATAAAAAAAGAGGAATTAGAAGATCTTCTAGAAAAGAGTAGTAGTTACACAAATGAATATCCGAGTATTCTCTTGGGTGATTTTCAGGGCATTAATACAATTTTAGATGGGTGGTGTATCTGTAAGGATTATAATATTTATACAAAGGGTGTAAACGTTATAACATGTTGGCGAGAAGTTGGGAAGGGAACGGAAAAGACAATAACTCATTTTAGAATTTGATATTTAAACAATCTTCAATAATATTATATAACGTAGTAAGTGTACTAAATGGATTTTTTATCCAATGATTTAGATGAATATATTACTGGAGAGAAAGTTAAAAAGAAAGTAGGTGCTAAGAATAAGAAATGTGAACATGGGCGTATAAAATACTATTGTAAGGAATGTGGAGGTGATGGTTATTGTAAACATGGTAAACAGAAAGCAAGATGTAAAGAATGTGGGGGGTCAGCATTCTGTAAACATAATAAAAAAAAAGAATACTGTAAAGAGTGTGGGGGGAAGGGGTTATGTAAAGCTGATAATTGCACCAAGCATAAATATAAAACAAAATATCAAGGCTATTGTCAAGGATGCTTTATAGAACTATTTCCAGAAAATGATCTGGTGAAAGAAATTATAAAAAAAAGAAATCCACTATGTGAACATGGAATAAAGAGGGTTAGGTGTAAAGAGTGTGGTGGTTCAGCATTTTGCGAACATGGGAAGTGGAAATCTGGTTGTATAAAGTGTAATGGTCCAGGTATATGTGAACATGGTAAAAGAAAATATTCTTGTAAAGAATGTGGTGGTTCAGGTATATGCGAACATGGTAATAATAAAAGAATTTGTAAAGAATGCGGTGGATCTCAAATATGTGAACATGGTAAATGTAAATCAACCTGTAAACAATGTGGAATAGGGTATTGTGAACATGGTAGAGAAAAACGATATTGTAAAGAATGTGGTGGATCTCAAATATGCCCGCATAATAGAATTAAAAGGGAATGTAGAGAGTGTGGTGGATCGGCATTCTGTAAACACAATAAAAGAAAAGATAGATGCTTGGAATGTGGTGGTTCTCAATTATGTAAATCTTCTTGGTGTGAAACAAACGGCAATAAAAAATACGAAGGATATTGTTTTACTTGTTTTATGGAATTATTCCCTGATACTAAAATAGTTAAAAAGATAAGAATTAAAAAAGACCGAAAATGTGAACATGGTATAATAAAATACGGTTGTATCCATTGCAGTAATCAGGCTTGTAAACACGGTAAATGGAAAAGAATTTGTAATGAATGTGGTGGTTCTGGATTATGTAAATCCGAATGGTGTGAAGTTCAAATGAATAGTATTAGTAAGGCGAAATACGAAGGATATTGTCTCCATTGTTTCATGCATCTATTTCCCGATAAGAAAGTTATGAGGAATTACAAAACTAAAGAAAAAGATGTTGTGGATAGAGTCAAAGAAACTTATCCTAATTTTGATTGGGTCCATGATAAAAAAGTACAAGATGGTTGTTCTAAAAGGAGACCAGATTTATTACTTGATTTAGGATCACATATTATAATTATTGAAATTGATGAAAATAAACATTCCGGATATGATAATACATGTGAAAATAAAAGGTTAATGGAATTATCAAAAGATGTCCATCATAGACCAATTGTATTTATTCGATTTAATCCAGATAAATATATAGATAAAGAAGGTAATATAATAAAATCGTGTTGGAGGTTGAATAAACAAGGTGTAATGACAATTATGAAAACAAAGGAAGAGGAATGGAATTGTAGGATAGATAAGCTAAAAGAAACAATTCAATATTGGATTGATAATAATTCTAATAAGACAGTTGAAATCATAGAACTATTTTATTGATGACCAAATTTGATATTCTTAGAGTTTAAAGAAGGTAAATAACTGTGATTCATTCGTAATCATGAACAAATCGAAAAGCTCTCCTCAACTACTGGGTTTGCAGGGTTTTATGCTTGAGTCAAAGCCTTTCGCTTTAGATAGCCCCCCTCCTCTTAGAAACTCAATTAGTTTAGACAATCTCCAAGATTTAGAGAATGAGTTCTATTTTGAGGAGTTCTTTGAAGGCGATGGTCCTCTCGGTATAAAGTTCTTTGAGGATAATATAGGTAATATCATTGTGAAAAGGATAGAAAGTGAAACAGTTGCCGCTGAATACTTCGGGTTAGTGACAGAAATGATACTTGTTTCAGTGAATGGTGTTTCCGTAGAAGGGAAAGATAATACTATGACTCTACAAAGTATAAATCGTATATGGAAACAAAAAAATGAAATTATGTTGAAGTTCAAGAAGCCCATATATCAAGAGGTGATAAGAGCTCTAAATGATAAAAATCTACTCAAATACTATGATAAGTTTGTAGAACTGGGAGCAAAGAGCTTTTCAGATTTTGAGTTCGTAGAGTATTCTGATCTTGTAGGGATGGAGATGAGTGTTAAAGAGCGTGAAAGATTTAAAAAAATAAATCCTCTTTGCTGAAGACTAATGCTGAAGACTAATGCTGAAGACTAATGCTGAAGACTAATGCTGAAGACTAATGCTGAAGACTAATGTTTAGATTGATACGAGTGATTAACTAACTGAATGATATATGTAAGATTTGAACTAGTATTTTTTATTTTCTTTCACGGATACAGACTGAACACGCTCCCAATGTGTCACCGGCGTGCGCTCGGCAGCAAGGACAACTCTGTCCACACCATTGCCATCCTAACTCCGAGTAGTGATTCTCCTTCGTCCATCCCACTGGATGACACTGCATTTCTTCTGGTTCTTCTGGTTCTTCTGGTTCTTCTGGTTCTTCAACGGGCTCTACTTCAGGTTCCTTCAAGAACTCCGCGCCGTCCATCCATCTATCAATCATGCTGCGCTGTTCGTAGATGGGCTCTTCGTAGATGTTCGTAATTCTACAAAGATATCCGCGCAGATGCTTCTGGATGGTGACAGCCGCTTTGTTCTCCTTAAGCTTACGGTAGTCGGTCCCTGTGCGTGTCCGCATCTCTTTAGGCACATGAGACACGCGCTTTTTCTCACGCAAGTTGTATGGATGGTCGGGGTAGAGGTTGTCGTCGAGTGTTCCACCCTTCTTCGAGCCGCGCATATCGGCCTTAAGACTAGCGATGCGCCATTGGAAAGTGAGATCTTCATATGAGTTGTATTCCTTGGGAGTAGACTGAGGAGATGCGTGGTCATCCTCTACTCCATCGGCGGGGTATCTTGATCCGTTCAAGTACTGCCACTTTCCCGGCATCCTGTGTTGCGGTGACTCGGTTGTGCTGTAAGTGAGTTTAGAAAGCGCTCCACTTATTTGTCAAGTGCTCTCAGGAGGTGTTTGTTGATGCTCCTTAAATACTTAAGGAACATCAAATTCTCTTGAGATTGAATGAAAATAAGGATAAGAAAGGAGTAGTATCCTTATCATAAAAACTATTTATTTATTTTTAGATATACCCTTTTTAGATCTACCTTTTTTAGATCTACCTTTTTTAGATCTACCTTTTTTAGATCTACCCTTTTTTGTATTAATAGATTTCTTCTTTTTTTTAGTTCGTTTACTTGCAGCATGAAAACCAGATAAATAATTCATGATATCATCACAATTACCTTTCGTCATTAAAGTTATCGGTAACCATTCTACATTAAATCTTTCTTTCGGAATATCTATTACTCTGACACCCTCTATTTTTGAAACGGGTTCAGTATTTTCACGTCTATCATCAATAAAAATAGCTTCAGGTATATAAAAAGCTTTATCTAGTTTTCTTAATATTTTTTCAATAGAGTCTCTTTTATTATCATGTTTAAACATGGATACTCCAAAATCATCATTATCTGGATATATCTCATCAATATAGTTCGCAAAAAGTTGTCCTACTTTATCTTTATTTTCACCCTGAGAAATAATAAACCATTTAACATCATCTCTTCTAGTACATTCTTTTAAAAGATTAACTATATTTTTAGTAGTGATTGTATCTGATAAGTTTTCGAGTTTGCCTGGAGGTGCAATATTAACTGATCCCAATTTTATTAATTCTTTTCTTACTCTTGTAACTTTTAAATCCGGATCAGCCGATGTGAGAATTGTTTCATCTAAATCAAAAAAAAGAACTTTTAATAATGGGAGTTCATCGGGGCTATTATCTGGGCTATTATCGCTACTTATACTATGTGAACTATTTAAATAGTCTTGAATCTCTATTATTTCATCCTCAACTACTTTAGTATCTTCACCCAAACTCCTTAAAAATTGAAGAGTTTCTTTTCTTTCTTTAAGTCTTTTTTCCATTCTATTCATTTTATTAAAATTATCATCTTGTGGTTTAGATGGTGATGATGGTTTAGATGGTTTAGGTGGCGGAGGTGGTTTAGATAGTTTAGATGGTTTAGGTGGCGGAGGTGGTTTAGATAGTTTAGATAGTTTAGATGAAGGTGTTCTAGGATTTTTTATTAGTTTATTTAATCTTTTAATTTCTTCTTTCTTATCATTAATGGTTCTATTACAATGATACTCTGTAGTTTCTATATCTTTTTCTAAGTCTTTTATTTCTTTTTTTATTTTATGAGAAGGTCTATTCATAGGAGTTCTAGGCATTTATATATTATACTATATTTTTAAACATTCATTTTTAAAGAATCTGTTTCTTCTAATTCTATGTGAGAATTACCTCTAGTCCACATATATCCTTCATCATTCTTATTAATATACGTTTTACATTTTTCATTGTCATAAAAGGAATGTGTTACAATGAATAATACAAGTATAAAACCCGTATGTACTAGATAAAATGTAATATATTTTTCATAGTAATCTGTTTGTGAATTCTCAGATACTTCATAAAGTATCTCTTCAATTGTAGGACAATTACTTCCTTCTTCATCTAATTTCATGATATTAAGATGCCAATGACTAATATTTCTAGTCTCAACTTCCAAGTAAAGACTAAAACTATCTTCTGTTCTTAATGAATCTGCACATCGATTACTAATCAAAGAACAACATCCATATTCAGTATTTTTACAATCATCATCAAAGTTAGAAGGATTAGTTTCTTCATAAAGATATGTGAGCCAAGCATATTCTTTAGGACATGTGTCCATTTTGTAGTAGTAGTTTTCGGTAACTAAAGTATTGTTTTCACCTTCTGTACACCATCTAGGAAAAGAACAGATTGCTTGTTCATTCTGAATATATGTTATATAAGACCAAAGTAAGACAAATATGCTGAAAAGTATAGATTCTAATGGGTAAAAGTTTCTCAAGAACTCTTTAAAACACAAAATCTTTTCAAGATATTTGAAAATGTAACTCTTGAAAAGTAGTGAAAGAAATAAGATAAACCATAAGATAAAGATATCTTCTAATCTGACGTATTCAAAATGATCTTCAGGGTTCACATCTTGAGGTATAGGACAAAACTCCTCTTTGTCCAAACGACACCCGTCCATGATCATGTAATCGTAAAGCATCTTTTCTTGTTGTTTTATTTTATTACAATACTTAAAGAATCAAATTTGAGAGAATTATCTTTTATTGAAAGGTATAATATGCGATTGAAGGTATAAGAATCAGTAAAAACCAATATGTCTTAAAAAGTTCTAAAGCTTTCATTATATATTAATAAATAAAAAAATATACTTAAAGAAAAATAATAAATCTCCTCCAGCTGGGCTCGAACCAGCGACCTATCGGTTAACAGCCGAGCGCTCTGCCAACTGAGCTATAGAGGAATGTTATATAGTCATGTAAATGTTAAGAGGGTGATTATTTAATAAAAATGATAACCTCTCAACTCCGGACCATATATTTCTCAACACCTGAGAAAATTACCCCATGTGGGATTCGAACCCACAACCTTCAGATTAGAAGTCTGACGCGCTATCCAATTGCGCCAATGGGGCAAGTATCTTGAGGGGGATTTGAACCCCCGACCACTCGGTTAAAAGCCGAGCGCTCTAGACCATGCTGAGCTACCAAGACAATTGCTATGACGATAAGATACTTTCCTTACCGGATTATTTGCAAAATAATCAAATGATGCTAGAGGAGGGATTTGAACCCTCGAAGCGTGTCGCAAGCGATCTTAAGTCGCTCCCCTTTGACCAGACTCGGGAACCCTAGCTATTTATCAAAAGAACTATGACGAAAGATACTTTTTCTTCCGAGTTGATTATGTCAACTAAACAATGCCCTCCGTGGGACTTGAACCCACGACCACAAGATTAAAAGTCTTGCGCTCTACCAACTGAGCTAGAAGGGCAAAGAAGGTCATGTATTTGTTAAGAGGAAAGGGGTGTTCTTTATTCTTATGAATAAAGAACTTTATTTATTGATAACCTCTCAACTCCGGACCTTCTAAGCAGCACATAATGTGCGTTGTTCCATGTGGGGCTTGAACCCACGACCTCCGCGTCATAAGCACAGCGCTCTAACCAACTGAGCTAATGGAACCCTGTATGGTCATGTTGAGAGGAGGTAAAATAAATAACCTCTCAACTCCGGACCATTAGTAAGGAATGTTGCCATTCCAAACCTCTACATCTATATATGGTGTCATATGTTTAAGTAGTTTTAAACGCAACAACAATTTTTATATTTTATAATTTATAATTTCATTTAAATAATATATCTTTAGAAAATAATTCTTGAGAGAACCTATTCTTAAAAGATCATGAGAAAGAATAAAAATTTGATGTTGCGTTTAAAACATATCAATTAACAAAACAAACACAGAGCATATACAGAGTTACAGAGTTCATACATATAACAGAAGAAAACTAGTTACTCAGTAGAACAGAACACCTCTCACCTCACTTTAAAGAAAGATGGCATCTTCTCCTCAGAACACTGCTGCTCCATCAAGCCCTGGAACCCCTTCTCCGCGACCAGAGAAGAATGTCTCGGGAGAGATGTTCCAGAAGGTGGTGATGGTCCCTGGATTCATGGAGAAGGACATTCCCAAGATCCTCGGGAAAGGTGGCTTCAACATCAAGAACCTCGTGAAGTATTCGGCGAAGAAGTGGTACGAACGACATTCCATGGAGGAGGATTCTGAGGAGAAGGTTAGGGCACCTCATGTGAAGGTCAACGTTCTCCATGATGAAGATGATGGTGTTCATTTCCTGCTGGAGAGTTCCTGTGAGATGATGGTTGAAGGTGCGAAGGAAGCTTGTGAAGAACTCGTAGAGAAGCTCACGAAGCCCAAGGAGAAGAAGGTTCATCAGAAGAAGGATCATCAGAAGAAGTCTAAGGACGGAGATAAGGAAAAGAAGACCTCATCTAATCCTCCTTACCAACGGAATGACAAGGTCTTGAAGCAGTTCTTCCGAGTTGAGATGGACCCAAGGATGCTCGGAAAGATTATCGGAAAGGGTGGATCGAAGGTTCAACAGATGATTGAGTATGTTGTCTCAAAGGATTTTGACAAGGGTGGCGCGAAGGGCACCAAGATCTTTGTGAAGGAACAAACTGCTCCACTCACAGACAACAAGTGCATTGACTTGGATGAGTTTGGAGATGGTTCTGAGAAGTATGTTCTCTTCATCGCTACGGTGAGCACAAGGAATCTCTACAGGACTATGCGCAATGTAGAGAAGGCAATTGAGAAGAATATCAACCGTTCATCTCTTGAT
>Ga0233432_10004437_pt1 | contig 12477 bp, 12 predicted proteins | sample SI_122_August201_6_FD_179870 | JGI IMG/M metagenome (GOLD analysis project Ga0233432, IMG submission 179870) | Seawater microbial communities from Saanich Inlet, British Columbia, Canada - SI_122_August2016_10_MG | ecosystem: Environmental > Aquatic > Marine > Inlet | place: Canada: British...
AAGCGTTTAAGCGTTTAAGCGTTTAAGCGTTTATCTGGCGCAACGGCATCCAACTCTACGACAAGTCTTGACGCCTTACTTAGACCAAGCCATTCCAATGCGCGGCCCATGACTGAAAGTGGAATCACCCTTGCGCGTGTGTAAGAGACTAACAGCGCCCCAACCATTCCCAGATAGACAAATGGTGCAATAGTGCCGCCAGACAGCAACAAAAACACAAAATCTAAGCGCCGGACAAAGTCCCCCGCAATCTACAGTCAAACCCGAAGTTTGCCAGCGGAACGAGTGTTCCTTCGCCACACAAAGATCGATAGCGCGGTGCGCTATTTGGGCGTCGAGGTTGAGGATGCCCTAAGCATCGCTGAGAAGATCGAGATTTGAACTTTAAGCGAATGGCTCAAGCCGTCCGCCTTTTGCAAGCAGCCCTGCGGCAACCTTCGTCCGATGACAGCAAGGAGCCCCACTTGCCGATTTTCTGTCCCGCCGCGAATGTCTACGGTCGAGGGCCCAGAAGATCAGTTGCGGAAAAACAGCCCATGGCTGCCATAAATGTAGGGCGCAGCACAGCATTGCAGCCAGCCCGAAAAAGACAGTAATCGCCTGCGCCGGGCCAACCCAAATAACATCTGCACGCTTTCACTGTTCGGATGTGCAGATTACCTTCCCAATAGTTTCGAGCGGCGCAGTTTAAGAGCCTCATCAGCTTTAGGACTGCCATCGTGAAACGTCCCAAACCATCTATCCAGCGGGATTGAACCATCGGCATAGTTTACCTCAAAATACCTGTGGTGCAGATAATGCGCGTAGTAGGACAGCCCGACCGATTTATCCTCGCCTGCCACAACACGGTCAAAACCGGTGTGCCCCTGCGCCGGCGACAGCCCCGCAAGAAGCCCCACGTTCATGAAATGCAACGGATGAGCCGGTAGAATAAAATAGACCAAATAGCCTGAAAAATAGAGTAGATGCTCAAACGGATGCATCGAAAGTCCTGACCACGGACCGGGGTTAATATTGCGGTGGTGCAAATAGTGAACGCGCTTATAAAGCCAGGGAACATGGATCAACCGGTGCACGCAATAAAAGTGGAATTCGTGCAGCAACGGCACCAACAGCCATAACAAAACAAACCAAACTGGGTGTTCCGAAATGCCAAGCTGCGCGACATAACCGTTGGCATATAGCCACCAAGCCAGACATTCCCACGCTGTCCAGATGGGCACGCCGCTGACAAGTGACCAGAACACATTATCACGCGTCTGGCTGTTGAAGGTAAAAATCGGGTTGTGCGATTGCGGCCAGCGGCGGTTATATTTGAACGCCGTTCCTTGGGATTGACGGGTGTAAAGCCACACGTGCAGCAGGCCGACCACCGCGATATGAAGCGCATAATTGCGCAACAAGATAAGCAACACCCAATCCATGCTCAGTGTTTGCATCCGAGCGGCGGACGGGGTGAGATACAGGAAAACAACAACCGAAAGGCCTGCGTAGACGATCGTCCAAGGGAATAGATATTGGGGCAGCCAACTGCGAATACCACTCAGGCTCAGCGGCCATACAAAAACGTTGGGATAGGTCAGCGGCTTGTTGGGTTTCCAATATCCGCGACGATCTTCTGATCCCCATTTTGAATCGTCCATTTTGTATCCTCTCTAAAAAAAGATGACCCCGTTGGCCGCACTCGTAGTGATGCTATCCCGTGATCTTTGCTGATCTGAAGATCAGCCAGGCGCCTCTCCCCCGTGGCAGCTTTTGGTTCCCCGCAGACTGTTGAACCGCTGGGCGACGTAAATGATGGCGAACGCGCGGTTTTCGGCTCGACATAATCAAAGGTGACACACCGCGATTGAATAGCTTGTGGTGAATGGTTCACGGGCAGAAAGCGGCGTTTGGGTTGCTGTTCCAGATCTTGCGAATGGCGCATGACGATTAGCGGAGTGCGTGACACCCAGATCAAAGGACGCCGCAACCGGTTCAATGCCGATGGCGCAAAACCGACCGCACCACGGATAGGCCTTGCGACCCCGATTTGAAAGCCACAGCAAGCACTGGGGAAACGTTGCGATATCCCACGAAAGATCGACGGCATAGCCATTTTGCGTGTCTGACAAGCGCACATCACCATCCGTCAGCGAAACGGCCAATAGTTCCTCTGTTTGGATCGCAAGTGGAAGTCGCGTGACGTCCAGCATCGCTCCGTCTTTTGTCCGTATCTGCGTTAAGGTATAGGCGGTCTCATCGGGCATGCATTGCGACACTTCATCCACGGGAACCGGAAATGATCGTGCGCTCTGCAGCGACGGAATACTCAGGTGCGCGGCCCCCAAATTAACGGGTAATGCAAAAATCGGATGCAGCCCGATCGGCAGCGCAGCACCACGCCGTATTTCAATGTGTAGATCAATCTTAATCTGCAGATCACCGTCCTGCGAAATACGCCGCTTTAGGCGACTTACGACATGGTCTTCAGGATAGTCGATGCCGATCGTGATGGTGGTGTCTGTTTGTTTCAGGAGGTGCCATTCATGATTTGCGCTATACCCATGGGCAAATTCATCTGCGGGCGGGATTGAAAGATCAAGGCCGTCCATCCATCGATCTGGCAAGTCTGTTCGCGCATGGGCGACGCCGAACGGCACGCAGGGGAACTCTCCGCGCAGTTGCCGCAAAATGGGTGACAGCACGTTTAGTTTTTCTGGTGGATCATCGGCCCAGGGCGCGACGGCAAAGGGCTGCACGATATGACCGCCCGAAAGCGTGAACCAAACAGGGCCAAGCATCCCGCCAAGTGCGGCAACTTCGCCGCGAACACTCCCCCAATCAAATGTCCAAACCGTATCGGTCAAATCGTAATGCCACCGTCAATGTTGATGGCCTGACCCGTCACAAACGCACCATCTTCCGAGGCGAGGAAGGCGCAAAGGCCTGCTATCTCGTCCGGTTTGCCAAAACGCCCTGCGGGCTGTCGGTCGATGAAGAATTTCATCGCGGCGTCGTGACTGCCCATCTGGTCGGCCAATTCTGCGATGCGATCTTGCAAGCTGGGGCTGTCAACGGTGCCAGGGCATATGGAATTGCACCGAATCCCAAAGGGCAAATAATCGGAGGCCACTGATTTCGTCAAGCCCAACACACCGCCTTTGGTCGCGCAATACGCCGCCCGCTTTGGAAAGCCTTTGATAGAACTGGCAACCGATCCAATGGTGATGATACTGCCGCCTTGTGCTTTCATTTTCGGTATACCTGCACTCAAGACCAAAAAGGCACTGTCCAAAGTGATGGCACAAGACCGGCGCCAATCCTCAAGACCACATTCCTCGATCGTGCCTTGGTGCACATAGCCAACCCCGTGGACCAGAACGTCAATCTTATCGAACGTGTCAAAGTACTCGGTCACATCAAAAGCATGCGCCGCGTCCAGACCTGTGGTGTGCGCGCCTTTGAAGTCAGACAGTAGATCCGCATTCAAATCGGATGCGTAAACCTGCGCGCCTTCGGCCAGCAATCGTTCCGCGATTGCCCGCCCGATCCCTTGGCCGGCTGCGGTCACGACGGCGGTTTTTCCTTTCAGGCGTTGGTTCAGGTCCATGATGACCCCTCCAACACAACGACAGTCTTGCTTTGTGTCCCCAGCCCTTCGATCCCGAGGCTCACCGTGTCGCCAATGCTGAGGAATTGGGGGGGATTCATCCCCGCGCCGACGCCAGGAGGCGTGCCTGTACAAATCAAATCGCCCGGTTTCAGCACCATGAATTCTGACAGGTAACTGACGATTGTCGCGGGATCGAAGATCATCGTCTTGGTGTTTCCGGTCTGCATCCGCCCACCATTCACGTCAAGCCACATGGGCAAAGCGGCAGCATCGCCAACCTCGTCGGGCGTGACAATCCATGGACCGGTGGGACTGAAGTTTGGAAAGCTTTTGCCCTTCGCCCACTGCCCGCCACGTTCCAATTGCCAGGCACGTTCCGACAGGTCATTGACGACGGTAAAGCCCAGAATGTGATCAAGCGCGTCGGCTTTAGTGATGTTCAGCGCCCGCTTGCCGATCACGATCCCCAACTCAACCTCCCAGTCGAGTTTCGTCATCTTCGGTGAATACAGGATCGGCGCGTGCCAATCCTCCGCGACTTTCAGTTTGGGCAGTGCAAACTTGATGCAGATCGTCCTGTCGGCCAACACCACCTTGCCGATATCCGAGGCAACCCCGCCGGTCAGCGGCTCTATTGATCGGATGTCATCAGCATGACCGAGCCCAAGCTCGACCACCAAGGCAGCACATCGCGTTTCAAAATCGGCCGTCATTGGACAAACCGATTTTTGGGCTTCCCGATCACATCCGTATCGAGTGCTATCATCGCCCCGTCCGCATCCTCCGGATTTTCCATCCCGAAACGCGCCGATGTAACAATCAAGGTGGACAAATCCGATCCTGCAAACGTGGTGGCCGTCGGATTTTGCGCGGGCACAATGATTTCACGGTCCGGTTTTCCGTTTGGATCATATCGGATCACGCGCCCTGCGCCAAACCGCGCGGTCCACAAAAACCCTTCTGCATCCACACAGGACCCATCCGGGACGCCAGGCCCACCAGAGACATGGACGCGGCGGTTGGAAATCTCACCCATCGTATCGTCATAGTCCCAAACCCAGATCGTATTACGCAGGCTATCGCCAAGGTAGAACCTGTCGCGTTCAGGCGACCAGACCATCGTGTTCGGTATTCCAAATTCGGGTTCGGTCATTGGCACCGCACCCTTCGCGTCAATCCGAAACAACCGCCCGCATGCGCGCGCCTGTTCGCGGGGCTGCAGATCGTCACTCAGATTGTTTTCCATACTCGCGACCCACATCCGCCCTGATGGATCACAGGCCCCTTCGTTCAACCGCATCACAGGATTGGTTTCGGCTTGGATCAGCGGACCAGTTTTTCCGTCGTGCCACCGCGCCACCCCTTGGGCGAAGGAAACAATCGCCCCCCCAACCAGGTCGAGTGCAAGTGCAGTCGGTAGATCGTCAGTTGCAAAATTTGCAGTCTTACCGCTCGCAAGATCGCGGGCAATGAGCGCCCTACCAGTGATATCTACTGACCAAACCTTACCATCGCACGGATTCCAAAAGGGGCTTTCGCCAACGCCATCGCGCAAGTCTCCGAGGACGCGGATGTTCATCTTGCGGCCCTAGCGTGTTCTGCGCTTTGTTCAAAATAATCAGGGAACTTGTCGCGAGCTTCATCGATGTAATCAAAAATGCGGCGTAGATGTTTGATCATGCGTTCTTCGGCCAGCGCCTCGTCGCCGGCCTCGATTGCATCGGCTATGGCAATGTGTTGTTTGATAATGGTGTCGAGATCTTCGACGGCCGACACCATCAGATGCCGGAACCTGTCCATGTGATCTTTGAGGCGGAAGATTTCGGGCAGAACGCTTGGCTGTTTGGCATATTCCGCGATAAGACCGTGAAATGCTTCATCAGACGCATAAAAGCTCTCGGTGTCTTCGAATGTCACATATGTGCGCTGCAAGGTTATTTCCTTGCGCAGCCCTTTGACCATAGCAGCCCCTTCGCCCGAAGACATTGCGCGTCGCAGCAATGCAACTTCTAGGGCCTCGCGCATGAACTGCGACCGGTCGAGATCCTCGAGGCGCAAAGGTGCCACCCGCGACCCACGCTGTGGAACTACATCGACAAATTTGTTCTCTGCCAATTTTGTAAGCGCTTCACGGGCCGGGGTTCGGCTGACCCCCAACATCTCTGAGACCGAAGCCTCAGACAGAACCTGATAGGGCTTCAGCTCAAACCTGAGGATTCTCTTGTGCAGCTCATCATATACCTGTCGCGCCAATGGCATCGGGCGGCCAGACTTTGCGCTTTTGAGAAGTGCCATATTTTGACCCTTTCATGATTGTTGAACCTGCAATCCCTGCATAAAATGTCGTCTAAGCAGAAAGAACAACACAATACTGGGAAGAGAGGCCAGAAGGGCTGCTGTCAGTACGATATTCGGCCCAATCGATGAATAGCTGCCTTGGAAGACCAACAAAGCATTCATGATTGACCGCGTTTCCAAGCGGTTGCCTAAAACCGTCGAGAACAGCATGTCGTTCCAGATCCATGTGAATTGCAGCAAGAAAACTGCCGTCATTGGCCCGATCGTGTTGGGCAGAATGATACGGAAAAAGACGGTAAATTCGTTCGCCCCATCCATCCGCGCGGCTTCGTCCATTTCACGCGACAGGCCGGACATAAAATTGCGCAAGACAAGGGTTGGGAACGGGACGCAAATTGCGGTGTAGAACAACAGCATTCCCATATGCGAATTCAACAGACCCAGTTTCTGATAGCCGAAGAAAAGCGGAATGAGATACATCTGAAACGGAAAGACAGTGCCTGCGAAAATGAGCATGAACCAGCCATTTCGGAACGGGATATCAAGGCGCGTAATGGCAAAGGCCGCCATTGCCGCGAAGAATACCGCAAGCGATGCCCCGACAGTGCCATAAAAAGCAGAGTTCATCATGGCTTGCCCCATGCTCCCCAGCTCCCATGCGCGGGTCACGTTATCCCACAATGGTGCGATCCCTTCGGGCAGTGCCAAGGGTGGGTTGCGCGAATATTCATTGCTCGATTTGAAGATCGAAATCGCCAGGAAGTAGAATGGAACAATCCAGAGCAATGCGAACCCGATGGCTGCGAACAGTTTCAAGGTGCTGCCTTTGTGTTTTGCAGCTTCGCGCCGTTCAATCGCGTCAAGATCAAGTGTTGAGATATCAAATGCCATTAGCGTGTCATCCTATCGACGCGGCCCTGAAGAACCGTTTGAACCCATGTCACGCACAAAACGACCAGGCCAATGATAACCGCAACCGCAGAGCCGAAGGCCCAGCTGCCTTTCTGGAACGCCTCGAAATACATGAACACGGCAAGGGCAAGGCTGCGTTGACCGGGGTAATTCGCGCCCATCACCCAAAGCAGATCGAACACCGTGAAACCAGCCAAGACCGATAGAATAGTGACCATCAATAAGGTTGGCATCAGCAGCGGCAGGGTAATGTAGCGGAAAATCTGCCAGCGGTTTGCACCATCAATATGGGCGGCCTCAATCGGATCCTTCGGGATCGCGGCCAGGCCAAGCAACAGCAACACCATGACAAGGCCAGCGGTTTGCCACACGAATGTTGCAATGATTGCGGGGGTGACTGTGGCATCGCTATACAGCCAGCCAATGTCGACATCGCGGCCCGAGACAAGCCCAAGACCACGGTTCAAAAGGCCATCGGGTGCGTATACGTAAAACCACAAGACGCCGACCGCCGTGGGCGCCAGAATACGCGGAATAAAAATAATGTTCTTGAAGGTCTCAGCACCGCGTAGGTTGCGAAAGAACATGGCCATGCCAAGCCCCAGCGCGATTGGAAACACAACCGAAGCACCGACCCAGATTGCGGTATTAATCAGAGCCTCGTTGAAGAACGGATTGCCGGGCATGCGTTCGTAATTCGCAAATCCGGCATATTCGCCAAAGCCTGTAAATTTCTTCCATTTTGTAAAGCTGAGCCAGATATTGAACAAGACAGGCACCAGCAACACGCCCACTACCAGAATTAGGGCAGGGGACATGAAAACAAGCGCCAATCCAAGCTGGCCGCGCCGCCGAGCACGTGCGTTTCGGGCGATCTGATCAATCCCAATCCGGTCAAGCAGTGCTTTGTCTTTGGCGGCGCGGTCCATGTTTTAAAAATCCTTAATTACTGGTCAGCCCAGTAGGCGGCATTGAGGGTTTGCATCGTCGCCATGACGTCGTCTGCAGTTTTCATTGTCGGATCGAGCATAAAGCGGTTCATTTCCGCGACCAGTTCACCCTGAAGATCCGGTGGGACAGCTTCCCACCAGCGCAGATAAGCCGTCGCGCTTGTCTCAGCGATATCCGCATTTACTTCTGCAACGATTGCATTCGGGGCTTCGGCCGAATTGTTCCCGATATAGTTTCCGGTCGCGTCACCCCATGCGTTTGCGCCCTCATCAGACACCCAGAAACGCAACGCTTTCATTACGTTTTCGTCCTGAGCACCGTCAACAGATACCACGAGTGGCGATCCTTCGACGATCACAGCTGCGGGTGCGTCATCAATGGCATTCGGCATGATGAACACACCTAGATCGTCAGCCGGAACACCTGCTTGGACAACCAGTCCTGCGGCCCATTCACCGATCAAGTACATGGCACCTGCGCCCCGTACATAGTCGTTGAATTCTTCTGTGGACCGCGGATCAGAGAAATAACCCTTCGCGTACATATCTGACCAAGCCTCGAACACAGCGCGCACTTCCTGTCCGTCATAAGCGACGGAGCCGTCGTTCAAACCGTTGTAGGCTTCGGGATGCATGCGCAACATCAACTCTTGGAACCAGATAAAGCCGCGCCAGCCCTCATGGACCGTCGCAAGAAAAGGCGTTTCTCCGGCGGCCACAATCGCGTCCGCATTGGACATCAGTTCGTCCCAGGTTTTTGGTTCTTCCAAACCCAGCTCTGCATAGAGCGGCTTATTGTAAAGCACGACCCAGCGGGCCAGAAGAAGCGGGACCGCATAAGTCTGACCATCTACGACGAACAGCTCTTTAGAAGCCTCGCCATAACCGCCAGAGTTGATCATCTCGTCCCAAAGATCATCCAGTGGCGCAATCTGACCGCTGCTCACAAGCTCTGCAAAGGTTGCGCCGGTCCACCACGTAAACATGTCCGGAGTTTCACCAGACGCAATAGAGGCCTGCACAAAGGCCTTATACTGCTCCGCGTTGGCGTAAGGTGTTTCCGTGATGGTGACACCAGTTGTCTCTGCCGCAGCATCCCCGACGGACTGAAGTTGCTCAGACCAGAAGCCTTTGTCGTGAAATAACTGGACTTCCTGCGCAAAAGCGGGCGCCGCAGCAAGCATAACGCCCACCGCAGTTCCTAATAATTTCTCTTTGATCTTCATTTGTCTTCCTCCTTGTTTAATCGTTTCTTTAGGTCGTTCTGAGCGAGACCTCCGTATCCGCATCGAACAAATGCAGCCGTGATCCCGCGATATGAAATCTGAGGTTTTCGCCATCGGCCACAATGCGCGGCTGTTGCATCCGCGCGACGAAATCGACCGATCCGCACCGCGCGAATAGCAGGCTTTCATTGCCCAGAAGCTCGGTCAGGGTGATTTCTCCCCTGATTGAAATTTCTCCATCGGGCTTCATGCCATGGCCTTGGGGAATAATGTCCTCCGGTCGAAGCCCGCCGGTCACACGCTGCCCGTCGGTCAAGGCCCCGCCGTAGCTTGCAGCGTCCAGCGGGATGGTAATTTCAGGAGTGACGAAGGCAAAATTTTCGCCGTTCTGTTTGATCACGCCGTCAAAGAAATTGATCTGTGGCGATCCGATAAAGCTTGCGACGAACTTGTTGGCAGGGCTCTCAAATACCTCAAGTGGCGTGCCCTGTTGTGCAATCTCGCCGTCTTTCATCACGACAATCACGTCGGCCAGTGTCATCGCCTCGATCTGGTCGTGGGTTACATAGATGGTCGTGACACCCAAGCGATGTTGCAAGCGTTTGATCTCAACCCGCATCTGGTTGCGCAGCTTGGCGTCCAGATTGGACAGGGGTTCGTCGAACAGGAAAACATCAGGTTCGCGGACAATTGCACGCCCCATTGCTACCCTCTGGCGTTGCCCACCCGACAGTTCAAACGGGCGGCGGTCCAGATAGGGTTGTAGTTCCAACGCCTCGATCGCGCCATCAATCCGGCGGTCCATGTCGGCCGGATCGACCTTTGCCAGCTTCAGCGAAAACGCGAGGTTTTCCTTAACGGTCAAATGCGGATAAAGTGCGTAGGTCTGGAACACCATCGCCACGCCACGATCACGCGATGGCAGATCATTGGCACGCTTGCCATTGATCAGAAGCTCACCGTGGGAAATGTTTTCGAGCCCCGCAATCATGCGCAACGTCGTTGATTTGCCGCAACCCGACGGCCCCACCAGCACCACAAATGCGCCGTCAGGGATATCAAGGTCAATGCCCCGTACAGCCAGTTGGCGACCGTAAACTTTTACCAATTCCCGTACTTTCACGTCGGCCATTAGAACAACTCCGGAACGGTTTTGACTTTAGGATCAGCGTAGTTTCGTTCCGGCCAGATCGAATACCATTCAGGCCGCGCAGGGTCGCGGTCATAGGTGTAGCCGCCTGTCTCGCGGAAATATTCAGCATATTGCGCCAGCTTCTCGCGGCTGACCTCGACCCCCAATCCGGGGCCTGTTGGCACATCGATATGGCCATTCTTGTAGGTCATTTTGCCACCTTCAAGAATATCATCCTTGAGGTGGTGATAATGCGCATCGGCGGCGAAATTCAGGTTTGGCAGGATCGCACCCAGGTGCAGCATTGACGCCAGTTGGATGCCCAACTCACCCGACGAATGGACAGCTGCAGAGCGTTGGAACGTCTCAAGAACATGACCCGCTTTTACAGACTGCCGGAGCCCGCCCCAGAACGTGGTGTCCAGCAGGATGACATCGACAAGATCGTGACGAATACACTGAGCAAGCTGTTCAAAATTCACAACGACCATGTTTGTGGCCGTCGGGATCGGCTGGCCGTCACGGGCACGCCGCATCCCGTCCAAACCCCACGTAGGATCTTCGAAATAATCGTTGTTGAGGGGGGCAATCGCGCGTCCGACGCGGATCGCTTCTTCGACAGACCACACGCCGTTAGGGTCAAGGCGTACACGGTCCTGCGGAAAGGCATCGGCTAATGCGGTAAAAACCTCTACATCATGGTCCGGGGCGAAGTGGCCGCCTTTCAATTTATGCGTGCGAAACCCGTGCTCATCGCGCAGCGCCCTTGCATGGGCCACGATTTCGTCTGGCATCGTTTCGCCGCCCACGCCATCAGCCTCATAGCGATAAAACAGATAGGACACGAATTCGACCGAAGTCCGGATCGCACCGCCCAGCAGCGCATGGGCCGGAACACCCAGCCGCTTGCCTGCAAGATCCAGGCAAGCCATTTCTATGGCTGCATGCAATTGCAACCTGTTGTTATACAGGGTCGCGGTCGGGTTCATAATCTTCCAGCGTAGCTGCTCTAGGTTCAGCGGGTCATGCCCCTTTAGATAAGGCAGCAATGACATAACGGCGCCCTCGGCACTATCACCGCCACCACCCAGTTCGCCCCAACCGGACAGGCCGTCATCGCCGACCACTTCGATAATGGTGCGGATAAAGCGACCCCAATGCGCGCCCGCGGAATGCCTGAGCGGCGCCTCTAGTGGGACGGCAACAGTCGTCACTTTGATGTCGGCAATCGTCACGAATTCTGACCTTTCATTTCGGTGACCCCCCAATACGCGTCATCAATCCACCATCGACCTTGATAACTTCACCGGTGATGAACGATGCATTGTCTGACAGCAAGAAGGCCACGACTTCGGCGACTTCGCTCGCCTCTGCTGCGCGTCCAAGCGGGTGCATACTATTAATTTCGGCCCACACTGCATTGGGATCGTCAGCCAGATTGACAGCCCAATCCAGCATCGGCGTTTTGACCGAACCGGGTGCCACAGCATTTGAGCGCACTCCCGCAGCCGCAAAATCGACTGCTATAGATTTCGCCAGCCCGATCAGACCATGTTTAGACGCGGTATAGGCGGCAACATTTTGCTGTGTCGCCAACCCCTGAACCGAAGCCATAAACACGCAGGGACCACGGCTTTCCACCAGTTGCGGCAAGAGCGCCCGCGCCATCAAATACGCGCCGCTTAAATTGACGCCTATAACTTCGTCCCAAAGATTAGGAGTGGTCTCCGCCGCTGATCCATAGCGCTGAATACCTGCATTGTGTGTGAACCCGGTTGCGCCACCCAGGTCGGCAGCCGCAGCAGCGGCGTGTTCCGCGGTTGCTTCTTCTGCAACTGAGCCAACAATGCAAACTGGCGATCCGGGCAGTGCCGCTGCGGTATCGCGAAGCGCTTCCTCATCGGAATCAACGAGCACCAAGGATGCGCCGTCATCAGACAGACGGCGCGAGACGGCTGCGCCGATCCCCTTCGCTGCGCCCGTTACGACGATACACATAGCTCCCTCCACGAATCATCTCATAAAGAGCATTGCACACTACCATGGTAGTGTGCAATGCTCCGGAAATTAAGTAGATGCGCAAGGTTCGGTTTCTCCAGAAGAAACGCGTTTAAAAAGACTGACAACGCTGTACCATTATAACCGGATATTGCGGCGAAAGTCTGCTTTCGAAAGCCATACAATAATCCCCGCTGCGAAGCGGTCGTTTGCATTTGGCGCCTGTTGTCTGACTTAAATGGCTGCTTCAGTGATCTGCGCTAAGTTGCACCAAATCCCTGCTTCAAACGCGAGGAGATGCTGCATCAGCGAAGTTGGGAAACATAATGTCGGCTTTGTCCGCATAGCAGACATTGGGGTCCACTG
>Ga0233432_10004443_pt1 | contig 12467 bp, 10 predicted proteins | sample SI_122_August201_6_FD_179870 | JGI IMG/M metagenome (GOLD analysis project Ga0233432, IMG submission 179870) | Seawater microbial communities from Saanich Inlet, British Columbia, Canada - SI_122_August2016_10_MG | ecosystem: Environmental > Aquatic > Marine > Inlet | place: Canada: British...
GTTCTGCGCGACATGCAGCACCCAAGCGGCGGTTTCTATTCGGCTACCGACGCCGACAGCGAGGGTGAAGAAGGCGTTTTCTTCACGTGGTCGCTCGCAGAATTACGTGACGCGCTTGATGCGGAGGAATTTGAGCTTGTGCGCCGTCTTTACGGCCCAGACGAATTGGGCAACTTTGAAGGCTCTAACATACTCGAGCTATCGCGCTCGCTAGAGGTTAGTGCGCGCGAGACTGGTGACACTGATTTTTATTCAACGTTAGATCAGATACTCGAGAAACTTTACCTAGCGCGCGAGCAGCGCATCCATCCACTGCGCGACGACAAATTAATCGTCGCGTGGAGTGGGTCGATGATAAACACGCTGGCGCAGGCGGGTGCGCGATTATCAGAGCCGCGCTGGACAGCCGCTGCGTTAAGAGCTGCTGAAATAATCTGTCGCGAGAACATTCAAGCCAGCGGCAAGCTGTGGCGCATAGCACTGAATGGCGCGGTATCCATTAATGGACAACTTGAAGACTATGCGAATTTAATTGAAGGGCTGGTTGCTCTTTTCGATGCCCAGCAAAGCGCGGGCGATAGAGAGGTGTCGGCAGCGAATGCAGGCCTAGGTCAGCAGCTTGGGAAAGAATCGGATAAAAACGCCAGCAGTTGGCTCGTTCGAGCGCAAGCGCTCACCGACACTATGATCGATGAGTTTTGGGACCCCAACCAAGGCGGTTTTTTCCTAAGCCCGCGCGAGCAAGTCGGGCCGCGGCTAACGCGCTCTAAAAGCGCAAGCGACGGCGCGACACTTTCACCTATTGCGACGGCGCTGCGCTGTTTGTTGCTATTGGACCAGCGACGAGCGCTCTTGCCTGAGCAGCCAGCGGCAGGCGGGGTAAAACACGATTACGCAGCGTTATACCGGCGCGGATTTAATGCAGTCAGCGGTCAGCTAAACGAGCACCCGCTCAGTCATTCTAGTTTACTGCGCGTGCAAGCCGAACACGAAAAAGGGGCTTTCGATGGCAGGGTTTACCTCGATGGTGGGCTAGCCAGTATCGAACTAATTCCCTCGTCGCCGGAAGCAGGCAAAATCGGCACCGCGCAAGCAGAGAGAAAACACGTGTCGTTAGCTCTGCGCATCGCCGACGGATGGCATGTCGCCGCCAACGATACCGAAGGAGGGTCGCTGCCCCTGCGCATCGAGGCGTCTGAGGAGAGTGCTTGGGCACTCGAGCCCGTTGCCCAAACGAGCGCAAGCGATTACCGCGGCGCACAGCTACTCGATTTGACGCTAGCGCTTAAGCCCTCGCATAAGCTGAGTCTTGATCAAGCAGGGAAACTTATCGTGACGGTGCAATTATGCAGTGAATCGGAGTGTCTGCTGGCGCACGAGATTAGTTTGTTGGTTTAGCGTTGGGTTTTTGAGAGAGAAAGAGTCTCGTGTTGACGATCAGACTAATCGCTGTAATTTGCCGCAGCGAACTCGGTTGGCAACGATACTGTGAGCGCCCTTGCTGCTTGTTCTCTTGCCGCCGCGTATGGAGAAAATTGCGATTCGAAGAATGCGAGAATGGCGATGCTAGTGATCATGTGCTGTTCGCCTGGGTGTAGCGCCTTTTCATCTGGAGTTATTTCACAAACTTGAGGTGCGGTTGGGTCTACAACGATACCTTCGGCGGCTCCGCCAAGCTGATTCAATGAGTCGTTAGGGTCACTGTCGAGATTCGCTAGAACTGCCGCACAGCCTAGGCTATCCGGGTGGCGCATAAAACGAAACATTGGGTCGGCGACGCCAGCGAAGCCAAGGTGGGTGCCGCCAGCTATGGTAACTAGTGCGCCGTTCTCGACAAGATTGGGAATTGTCGCCGCGTTGGCTTCAAAGTTAATCAGGTAGTCGAGAGAACCGGCGATCATCAAGAACGGGATGTCGCTGGTTTTAAAGAAATCGGCCGTGAAGCCCGCAGTAGGGCCAGCTATCGATGCTGCTGCTGCAACGCGCGGATCCCGAAGGGTAGGGTGATAAGTTGCCAATTCGGTGGTTAATCCGCCCAGCGAATAGCCCATGAGCCCAATGCGCGAGGCATCAATGCTGCCAGAGAAGGGTTTTTCAGGGCCTGAAAGTGCGCTTACCGAGTCGATAAGAAAGCTCACGTCGGCAGGCTGATTTACAACGTCAACGGCATTGGGTTTTCCCGGTGCTCCGCCGTGAGTAAGAGGATAGTCAGCTGCGGCGACGACATAGCCATGGCTTGCGAGCAGTTCTGCGACATAGCTGAGATCATTGCGAGCGCTGGTAAAGCCGTGGCTGTGGATCACAAGCGGATGCGATTCCTCTGAATCGAGCGGATACCAGAGTGTGGTTGCAAGCGTGCGGTCTGCGGCACCAGAGTAGTCCCTGTTCGCAGCCGTTCCCCGGCTTGAGTCCACAAAGACCTTATCACTGCTCGCGGTCATGTATGGCCCCGGCTTGAGCCATTGAGCGCTTACCGAATCTGCGGCGGGCGCTTTAGGCCCCGTGATAACATAGCCAGCGATGCCGGCTATGAATAGAGCTAAAACGAGTACGCTCAGGCCGAGTGCTATTTTCCGTAACATGAGGAGATCCTTGGTTGCTGTCGATGCTTGGTCTTATTGTCGAGTAAGCTAGACAGAGAGTAAAGCCGGTTTGAAAAGAGCCGGGCCACTAGGCAAGGTTAGAGAAGAATTCGGGAACACTCTGCGTCGCTGGGCCGTAGTGATGCTCATCGAACACGGATCCGGTTCTATCGAGATTGAGTTCGACAGTCGTCGCACCCGCTTGCTGTGCCAGCTGCCCGAACCCCGCCGCAGGGTAGACATTCCCCGAGGTGCCAATCGAGACAAACAGGTCGCAGCGCGCGAGGGCCGCCTCAATCTGGCTCATGCCGAGTGGCATCTCTCCGAACCACACAATATGCGGCCGCAAATTTCCCCGCTGCTGGCAACAGCGGCAGACCGAGTCGAACCCGAGATCCTGCCGCCAATCGAACACGAGCCCGCTGTTTACGCAGCGGCTTTTAAGGAGTTCGCCGTGCATATGGCTGAGTGCCTGCGAGCCTGCGCGTTCGTGGAGGTTATCTACGTTCTGAGTGACCAACAAAAATTCGCCGCCGGCTTGCACAAGGTCGTGTTCGAATCTCGCGAGGGCGCTATGGGCTGCGTTAGGGGTGATGACGGCTGCCTGCACTTGGCGTCTACGCTGATTATAAAAGTCGTAAACCAGCGCTGGATTGCGTGCAAAGCCCTCGGGTGAGGCGACATCTTCGATGCGATGTTCTTCCCACAGGCCATCGCTCGCGCGGAAGGTTTGAATCCCCGACTCTGCCGAAATACCGGCGCCGGTTAACACGACAACGGATCTGAGCCCACTCGAAAGGGCGTTACTGTTTTGCATAAACGTGACCTAGTTAATCCGCCTCTACTGAGTATAATCCATCGGCTGAATCACCAAGGAGATTACGATGACTGTGGACACCAAAAGGCCTTTCCCTAAAGTAGGCAACCTCGCCCCTGCCTTTAGCTTGCTTAATCAGGCTGGCAATAAGGTCGCGCTCAAAGACTTTAAGGGTAACGCACACGTTGTTTTGTATTTCTACCCGAAGGCGATGACGCCCGGCTGCACGGTGCAGGCCTGCGGTCTAAGAGATACGCAGCAGGAGCTTGCAAAGCTCGATGCGGTAGCCATTGGGATAAGCCCTGATCCGTCTGCGCGTCTGGCAAAATTCGAAGAAAAGCATGCGCTCAATTTCCCGCTTTTGTCTGATGAGGACCATGCGGTGGCCGACGCCTACGGTGCATGGGGGCTGAAAAAGTTTATGGGAAAGGAATACATGGGAATCCTGCGCACCACTTTTATCATCGATAAACAGGGGCGCCTTGCGCACGTAATGGACAAAGTGAAGACTAAATCGCATCACGATGATGTGCTCGCTCTGCTTGCGGAGCTTGATGCCTAATGCGCAACACCGTTGAGTTAAATGCGCGCGAATATAGGGCTGCCGACGAAGGGGCTGCCGAGGCGAATGCGGCCGAACGCGAGCCGCTACTCGTGTTGCACGGATTGTTCGGCAACCAAGGTAACTGGGGATTGCATAGCAAGGCGCTTGCCGAACGCTATCGTGTGATCGGCATCGACCTGCGCAATCACGGCGAGTCGCCACACGCGCCCGAACTCGATTATCAAGCGATGGCAGAGGATGTTCGTGCCCTTATCGAGGCGCGCGGGCTTGGCGCGTGCACCGTGCTTGGCCATTCGATGGGTGGCAAGGTTGCGATGCAGCTGGCACTGAGCTATCCCGCTCTCGTCAAACGCCTCATCATTGTCGACATCGCCCCGGTTGCCTACGAGAGCATGGGCGCGGGACACCACCGTGTGATCGAAGGCATGATGACGCTAGATCTCACGACTGCCTTAAAGAGAACCGATGCCGAGGCGCATCTCGCGCAGCATATCGAAGACGAGGCGACGCTTAAATTTATCATGACTAATCTAACCCGCGCCGAAGGCGGGGGGCTGCGCTGGAAATTAAACGTCGCTGCGATAAAAGACCAATACGACAGGCTACGAGAAAAACCGCAGGGTAAGGAGCCGTTCGACAAGCCGGTGCTGTTTGTTAAGGGAAGCGAGTCGGGCTATATCGGCTCGGAACATGAGCCCGAAATACTCGAATTATTTCCCCAGGCCTCGGTTAAAATCGTGATGGAGGCAGGGCACTGGGTGCATGCCGACAAACCGCAGGCATTTCAGAAAATCGTCTTCGATTTTCTCGAGGCAACCGAAGCTTAAAGTGAAGAGTAATGTTTGACCGAGTGTCAATTTTTGAGCGAGATAAACGATGACAGTGCTAAGCGTAAACGTAAACAAAATAGCGCTGCTGAGAAATTCACGGGGGCGCGATTTCCCCAGTGTGATCGATTTCAGCAAGCGGGTGATTGGCTTGGGCGTGAAAGGCATCACGGTGCATCCGCGACCCGATGAGCGTCATGTGACCCGTCGCGATATTCGCGAGCTTACCTCCTTTCTCGCCGACTACCCGGGCGTCGAATTTAATATCGAGGGCTATCCTAGCGAAGACTTCATGGAGCTTGTGCTCAACGCCAAGCCCGACCAGTGCACGCTCGTCCCCGACGCACCCGATCAACTGACCTCTGACCACGGGTGGGACATTAATGCGCACGAAAGCCTCCTGTCGAATGTGCTGGGGCGGCTGCGTGATGCCGATATTCGCAGCAGTATTTTTCTCGACCCCGATGCGGCGATGGTTGAGCGCGTACCCGGTGTTGGTGCAGACCGAATCGAGCTGTACACCGAGAGTTATGCGCAGGCGTTTGGTGGTGAGTCGCAAAGCGCGGTGCTGGATAATTATCGCGCGGCAGCGCTGCGCGCTACCGAGCTTGGTATCGGCCTCAATGCGGGCCACGATCTGGACCTTGCGAACCTCGGCGAATTTTTAACGATTCCTGCGATTCTTGAGGTGTCCATTGGGCATGCGCTTGTGGTGGAGTCTTTGCACGAGGGTGTCGATAACGTAGTGAAGCGTTATCTTGCGCTCTGCGCCGCCGCGGCGTAAGGCCGTAGCGAGAGTCGCAGCTGTGCGCTAAACCTCCGTCCCGCTCAAGGAAACCATGCCAGATATTTCACGACACGGCGTCATCGAGAGATCCTCGGGAGACGGGCCGCTCACACCACCGGGGCCGGGCGCTAGCGCTCGAGTCTATTATGGCTATTGGATAATCCTCGCAGGCTTTGTCACCCAGTTTGTGTCTGTGGGCATGGCCAACTACGTTGTGGGTGCATTCATGATTCCCATGACCGAGGAGTTTGGCTGGAGCCGCGCCGAGTTTTCGGCCTCGCGCTCAATTGGCCAAATGGTGATGGCGTTTACTGGATTTTTAATCGGCGCACAGATCGATAAACATGGCGGTCGCCGCTTTATCCTTATTGGCGGAAGCCTGCTTGTCGCTGCACTATTCGGGCTGAGCAAAGTGCAGACACTGACGCATTGGCTCGTGCTCAATGGACTCGTATTAACTTCCGGCGCGGCGATGGTCGGCAATCTCGTTGTCAACGTCACGCTAGGAAAATGGTTTGTCGAACGCCGAGGTCGCGCGGTAGCCCTTGCCGGAATGGGCATTTCGCTTTCGGGTATCGTACTGCCAATTTTAGCCACCTATTCTGTCGATGCCTTTGGCTGGCGCGTCTCATGGCAGCTGCTTGCACTGGGGGCGGGTGTTCTGACGCTGCCGATGGCGTTTATTGTGCGGCGTGCGCCCGAAGACTTTGGCTTGCATCCCGATGGTATTTCGCCAGATCAAGTGTCGGCGGGGCAGGGCGAGGCGGCAAGCGCAGACTTCGCCAACTCGATGACTCGCGCGCAGGCGATGCGCACCTCGACTTTTTATACGTTGGTGCTTGCCTTCGGTCTCTTTCAAATTTCCATTACGGTCATGCTGCTACAGACGATTCCTTTGATGACCGATGCTGGTTATTCTCGATTTATTGCGTCGAGTATGATTTCGCTTGCGTCGATTCCTGCTTTTCTCAGCAAGCCTGTATGGGGGATATTGATCGATCGGTACAGCCCAAAGAAACTCGCTGCTATTGGTGCTGCGCTAACCGGTGGCGCGGTGTTGGTTATTGTTTATAGCGTCGCGACACGTTTCGATGCCCTCGTCTATTGTGGATTCATCATGATGGGGTTTGGCTGGGGAGGTTTGTTGCCTCTGCAAGAAGTGATTTGGGCAACCACCTTCGGGCGGCGCTACCTCGGCTCTGTTCGCTCGACCGCGCTGCCGTTTGTGCTTGGTATGGCTGCGCTAGGCCCCGTACTGGTGGCTTACTATTACGATCAAGTGGGAAATTACGACCTCGCACTTGTCGCAATCGCGGTGTGTAATTTGGGTTCGGCATTGATGCTCTATCGGATTAAAGACCGACTACCGCGAATTTAGTGGCGCCAATTTGGTTGCGATGTGGCTAGACTCTTTGAGGGCAGCGCTCTAGGATGACGATCACCCGTTATTTATTAGTCGCCCACCGGAGTAGTTATGATCAACACGTTTAGAGCACACACGAAGATCAAACCCCTTTTACTTGTCGCGGCGTTTCTCTTGCCTAGCAGTTTGTTGCAGGCGCAGACACCGGGCGCCATGCCAATGCCCGAGGTGACTATTTATCACCTCGAAGGCCGCCGCTCTGAGCGCATAGTTTGGCTGATGGAAGAGCTAGGACTCGACTATGAATTGGTCTACACCCGCGGCAATTTGGGTGCGTCGATGGCGTCTATCCGAGCGCTCGGGCATGAAATGCCGATGGCGCCTACGGTTGTTTACGGCGACCAAATCTTGGTCGAGTCTGGCGCGATAATTGAAATGATTATGCAGCGTCACGCCGGCGGTAAGCTCGCCCCTGCGCTCGACAGCGACGACTTCCCTGAATATCAGATGTGGATGCACTATGCGGAAGGCTCGCTCGCAGCTCGGCTGTTTAGCGATTACCGCGCATGGCGTATTCAGCCGCCTACGGCGCGCTCGCCGCTAGTCGACAGCGAGGCGGTTGTGCAGTTTGCAGAGAATTTTTTAGCGGACAACGAATGGTTTGGCGGGTCGGTTTTTTCGGCGGCAGACATCATGATGCTGTTTCCGCTTAACGTGGCGACGACCTTGGCGCTTGTCGATGTCGACAGCTTTCCGCATGTGGCCGATTGGAAGGTGCGCGTCGAGGCGCGCCCCGCGTATCAGCGGATGCTGGCTGCGGCACGGCCCGACGGCATGATCGGCAGCCTGCCGAAGATTGAACAGCGTCCGCCGGCAGGTCCGCGCTAGCCGCCGAGCCGGGAAAGGTTAGTCAGAAGGCTGCAGCGCCTCAAGCAGCACGGGCCAAAAGTTGTCGAGTATCATCGACTGTGCTTCGGCTTTGGGGTGAATGCCGTCTGCCTGCATTAACTCCGGCTGCTGGGGTATGCCGTCGATTAAAAACGGAATGAGATAAAGATCGAACTCCTCTGCTAATTCGGCGTACTGCGCGAAGAAGGGCTCGGTGTAGCGAGGGCCGTAGTTCGGCGGGATTTGCATGCCGGCAATCATGACAGTCGCGCCGCTTGACTGCGAAAGCTGGATCATGTCGGTGAGATTCTCGCGCATGAGGGAAAGCGGCAGGCCACGCAGGCCGTCGTTGCCGCCCAGTTCGATCAGAACAAAGGCTGGATTGTAGCGTTCTAATAAGCTCGGCAGACGCGCGCGTCCACCGGTGGTGGTCTCGCCGCTCACGCTGCCATTTACGACCTCAAGTTCGCTGTCCTCTTGCGCTAGCCTCTCGGCTAATAGCGTCACCCAGCCCTCGTCTTCACCAATGCCGTAGGCGGCGCTCAGGCTGTCACCAAAGATGAGTATTTTGGGCAGAGGGGACGAGCCTGCGCTGGGCGAGTCTTCTGCGAAGGCGGCTGCCGCCAGCGTTAAAAGCAGGGCCGCATAGACTGCTGAAAATAGGGCTTTAATCATCGTTAGGGCTGTTCTCTGAGCTTAAAATTGCCATACATAACCACATTACGCTCAGAATACCTCAGTGGCCTCGTGTGGGTAAGCCTTTCTCGGCAAACTGCGAAGCTTGATCTAGCGTTATACTAAGCTAACAAAACCGTATCGCGGCTCGTGTTCACACGCCTGCGTAGTTACACTCCCGTACTACCAATCAGACGCGCTAGGCGTCGGCGCTAACCAAGACAGGGACGACAATAGACATGATAGAGATTCACGGACTGACCAAGAGCGTGCCGACAAGCGAGGGGGTTCTAACGATCCTCAATTCGGTCGACTTAAGCATTGCCGAGGCCGAGACAGTCGCCATCGTGGGCGCGTCCGGATCGGGTAAGTCGACTCTGCTTGGTCTTATGGCGGGCCTCGATGCGGCGACCAGCGGCGATGTGCTGCTCGGCGGGCATAGCCTAGCGGCGATGGACGAGGAGCAACGCGCTGTGCTGCGCGGTCAAATCGTCGGCTTTGTCTTTCAATCGTTCCAGTTATTGCCGAGTCTCACCGCGCTCGAGAATGTCATGCTGCCTATCGAGCTCAAGGGGGATGCACAGGCACGCGCCAAAGCAACCGCGCTGCTCGAGCGCGTTGGCCTTGCCGAGCGGATTACGCACTACCCAAATCAGCTTTCGGGCGGCGAGCAGCAGCGTGTAGCGATTGCGCGTGCCTTCGCGACCGAGGCAAAAATACTCTTCGCCGACGAGCCCACCGGCAATCTCGACACCGCCACAGGTGCGAAAATCGTCGAGCTTATTTTCGATCTCAACAAAGAGTTTTCGACTACGCTTGTGTTGGTGACACACGACGAACGCCTTGCGCAGCGCTGCGGTCGCATCGTGCGCTTAATTGCCGGCGAGATCGAAAGCGATTCGGGGTCGCCGCAGGGTGCCGCGAGCAATAACGCCAACGCGAGCGAAAGCACGGAGTCTGCGAGTGCCTAATTCACCCACTTCCTCGACTCATGCGCAAAACCACAGCGTTGGCGGCTCTGATTCTTCCGCGCAGCCCTTGCAGCAGCCCTTGGGCGATGGCAGCAAAAGCTGGTCGACCTTAATCGGGCTTGCGTCTCGGCTTCTGTGGCGCGACTGGCGCAGCGGCGAATTACGCCTCCTGTTTCTTGCGCTAGTAATGGCAGTAACCTCGGTGAGCGGCATTGCGCTGTTTACCGATCGCCTCGAGAAAGCGCTTCTGCTCGAGTCGGCGAATATGCTCGCCGCCGATCGTGTTCTCGGCAGCGGCAAAGTATTGCCCGACGATATTTTGGTCGAGGCGCAAACACGTGGCTTGCGCACGGCGAGCACCCTGTCGTTTACCTCGATGGCATTCTCCGATTCGGGCAATATGCTCGTCAGTGCGAAAGCGGTAAGCGACACCTACCCGCTGCGCGGCGACGTAATCATTGCCGACGCGCCTTTTATTCGCGGCGCACCGATTCAAAGTGGCCCACAGCCCGGTGAGGTGTGGCTCGAATCGCGCGCGCTGCCCGCGCTCGGTTTAGAGGTCGGAGACAGTGTCTACGTTGGCGAGGCCGAACTCACTGTTAGTAAGATAATTATCGCCGAGCCCGACAGATCGGGCGGCGGCATGGTCGACAACGCGGGTCCGCGCCTGATGCTTCACCTAGATGACGTTGCCAAGACCAACGTCGTGCAATTGGGCAGCCGCGTGAGCTATCGTTTCTTGTTTGCAGCCGACGAGCTGCTCGCGCTCGATGAATTCGAAACATGGGTCGACGCCGAATACGAAGGCGAATACCGCCTACGCGATGTGCGCGACGAAAGCGAAGAGGTCAGCGAGGCGTTAAGCCGCGCCGAGTCGTTTCTGCTGTTGGGGTCGCTTTTTGCGGTGTTGCTCGCCGGCGTTGCCATCGCACTCACTGCCAAACGTTATTCCGAACGCCACTACGACTATGTAGCTATTCTCAAGACCTTCGGCTGCACCTCGCCACAGATCGGATTCATCTATTTATGGATTCAGGCGTTACTCGCCATCGTTGCTGTGGTTGTCGGCAGCGTTTTAGGGTGGGGTGTTCACCATATTATTCTGCGAGCGCTGCAGACAGTTATTACTGTCGAGCTTCCTGCAGCCGGTTTCGAGCCTTTCGTTGTGGGCGCGATGACCGCGGTAATTTGCCTCTTGTCGTTCGCGCTGCCGCCGCTGCTTGCACTGCGCGAAACCCCGCCGCTGCGGGTGCTACGAAAAGACATTAGCCAACAAAAAGTGGGAGCCAATGTGCCCTATGTTTTCGGCATTGGTGGCACAATCGGTCTGGTGTATTGGTACAGCCAAGACGCGGTACTCACCTCGGTGCTGGTTGTCGCTGTTGCAAGCATTGCGATTCTCCTCTCGGGTCTGTCTTTTCTGCTGCTGAGTTCGAGCAGTGCGGTGGGCATGCGAGCAGGCAGCGCGTGGAAGCTTGCGATGAGCGCCGCACGCCGCAGACGCAAGCAGAACGTCCTTCAGGTGATGGTGTTTTCGGTGACCATCATGTCGCTGCTTATTCTTGGATTGCTGCGCACCGACCTCATCGCCGACTGGCAGGCTCAGCTCCCTGAGAATACGCCAAATCATTTTATGATGAATATTTCACAGCCGCAGATTGCCGGCATTGAAGAATTCTTCGAAGAAAATGGGGTGCAAGGCAATGCGTTCTACCCGCTTATAAGCGCGCGCGTCACCAAGGTTAATGGAGCAACGCCCGACCCACAGGAAGACCTTAACTCCGATGCCGAACGTGGCACGCTTGCCGGTGGCGGAGGCGACGACGCAGAGGAAGAGTCCGCGAAGGGCGCTGCACGAGTAGGGCTTTCGGTGGGCTACGGGCAGGGCGAGACGAATGCTGCTGGTGCTAGCTCTGGCAAAGAGGCCAGTGAAAGTGAGGCAGGCGACGAAGCAGAGGAAGGCGAGGTTCGCGGTCGCCTCAGTCGGCGACAGGTCACTTGGGCCGCCGAGTTGCCCGCGGATAACCGCGTGACCGGCGGCGAGTGGTGGGAGGCTACTGTCGAGCCTGGTTTCGTGTCTATCGAACAAGACTATGCCGACTGGCTCGATATCGAGTTGGGCGATGTGATCGAATTCGAGATTAATGCGCAGACGGTGAGCGCCGAGGTGAGCAGTTTCCGCAGCGTGCGCTGGGATAATATGCAGCCTAATTTCTTTATTATTTTCTCGCCCGGTACGATCGACCATCTTGGCGCGACTTTTTTGTCGACCGCCCTCATGGAGCGCGAGCAGAAAATTTTGCTTAACGAATTAGTGCAGCGCTTCCCCACTATTGTTGTCATCGAAATCGATGCGCTAATAGAGCAAATTCAGAACATCATCGCGCAGGTGACCTCGGCGATCGAGCTGATCTCGGTGCTGGTACTTGTGTGCGGCGCGCTTGTGCTGCTCGCCTGTGTCAATGCGACACTCGATGAGCGTTTTTACGAGAACGCTATTTTACGCACGCTCGGCGCGGGCAAGCGGCTCATCATGACAAGCCTGCTCATCGAGTTTGCCAGTATTGGCCTAATGGCAGGACTCGTCGCGACACTGGGCGCCGAGGCGAGTCTGTATTATTTGCAAGAGCAGGTGTTTGAGCAGGAATTTGCTCTACACTACTGGGTTTGGCTCGCCGGTCCGCTCGCCGGTATGATTATTATCGGCGGTCTCGGCGTCAATTCGACGCGCGGCGTGGTTAATATCAGTCCACTGAATGTGCTTAGGCGCCTTAACTAACGGAGGATCAACAATGCACAAGGCGTACTGGCAATCCGTAGGCAAGATGCACAGTGGTTCGACCACCCTATCATTCCAAATAGTGTTACTCGCCAGCGTCTTCGCCGCGGCGTTAATGACAATGGCGGTAGCCCAAGCGCTGCCGCTGGACTCTGTAAACTCGAGCGAATGCGTGCGTGGCGACTGCGAAAACGGCAAAGGCACACTCGAGCT
>Ga0233432_10004447_pt1 | contig 12462 bp, 10 predicted proteins | sample SI_122_August201_6_FD_179870 | JGI IMG/M metagenome (GOLD analysis project Ga0233432, IMG submission 179870) | Seawater microbial communities from Saanich Inlet, British Columbia, Canada - SI_122_August2016_10_MG | ecosystem: Environmental > Aquatic > Marine > Inlet | place: Canada: British...
GCTAAAGGAGCTAATTGGCATGGCTGGACAGACCTCACTCGTCTCTCACTCCACTTTGGATTGGAATGGGAGCGACGAGACCGAGAAGCCACCTTGACCAATCCCTCCTCTCCATCGGGAAATGCTCTGAGCAGAATGTGGCCAAATGTTCTATGGGAACGAACAGGAGTATTTATTGAATCGAATCAAACCCTTGGCTCCCAACACACCCTAAAAACAAGCTTACGATGGGATCATCACAGAATGAAGGCAAATAGCTCCAAAGGCACAACCGACAGCGTATCCCCTCTAACTGCTTATAGCCTTTATCACGCCAACCCTAGGTCCGTCATCCATGAAAAAGGCTTGAGTGCCTTGCTTCGCCTACAATCACAACTTCATGAAAAATTATCCTCTCACCTTTCATTATCACGCACCCTTCGTTTTCCTGATGCAACAGAACGGTTCATGAGCAAATGGCACCCATCATCAACTCAGAGGTGGATTGGTAATCCAGGTCTTAATGAAGAAGTACACCATCTATTAGAAGGGGGCCTTAGCTCACACCTCAACCATTTAGGATGGAGCTTCACCCTCTATATTGAAGACATCGATCATCATGTTCTAAGGGAGCCAGCTCGAGGCCAAAATGGAATTCTATTATCCGATGGGGCAGATACCTACCGAAATATCAATGCACAACTAGAAGGTTGGGAGGGGGAGATCTGGTTTTCTATGAACGAAAGCCTCCAAATTCGTGCCAATATCGCTGGAATCAGAGGTCATAACCTCAGTGATCATCGCCCTCTTCCTAGAATACCTGCTATAGAAGGAGACGTTGAGCTCCAGTCTAGATATAGCCAAGGGTCTTGGGGCCTAAAGTGCCGCTGGGCTTCGTCCCAAAAGCGAGTCGACTCACTGAGTCGCCTAGATGTCGGTCCATCTCCAGGCTATGGGGTTTTTGACCTATGGCTGAGGATTAAACTCAAAAATAAAAACTCCATCCGTCTAGGTTGTGACAATATCCTTGATCACACCTATGCCGAACACCTCAGTCGAGACAATATCTTTGACCCAACCCCTAGCAGAGTAAACGAACCAGGCAGAAGTTTCTGGGCTCGCACGGAATGGCTTTTCTAAGCACAAACCATCAAATGAACTACCCCCCCCCATCGTTTGGCCCATCTCCAAGCGGTTGTTCGATGAACCCCAAGAGACTTAGCCATTAAACTCAACGAACCACCACTCTCCTGCAAGTAATTATCAAAACTCTCTTTCGATGAAGGACGTAGCTCTTGGAGCTCTGGCCTATTTGGCTCAACTCGGATCTCGTTATCTCTAAAGCGACCCAAGCTAATAGGTAAGTCTTCAACTGAGATGGTTTCACTTTGACAAGTTACAAAAGCATGCTCCAAAGCATTACGCAACTCTCTAACATTACCAGGCCACTGATGAGCCATCAACAACCTCAATGCTTCGTTCTCGATTTCCTTAATTTTGCGACCCGTCTTTCGGTTCAACGTTTTGAGGAGATGCTGAAGAAGAATGCGAAGGTCCTCCTTCCTATCCCGCAGACTCGGCATTTCTATTGGAAAAACCACCAAGCGATAATAGAGGTCTTCTCGGAAACGACCCTTCTTAACTTCTTCTCTTAAATTTCGATGCGTCGCGGCTACCAACCTAAAGTTCACCGGGCGCAGCACCTCATCCCCAACTCTCTCGATGGCTTTTTCTTGCAAAACCCTCAAAAGCTTCACTTGAATGATGGGTGAAATTTCCCCTATCTCATCTAGAAAGAGAGTACCTCCCCTCGCCATCTCCACACGTCCCTTCTTATCTCTGTGCGCTCCAGTAAAAGCTCCTCTAACGTGACCAAAAAGTTCAGATTCCAAAATAGACTCACTAAGTGCAGAACAGTTGAGTCGAACAAGCGGGCCTCTACTCAGTTCAGACAGTTCATGAATTGCCTCAGCACAAAGCTCCTTTCCCGTTCCAGATTCTCCCGAGATCAGGACATTTGCGTCTGAGGCTGCAGAAAGTTGAATTCTTTCATAAACAATCCTCATCAAAGAAGACTCACCCCTCAAACGCCCTAGGCCCTTTGGAGCGCTCTCTATTCCCTCAACCTGCTCTCTCGCCCCCGTGACCAAAGGCTCGATATTTGTAAGACTAACCAGTACTCTCTCCAAACGGCCTTGGCTGTCTCTTTGACTACGAGCTTGCTTGTAAACGGGTATCCAATGCCCACTTGAGTGCCTCAAACGAGTTTGCTTTTGACATGCCTCATCGTTGCTACAAAGAAGCTCGCAATGCCGAGAGTCACCTTCACAGCAGCCCAACATAGCCAGAGGTTTTCCCACAACATCATCATAAGTATATCCGCTCAAATCCTTCATCGCCTGATTCCATTCAGTGGCTTTGCCCTCTGCATCAAGGGCGAAAAGAGCAACAGGCCAATCCAGCTTTCCACCCTCAGTCATCATGGTAATTCTCCTGCAAATTGTTGCATGCAACCATAAACGCAACAACAATGCAACAACAATGCAACAACAATGCAACTAAATATTTCTATCCACTAAAATCACTCCAACGTTCTCATTCAACCTCACCTCTAGATTCAGTCAATATGTTTGATATTTTCCTTCAGTCTTCTTCTCGTCAGTTGTGGCTCCCCTCAAAGATATGACCTCGGCTGACTTCTGCTCATCCATCGATTCGCCTCGCGACAAATCTAGCAAAATGCAGATCAGCAAATCTCCCAGGGTAAGGCACGAGACTTTCCTCCCATATAACCGCCAAAGATACGCCCTTCTGCTCCAGATGACGGTCGGGTTAAGGTCTTTATGCCCCCCGCCCAGCGTCCAGGCGCCTCATATATGGCTCGTATACCTCGGGTCGGGAGTTTGCTTACAGCTTCCTGCAGATTCCTCCTCGCGGGGGACACCCTTGCTGTTCGGCTAGTGGTTCCTGTCATCAAAGTCCACAGGAGACTTTCACCCCCAAGTCTCTTCCCGGTTGCAAATCGACGTACCTCACACTTGTGCGCCAGTCATATCGCTTCGCGCCATGCCTGGCGCACAAAAAAAAAGGCGACCAACAATGTTGGCCGCCCTAAGTGCTCCCTTAGGAGCAAATGATGAAAGAAAACTAATCTAAATAAGTATTGTAGACGTTTTCTAGGTATTCTTGCTTACCAGAAATCTGCTCTGGCTCACCCTTAGCCGCGGCCAAATCTCGTAGGTCAGAGAGCTTGAGCTTACCAGCTTCAAAATCAGCACCTTTTCCACTGTCGTAAGAAGCGTAACGCTCTTTCTTCACTTGGTCTAAAGGACCACCAACCATCGCATCGGCAACAAGAAGTGCACGAGCGAAAGTATCCATCGCTCCAATGTGAGCATGGAAGATATCGTCCAAGTCCGTTGAATTACGTCGAGTCTTGGCATCGAAGTTGAGTCCGCCAGGAGCGATTCCATCTTGAGCCAAAACAATGCGCATCACATCAATAGCTGTGTAGAGATTGGTTGGGAACTGATCCGTATCCCATCCGTTCTGTGGATCTCCACGGTTTGCGTCGATTGAGCCAAGCATTCCAGCATCCGAAGCGACTTGAAGGTCGTGTGCAGGGTCGTGCCCAGCCAAGGTGGCATGATTAGGTTCATGGTTGATTTTGAAATCATTTTCAAGGCCATGTTCACGGAGAAAACCAATCACCGTCGCAGAGTCTGCGTCGTATTGATGCTTAGATGGCTCCATCGGCTTAGGCTCAATGAGAAACTGACCAGTGAAACCAATTTCATTGGCGTGATTCACACACTGGCGAAGAAACTCTGCAAAATGAGCCTTCTCACGCTTCATGCTAGTGTTCAAAATGGAGTCGTAACCTTCACGGCCTCCCCAGAAAACATAATTCTCACCACCGAGTTCCTTGGTTGCTTCCATCGCCGCTTTGACTTGAGCTCCAGCATGGCAAAGAACATCAAAGTTAGGGTTCGTTGAAGCACCATTCATGTAGCGAGGGTGTGAGAAAGCATTAGCAGTTCCCCAAAGGAGCTTGATGCCCGTGGCATCTTGTTTTTCCTTGGCTCGCGCCGTGAGGTCTTTCAGGTTGGACTCAGATTCCTCAACAGAGACACCTTCAGGAGCCATATCGCGATCATGGAAGCACCAAAATGGTACACCGAGCTTAGAGATAAACTCAAAGGCTGCGTCTTGCTTGTCGTAAGCCATCGCCATAGGATTGCTGTTGGCTAACCAAGGAAGCTTCTGAGTTCCTGGTCCAAAAGGGTCTCCTCCAGTTCCACAAAACGTGTGCCAGTAGCAGACGGCAAAACGAAGGTGGTCTTGCATGGATTTCCCACCGACCATTTGGTTTTCGTCGTAGTAGCGAAAAGCGAGAGAGTTCTTGGAGCCCTTGCCTTCAAAAGGGATCTTGCCGATGCCCTTGAAATATTCGGTTTTGCCCGTAACAACATTGATGGACATGGAGTTCGACCTTATAAATGCTTGAATGAATTGCTAATTATGGATCAAGGACGAGGGGTCAACTTGATGCCTGATTCTTAAATCCCTTTTTATGAAACCAAACCACCAAAAGGAGCTCTTTCCCTCAGCCTTTGGCTCAACAAGCCCTCATAAATAACGACCCAACTAAATGTCGGAATATTTCACGATATCCCTGTAAATCCTGTTGATCCGTGTCTTTCACCACGGCCTGCCGTCAAAGAAGTCTCTTGCTGAGCCTTCTTTCGGGGTGCTTTACATCCGGGCGCCAGTTCTGGCTAAATGAACGAAGTCTGGGCAAGCTGGGGTTCAGCAGCCACCCAGGTTTCCTTAGTGCCCAAGGCTAGCGACCAATTCCTTAACCTCTTCCTCACTTCGGTGCCCAAAAGGCCAGCTTTCCTCATTCGATGCTCGAAGTAAAAAACGAGCTGCAAAAGATGCTCCAGCGTTCACCGACTCAAAAGGAACTTTATCAGGCGTGTCAGCTTCCATGTGGTACCAAGATTCCATTGGTGGGCCTTCAGACCCTCCTCCCATGCCGGCCGTCGGCAGCCCTTGGAGCACAAATGGGTAGTGATCTGAGTGGGAATGAAAGAAGCTTTTAAAGGCCAAAGGCTCTCCCATCTCTTTTGATAGTTCGTTCATATAGCTTTCAGCTGAAGGCATTGCGTGAAAATGTAGTCCCTTGGGAAAGCCCGAAGCCGGAGTGTCAGCATTGAGCATGAACCTAGCCCTCTTCAATTCCTCAGCATGAGACTCCGCGTGAAAATGAGAGCCCAACAGCCCGACCTCTTCGCCAGAAAAAAGAATAAAACGGAAACTTCTTTTCAGCTGACCTTTCAATGAACTCAACAAACGAGCCGTCTCTGTCACCAGAACAGCCCCAGCTCCATTATCAAAAGCACCCGATGAGATTTCATGGGAATCTAGATGACCACCCATCACAACCCACTCATCTGGGAATTCTGTCCCGCGAATCTCTGCTACCACATTCCAAGTCACATCGCTTTCACAGCCAGAGTCACTCTCGATCTGTAATTTAAGAGCTATGCCTTTTGCAGAAAGTCGCTGAATCAACAAGGTGCTTTCGTTGGATATACTAAAGCCAGGAATACTTCCTTGCTCGTTGTATTTAATCGACCCCGTCTGAAATATCCCTCCCGGTTTCGGACATGACAATAGAAAACCAACAGCCCCACGTGCCTCACAAGCCTGATAAATATCCGACCGGTGTGAACTCAAGCCCGTGCAAAGAGCCAACTTTCCCTTGAGCTGATCCCCCAAACGATCTAGGTCGTCTTTCGTTCCCGAACCAATGTCGATCACCTCAGCTGAAACCCCACCCTTCGGTGTCGAGCCACTATAAGGCAGTTCGTGGCAAGGAATATCCCTTTTCATGGGAGACACAATGCTCAAGGTTGCAACGTCACCTCTCTTCCACGCCATGAGCGGAAACTCCTCCAACTCAACTTTATCCAACCCATACCCGCGGAAGACCTCTGCCATGTACTCAGCTGATTCAAGGTAGCCTGGCGTCCCAACGAATCGAGGTCCGATGTTATCACAGATATGGTATAGGTTTTTCTCAGCCTCAGAGTGGCTCGTATTGTTAGCTACAATCTCTTGATCGATGTCGCTATAGTTATTGATGGTCATAAGCTTTGGGTGGTCCTTTCGTTAATTCTTAGCTCAGCAGGAAACTCAACGTCTCTTCTCAGCAGAGTGCAGGTATTTCTATATCAACCTATTTACTTGAGTCAGGGAATCTTGATAAATTCTAATCAGCATGTCTAAGCCTTGAAACTTTCACCTTAGTCCAAGCGAAGCAAGTCAGTGAGGTGGGTGCAATCTGGCATGGTCAATATCGCGTCTTTGTCTAGTGAAGAAAGCTCTAACTGAAAAGTCTCACCTCCAAACCCAAGCCAACGAATCTCCCCCTTGCCCTTATTGTCAGGATTTTCAAATATATCTTGGGGGTAATCGTACCACCAATAAGCCGTCACACTCGTGCCTGCAACAGGGTCATCCCCTCTCGCTGGTCGTCCATCTGCCCTAAAAGCCTCAACAATGGTTCCATCAGAGCGAAACTGCAAACGTCGTCTCCATAGTTTCCACGTTCCAACAATTTGTTCAGAGAAAGGCCCAACAAAACCTTCGACCTCTACCGACGACTCTCCATTGGGAAGAAGAAGTCGAGGGTCCGTCACCGGCTCTAACTCACCTTTCTTGAATTCTCTTGAAAATTGCAAAAGAATTTCCTCTCCTCGAATCACCAAGGAGCGAACTGTTGTATCCTTTTCTATAACCATTGGCCCTTGGGCCACCGCAGAGTCCTTTGTTGGTTCTGTGCCATCTAGAGTGTAATGAATTGAGACAGAGGTTTCGTTTAATTCTCCCCTAAGAGATACCACCGAGTGAACCAAAGAAATTGATGTCGATTCACGAAAAACCGGTTCGCCAAGAATACTAGCAGCCGTGATAGAAATCGGGCCAGGCTCATCGGTCGCCTGAAAAATGCCCAAACCCAACCCGTGAAAAAGGCTCCTGTGTTTTTCTAAATAGGACGTTAGGTCCAAGTGGTTCCCATTATCAAAGCCTTTATGCTGAACAGGGCCGTCGAAATGAAAATGAACAGGGTCGTTTGCCCATGGAATCAGTGTTCCTTTTTCATCATGGGCAGAAAAGGTGAGGTGAGCAATATCTCTTTTATCAGCAGCTAAATCCGAATGATCACTCACCAAACGGAGTTCAGTCGAAACACCAGCTGTTCTTTGATGAGTTTCACAAACTAAGTCTTCGTTTTTATAGGCCAAAGCTCTAATTTCACCGGCCTCGTAGGGAACTTGCCACTGAAAGTCCAATAACTCCCCTCTCTTTTTGACTCCAAGGGACGTTCCATTCAAAAACAACTCAACTTGCTCACAGTTGCTATAAGCCACCACAGGAATGGTTGTGCCTTCTTTTCCGGGGTGAGTCCAGTGGGGCAAGAGATGAACCATCGGATGGTCACTCCAGAAACTCTGATAGAGGTAGTAGTGATCCTTAGGGAAACCACAGACGTCGATGATGCCATGGCTCCAAAAGCGAGTTGGCCAACCACTTCCAGGGAAAGTTTCTCCTAAATAGTCGAATCCCGTCCAGCGAAATTCCCCCATGATCCAGTCGTTCTCGCTCGTCCTTTTCCATGAGGTGCGAGCACACATACGGATTCCACTGTTATCGTATGATGAGCTGTATTTCATGTGCCCATCAAAAAATATCTGCTTCTCTCCCAAGCTAGGAATATCAAATCTGGGTTGGTTGATATCACGCCACCAATTGAGCACTCGGTAAAAACCCCTTGTTTGGTAGGTGTGAGGCACTTCGGTCAGCACGATCGGTTGATCGGGATGGTTCGCTTTGAAATCTTCAAGGAAATCAGGCATTTCAGCCTTACCATTAAAACCGCTAACATCGACCCCTGTATGAACATCTCCTCCCGTGACGAGACGAGTGTCATCAAATTTTCTAATATGGCCCGATATATTGTGCTCATCGTGAACCCCCGTTTCGTTTCCGATACTCCACATGACGACGCAAGGGTGATTCCTGTCTCGGCAGACCCAGTCCTCAACGTCTCTTTCCCACCATTCATCGAAAAAACGTTTCCCGTAGTCATTTTCGCCTTTTTCCTTCCAGCCGTCAAAGATTTCATCCATGACCATCATGCCCATTCGGTCACAGAGGTCATAAAAAGTTGGAGGAAGTGGATTGTGAGCCGTCCGAATGGTGTTGCAGCCCATGTCTTTTAAAATTCGAATCCTTCTGGCCATCACCTTGTCAGGCACCGCCGCCCCCACAGGTCCGGCGTCGTGGTGATTGCAAACACCTTTGAGTTTGATGGGTTTACCATTGAGAAAAAAACCTTTTTCTGCGTGACACTCAATGTCGCGTATACCGAAGGTCGTTGAACACTCATCCTTCAAGGTGTCTCCCTGCCAAACCTTGGTCACCACTGTGTAAAGGCTTGGTGTTTCCAAAGACCAAAGTTCAGGTGACGTCACCTTTACTTCCTTTATCATCAATTGCTCTTGTAGATTTTCTAAGGTACAGGGTTCAGAAGCCTCAGCAACAAGCTTGCCTCTTGGGTTTAAAATCAAATTCTCGACCAAGAGAGAAGCCTCAGTGTCCTCATTTCGAACTCTGGTCGAAACCTTCACTGTCGCCTCATCTTCACCAACCTCCGGAGTTGCCACAACCACTCCCCAAGTCGGCACATGAACCTTTTCTCGTCGGACCAAATCAACATGCCCGTAGATACCCGAGCCATTGTACCAACGACTGCTCGGCTCCACGCTATTATCCACTCTCACAGCGATGATATTGCTCCCCTCTTTAAGATGAGGAGTGAGCACGTGATGAATACTGATATAACCGTAAGGCCGGTTTCCGAGATAGTGCCCATTGCACCATATCTCGCTATTCATGTAAATGCCGTCAAACTGGATTTCTAAATGTTGATCTAGGTCTTTCCCTTCCAACACCAACTCTTTCCGGTACCACCCTATTCCCGAAGGCAGGAAACCACACTGAGTGCTTGTTGGGTTGTCTTTGGAATACTCTCCCTCGATCGACCAATCGTGGGGCAAATCCAAACTCCTCCAAGAGGAATCATCGTACCCTTCAATCTCGGCTCCGTCATGGTCGCCTATGGAGAACTTCCAATCGAAATCAATTCGCATGGAGCGATTTTGAGGAGAATTTTGCATCATCTATCCGATTCTTTCCGGAGAAAAGCAGTGTCCCTCCACGGGTTTTCCCACAAGTCACCTCTCCTTTTCCTCCAAAGTCGATCCAGCCAACTCCCTCTCGGTGGAATGGCACCTAACTCATTCACCGACTCCTTTTTTCCATCAAAATGTCTAAACCTTATAATTCCAAGCACTCGTGGATTTTGAAAGAAAACATGGCTCGCCATAAATAAGATTTAATTATCAAATATTTTTATTCGTCCCATCCATGACCATCCCCAAAAAAGATCTCAGCATCTTAAGAAATCTCGCAGGAGATTACGCAGCTCTTGCCAATCAAGATGTCATGAAGGAGCGCCTCGATCGTTACTACAGAACGAATGACCTTGAAATCGTGAGGCCGATCCTTCTGATCAACGAAATACCATGGGGAGAAATCAAAGACAGTTCTCTAGAATGCCAATGTTCAGAAGCGTATCGTTTTTTAGAAAGGGGAATGCGGATGACCCTCTTTCAAGCTCGTCATTTTCCTGTCGACATGGTGGTTCTCCCCTACTTCCAAGTTGGGAAAGTTACCAAAAGCACTGGTATTGGGCTCACCGTCCAAGAAGAAAACCTAGATTCAAAATCTGGAACCCACATCAAATCCCACGCCTATGTCGATCAACTACAAAGTGAAGACGACCTAGCCAAACTTAAAATCCCTGAGATCACTTACCAAGAGGACCTAACACTCTCCAAACTTGCTCTGGCTGAAGAGGTTTTCGGTGGATTGCTGGATGTGAAACTGACTGGCAGTTACCCTTCTTACAACATCTGGGACGTCGTATCAAGGTATCGTGGCGTCGAAGCTATTTTGATGGACTTAGCCGTGGAGCCTGAGTTTATGCACCAAACAGCCCAGAAGTTTTATGAGATCGCCGAGGGCATCATCACTCAACAAGAAAAGTTAGGCCTCCTAGAAGGAGACCTTCTCCACGTTCACACCACTGTGGCTGCAAGCCGGCATCTCCCCAAACCTCAAGATGGCCAACCCGTCCTTCGAGAGCATACATGGGGTCGATGCGCCGCACAAATATTTGGAGATGTTTCTCCCGACATGCACGATGAATTCGACCTCGCCTACAATCAAAAACTTTTCGGAAAAAGTGGACACCTCTACTACGGGTGCTGTGAACCCATGGACCGAAAAATCGATATCCTCGCCAAACGGTTTCCCAACCTACGAAAAGTCTCTATCACCCCATGGGCCAACCCTGAAAATGGCGCCCAAAACATAGGCGATCGTTTTGTGATGGCTGCAAAGAACAATCCCGCTTTAGTCGCCATGCCAAAATTTAATCCAGAACCAGCTAAAGAGGAAATTCGACGTTATTGTCGTGCCTGCCAAGAAAACAAGACGCCCCTTGAATTTGTCCTCAAAGACATCAGCACCATTTCAAACAACCCACAAAACCTCATCGACTGGGCGAAATGTGCCCGAGAAACCATCGACGAATTCTACGACTGATCTATTTTCTCCTTAAAGATATGACCTAAGTCATACGAAAACTAGGGTTTCCATGCTCATTAAAACCGAAGCGAAAACTAAGGGCCTCAGAACCGAACATCTTCAAAACGGCTGTCACCATGCCGAAATCACCCTCTGCCTGTCTGTTGATTTTTTACGTGAGCTCAACAACTCGGTGAAGTTCTTTATTTTCTAGATAGACGCCATGGTCGGTGCACTGGTCAACGAGTAAATTATTTGGAGCTTTAAAAACAACTTCCCTCATCTTTTTTAAGCAAACCGGGCAAGCGTATTTTGAATGACGAGATTTAAGATTGTCAGATGGTGCGTCTGACTCTTCTCCATGAAATTCCATTAATTCCCCAGAGTCAAACCAAAAACTGTTGCATTTAATGCAGCAGTCAATTTCCATTTCGACCAGCTCAATGATGGAGAACTTATTCTTGCACTCCGGGCAAGACTTTTTTGATTGGGGAAGCTTTGAATTCGACTCATTTGAACTCAACGTTTCAATCAATGAGACTTCACGTTCAGAAAGTTTTTTGGAATACTTTTCCTTGATATCAGCTTGTCTTTCTTTGCGCTTAATTTTTTGTTTTTCACGGTCAACTTGAAAGCGTCTTGCATTTGCAAAACCATGTGCCATCAAAGCGGCCGCTGCAGCTGCTGCCCCTGCACTCATCTATACCAACTCCGGTTCACCTAGAAAAGATGACTTCATCAAGCCATCAAGAACTATTGAGGGTGACTAATAGTCCAAACTCCACCAAATCACGAGAAGCAGTTGAGCTAAACCCAAGCTTCCAAATGCAATGATAAAACCAGCTGCCTTATTTGAGTCAACGTAGATTTCTTTTCGAAGACAGTGACCCCCAGAAAGCATCCAAGGAAAAGCGTAGTGACGAATCAGTAATAAAGCTGCGATCGCTCCAATGGAAGACTCAGCAAAGAAAAGTAAATCTGGTCCATTAAAATGTAAATTTCCTTTACTCATTCCACCAACGATGAGCCCAATGGCCGCCAAGAAACCAGCAAAAGAGATTCCTGCTGAAGCATTCCCAACCTCAAGGGCATTGTGGTGAGGCTTATTAAAACGCTCGAATAACTCAGCTGCAATCATCAGCACCAACTGGCCCAAAGAGTAATAAACGAGGATCTCTATGACACCCCAGGTCAAACCAATGTCGTCACCACTGATGGCCCCGCGTAAAATAAAAGCCGACCCTAAATAACTCCCAGCCAACGCCCAGCCAACAGCTTCGTTTCGTTTTCCACAAATAAGATCATAAACTTTATAATTTCTTAAAATGCAATAGTCTACAGAAAGCGTTGAAATGTTGATTAGAACCAAAGCCAACACACCGTAAACAACAAAATTCGCGACTTCATACCAGTCTCCGGTACCATAACCCATCCACAGGCCACTGAGGGAGACCATCACAGAAAGATAGTAACCTGCTTTGGCGATCCCAAGAGCTGGATTATCGGCCGTAAAAAGTTCGTGGTCATCATCGAAGACAGTCAGGACGTCTTGTAGCCATTTAGCTAAGCCAATGAGAACCAAGGTGATAAGAACTTCAGATATAACGATCAACATGGTTTACTCCTCACTTACCAAAACGGGAGCCACCGCCACCCCAGGAACTTCTCCCAGAGCTTCGACCCCAGCCCGAAGTGGGCTTTGCTTTCTGTGAAGAAGCCCAACCGGATTTTGAGGAGGCAGTCTTGCTCCCTCCAAATCCC
>Ga0233432_10004449_pt1 | contig 12446 bp, 10 predicted proteins | sample SI_122_August201_6_FD_179870 | JGI IMG/M metagenome (GOLD analysis project Ga0233432, IMG submission 179870) | Seawater microbial communities from Saanich Inlet, British Columbia, Canada - SI_122_August2016_10_MG | ecosystem: Environmental > Aquatic > Marine > Inlet | place: Canada: British...
GTCGGGCCGCACCTCAAGCCGATCCAACTCGACATGAAGATCGCCGGGTCGGCGGTCACCGTGCTCAGCCATCCGGGCGACAACATCATGATCCACGCTGCGGTCGAGATGTGTCAGCCCGGTGATGTCCTCGTCGTTGCCAACACCGCGCCGTCGACGCACGGCATGTTCGGAGACCTCCTGGCCACGTCACTCATGGCGCGCGGCGTGCGCGGCCTGATCATCGATGCTGGGGTTCGTGATACCGCTGATCTGCGGTCAATGGGCTTTCCGGTGTGGGCCCAGCACGTGTCGTGTCAGGGCACGGTCAAGAACTCCCCGGGTTCGGTCAACGTTCCGGTCATCTTGGGTGGAGTCACGGTGCAGCCGGGCGACGTGGTGTGCGCTGACGACGACGGCGTGGTCATCGTCGAACGAGCTGACGCAGCCTGGGCGCTGGAGCGGTCAGATGCACGGCTGGCGAGGGAAGAGAAGATGCGCGTGACGCTTGAGTCCGGCGAACTCGGTGTCGACGTGTACGGGCTGCGTCAGAAGCTGAACGACATGGGAGTCGAGTACATCGACTGACACGTCGAACTTCCGCTAGCGGGTGAGCGCCGAGCGGATGCGCTCGAGCAAGACGGTTGTGTCGAGATGCGCGCCCTTCTCCTCGACAACGACGACGGCTTGCTCGCCCAGCCGCTCGACCAGACGTTCTCTGGTCCGGTTCGGATGCGTGACGAAGTGATCGTGTTGACCACCTGCTCGGCCGAGCGCCTGGGCGGCGAGCTCGTTGTCGCTCCGCATCACCAGGAGGGACGCCAACGCGGCGAGCGTGTAGAGCGATTCGGTCTCGTTGACGTCCTGCAGTCCGACATCGATCACCTCCAACATCAACTGTTCTGCTTCTCGCAGGCGGCCGATCTCCCCGAGCGAGACCGCGAGCGACCGGGCATCCGGGCCGTACATGGTCCCCAAGATGTCGATCTTGAAGCGGAGTGCTGCGTCGAGATCCACGACGGCTGCGATGTGATCCCCTCGTCGCTGATGCAAGAGGCCGGCCCGGGACTGGCAGAGAGAAGCCCAGCTGGGCGACGTGACGACGGACATGCCCTTGTGCATGAGATCCGCCGTTCGCTCCTCGCCGAGCCACTCGACGAGTTGCAGACTCTGGGAATAGTGCATGGCCAGCCCGGCGGAGTCCCCGAGGGTCTCGAAGAGGTCGGCTGCCTCTTCGAACTCCTCGACCCGAGCCGGCCCGGTGGGAAGCGTCGCTGCATACATGACGAGATGGATCGCGCGCTCCCAACGCGGATCGAACCAGGTCTGCTCATTTCGAGCATCCAGCCGTTCCCGCGCTGCCTCGAGGAAGGCGCCGGCGCGGCCGTTCTCGGCACCTTCGAGATTGAGTGTCACAGCGCCCCGCATCAGCAGGGCCCAGCCCATGGCGTGATCCGTCCCGAGCTCTGACGCCAACGCATCGAATCGGTCGGCAATGTTGAGCGCTGCGGGCAGCCGGGTCCACGCGCCGCAATTGGTGCCCACCAACGCAACCCGAGCCTGGCGCTGGAGATCGGCGCTCGACCCTGCGGCCAGATCGAGCCCCCGCAGACACCTCTCGCACGCCTCGAGGTGCAGGCCCTCGTGGGCCCAGAACCAGTACAGGCCGAAGGCCAGATCGAGGTAGCCGTCGGGCTCATCGCACTCGACGAGGGTCTCGAAGGCCAACCGGATGTTCGGGTACTCGGCACGGATTCTGCGGAAGGCCGAGGCCTGCTCGTGCCCCATCGTCAATGGTGCCAGGCGGTCGATCAGGTCGGTGTACCAGTCGGCGTGTCGACGCCGGATCTCGTCGAGCTCGCCGACCTCAGCAAGCCGCTCCAGCGCCCACTGGCGGATCGGTTCCAGCAGCCGGAAGCGGGTCCCGTCGGCATCGTGCTCGGCGACGACCAACGACTGGTCCACGAGTGCATCGATGCTCTCTGCCGCCTTGAGTTGTTCGATTTCGCTGCAGGTGCAGACTGATTGGGCGGCAGCCAGGTCGAACGTCCCGGCGAACAATGCCAGTCGCCGGAACACGCGTCGTTCGGGCCCGCCAAGCAACTGGAACGACCAGTCGATCGTCGCATCGAGCGTCCGGTTGCGTTCGAACTCTGACTTGGTCGAGGCGAACCGGCTGGTGCCCGACGTGTCGAGCACCTCCAGGATCTCGATCGGCGTCATGCTGCGGATTCGTGCCGCCACGAGCTCTATCCCGAGCGGGATGCCGGCCAACCGATCACAGATCATCTCGATAGCGGCGAGATCCTCGTCGTTCGGCGACCAGCCGACCCGGGCCGTTTCGGCCCGCTCGACGAACAGCTCGACGGCCGGAGACCGACCAGGTCCGGTCGCTTCGAGCCCGAGGGTGGGTACCCGGAGGACTGCCTCGCCGGACAGCCCCATCGGTTCCCGCGACGTCGCGACGATGGTGACCTCGGGTGCCGCCTCGAGGATTCGACGCACCATCTCGGCCGCTCCGTCCAGCACGTGCTCGCAGTTGTCGACGACGAGCAGGGCCTGACGGTCGCGGAGGTGTTGTACGAGCAGGTCGTCGACGTCGAGCTCAGTCGGCCGGAGCCCGAACGGTTCCGCCATGGCGGTGGCGACGAGTCCTGACGAGCCGACGGATGCGAGAGCGATGAACCAGGCCCCATCGGCGAAGCGGTCCGTCAGCGGCCGCGTCGCCTCCACGGCGAGACGCGTCTTCCCAGTCCCGCCCGGACCGGCCAGCATCACCAGGCGGTGCTGCCCGATGAGCCCCTGGATCTCGTCCAGCTCGCTCTCGCGTCCGACGAACGAGTCAAGGGCGAGCGGCAGGTTGCCGAGACGTCGTGCTGATCCGGTCGGGACAGGCGCCGACGTCGTTCGGTGTTCGAAGCTGTCCTGGTCCAAGACCGACGACGGCAGCAGCGACGCGCTCTGGAGCAGCACGTCGGATTCCAGGGCAACAATTTCGGGTGATGGATCGAGGCCGAGTTCGTCACGCAGTCGCCGACGAAGATCCTGGGATACTTCGAGGGCGTCGGCCTGCCGTCCCGACCGGTAGAGCGCGGTGATCAACAACGCGTGCAGCTTCTCGCGATATGGATGCTCGGTGGCGAGCGAAGACAATCGAGGAATCACGCTGACATGGTGATCAAGAGCCAACTCGGCGGTGTAGAGCAGTTCGCTGGCTGCCAACCGCTCCTCCTCCAAGCTCTGCATCTCGGACGCAGCAAAGTCCGCGAATGCGAAGTCCGCAAGGGCCGGACCTCGCCACAGTGCCAACGCTTCCGAGAGCCATCGTTGAGCTTCGACTGGGTCGTATGACAACACGGTGCGCGCATTCTCGACAAGCTTGCGGAAGCGCCGCACATCGATGTCCTGTGTGGCGGGGATGGCGCGAAACTGTAAATCCCCTGCTCAGCCCAGATGCGCGTAATGGCGTTTGGAACGTCAACAAGCCGATCTTGGAGCATTTAGTCCGGCCCAAGGCAGCGATTTATAGACCGCGAGGGCGGCTATGCGACAGCAAGCATTATTGTGGGGCCCGAACAACTCAGTACCGGAGGAAGTAAGAACAATGAGATCGATCCACGAAGCGAACCTCAGCGGCCAAGACACCACCGAGGCGTACATCCGAGAGTTTCCGAATCGGGAACAGGTTCGGATGATGAAAATATGGCTCGAGAATCATGAACCCGGCACGTTCAGCTTCACTGGGCTGGTCGATCCAACCGATGTCACCGTGGTCACCCCGCAGGCAACAGTCGACTACGGCTACTGCTGGTTCAGCCTTTCGGACGGTCCAGCCATTGTCCACGCGCCGCAATATGAGCTGTTCTGCTCTGTGTCGGTCTTCGACATGCTCCACAACGTCCCTGCGGTGATCGTCAACCCCGCACGCCCAATCCTGCTCATTCGGCCGGGTCAAGAAGTCCCCAACGGTGACTACACCATCGTTGAGCTTGAGACCGATCAGGGGCTCATCTTGATTCGTATGGTCGTCGTGGACAACCTGGACGAGGTTCAGGCCCTCCACCCGAGCATCCGGATGGAAGGCGGAAGCGGCGACATGACCCGTCCCGTCCAGCGATTCTCACCAGGCGTCGAAGAAGCCGGGCGGGCAATCATTGCGGCCGGCATTCCGTTTCTCAACCCCGATGAAGCGTTCGGGAAGTGTTCAGGCGATGTCGGCGACATCACCCTCGCCGGCGGGGTGATGATCGGGCAACTCGGGACGCCGAGCGACACCGTGCGCTACGGAACCATTCTCACCGACGCGGACGGCGCACCGTTAACCGGCAACGACACCTACGAGCTGACCGTACCGCAGGGCATCGTGAAGGGCGACGGCTACTTCTCGATCACCGTGTACGACAGCGACACCAAACTGCTCATCCCGAACGACCTCGGGGTATACGACCGCACCACCTACAGCGCTGAGCCAGAACCCGACGGCACTTACCGCATCATCCTCAGCCCCAATGGCAAGGGCCACAACGCCATCCCCACCGGGCGACCGTTCTACGCCATACTCCGCGCTTACGTGCCCGTGCCGGGAGCCGACATGACTGTTGGCATCACCAGGCACTGAGCCGCCCTGACCAACCAGTCGCCCGTAGCCGGTCCAACGGTCGAATCAGCCCAATCAGCTTGACGCGGTCCAACATCGCTGAGCTGGGATTCTTGGAGATTCCTTGCGCGCCCTGCTTTGCTTTAGAACCGAGAGTCGACGTCTCATTCGCCTGAAATCGGTAGCTCTGCCCCCGAAGGCGTGCCGCTAGCCTTCGCTACAGATGCGAAAAGAATGTGTGTGGAGTTTCGCGCCACGTTCCGGACCATCCCCTCCGGAAGGGGGATGGCGCGAAACCTTAAATCCCCTGATCAGCTCAGATGCGTGTAGCGACGTTTGGAACATCAACAAGCCGATCTTGGAACATCTAGTCCAACCCAAAGCAGCGATTTATAGACCTCTATGTCGCGCCTGACGAAACGCACCGTGATGTCGGGGCGGTGAGCAGTAACGATTTTGGGCTCGGCGACCCTGCCGTTGCCGGCGGGATAGGGCTTGTGAGTCAGGCGGGTGTCATCTGTCGTGAATAACGCTCCTACTGCAGCGAAATAGTCCAATCGCCGTTTGCAGTGATCTCAATAAGAGCCGGTCCTGGAAAGCGAACTGAGCCGGCGTAGTTGCCGATCTCGTTCACGAGTAGATCCCGTCTTCTGCCCGCAAGTGGGTAGGTCAACACCGCAAAGTTGCTGTCACCAGCGTGTGTGATATCGGCGATGCCACTATCCCCGGTGACTAAAACTACTGAGTCACCGAGACCAGTGGCCGATTCGTCAAAAGTGGGGGCCTGATCAACCGTGTTGGCTTCGATACGCCACGAACCACCTGCGGTGATCTCAAGAAACGACGCCCCTTCTTCTTCCTGGACGGTGCCTTGGTAGCTTCCGATCTCGTTGACTAAGAGGTCCACCCGTTCCAACTCTGCGTCTCGGGGTGTGGTGGACGTGGCCCTTTGGTTCCTACAACCCGCTTGATACCCAGTCTCGTCTTACAGCGAGGTATCGAGATGCTGCGCTGCAGCGCCTCCCAGGTCCAGCCCTCGCAATCGAAGGCAAGAACTGATTGACCCTGTACGAGCCGTCGACCGCAACGGCAGGATATCTAGGCTAGGGCCGAGGCGAGGTTTACACTTAGGCTGAACTCCGGCTGACAGAATCGTCGTTGTGACATCGACCGTCGGGTGGAATGCGGCGGTGCCGCCGAATGGCTTCGTCAATCGGCCGCGCCAGACCGCCGCGAGCAATGACAATCCGGATGGGCTGGCGACACCCGACTTGTACGCCGGCGTCGAAACCACCCCCGAGCATCGCAACCTCGCTGCCGGAGACCCGACCTGTGTGGGCTGGGAGCGCCGCCGTGACGATCCTGGCGTCACAGCTCTACGAGAAACCTTGCGGCTGAACAACGGGATTCCCGAGCTCGAGATGTGCACACCTGACCAAGTCGAACGGGCTGCTGGACTCTTCCATCGCGACGGGTTCGTCGTGGTCACCGACGCCCTCGACGCACGACGACTGGCCAACCTCAAACGGGCAACCGAACGCGTCGTCGATGAGATTCTTGCGGCTGACCCCGATGCCTCGGCGGGAGGCGGTGCGGGCGGTCTACCGCATCGATATTCGTTCGGCTCATCGTCGGCATCGAGACATCGGTTGCATGAGCCTGAATGGGTCGACGTGATCGATCTCGCCACCACGACACCGATCCTCACTGCCATCTTTGGATCGGCTGACTACATCGTTGGCGGCGGCGGCGGTGACCTCGCGTTGCCCGGTGCGATTGAGTATCAGGGTCTCCACAGCGACAACATTTGGGTCGAGCCGCACGATCCGGTGGGGAACTTGTCCGTTCGGCAGATGCCGGTTCCGGTCGTCACCATCAACTTCCCGATGATCGACTTGACGTGGGAAAACGGCCCGATCCGTCAGATCCCCGGTACGCAGCGCTCGCTCGACCCCATCCCGACGCTCGCTGACGAGCCCGATTGGATGAAATGGTCAACGTTGTGTCCGACGCCAGCAGGGTCGGCTGTGATCCGCGACAATCGGTGTTGGCACAGTGGGACCCCGAATCTGTCGGACGATGTTCGCTCGATGCCGAATATCGAGTACTTCGCCCCGTGGTTCCGGAGCGAGGGTGTCAACCGCTGTCTGCCCTACGACCTCTGGACCACGCTTTCCGAGCATGGCAAACGGGTGAGTCGTTACGTTGCCGGCCACGACGGGGAGACAATCATCGGTGCCGGTTACACGAGCCCGAGGGCCAAGGACCGAGACGCATTCGTCGAAGCCCAATGTGCAGAACTTGGCGCCGAGGTCGCTGCCGAATGGTGGGCCAGGCGCTAGGAAGTCCCGTCGCCGGACGCCAGTCACCCAGCTTGGGGTTTGAGCCGGTAGAGCAGCGCAGTCCCGAGTAGACCGGAGGCGAGGGCGGCCCATTGGGCTGCGGTGTGGCCTGACGAGTCGATGATTTGTCCCATCGTTGGTGGGCCGATGAGGCCGCCGAGGCCGTTGGCGGTGTAGAGCGCTCCCAAGACACCGCCCATGCCGATGGTGCCGAACAATTGGGCCACAACGGCTGGAGACAGTGCGATGATCCCGCCGTAGGAGACGCCGAGGACGATCGCGAAGGCGATCAGGAGCGCGTAGTTCGCGTCCGCAACGATCCAGATGAGAAAACTCAGTCCGAGGCCCAGGGACGACAGTCGGTAGAGCCCAACGATTCCCACTCTGCCGGCGAGCGCACCGAGTCCCAGGCGGCCGATGATCGACGCCATGCCAATGAGTCCGAGGAGGACGGCGGCGGAGCCCGACGCTTCGGTGGTGTCGATGTAGTCGGCCATGAACACGAAGGGCGTGAAGAGCGCCGCTGCGAGGAAGAGTGAGGAGGCGTAGAGAAACCAGAAGTCACGACGCCCGCGGATGATCTCGCGGATTGGTCGGGGAGCCGCGGCTGAACCGGGGGGCCGATGTGCTCCCACCGCGGCGATGACTAACAAGACTCCGGAGACCGCTGCCAGGACTCGATACGCGTCGCGCCAACCGTTGGCTTCGATCAGCCGCTCGATGATGGGAACGAGCACGAGTGTTCCGGTTCCGATTCCTGCGACCGCGAGGCCGAGGGCGAAGGTGCGTCGTTGTTCGAACCAGCCGCCGACAGCGGCGACCATGGGTACGTAACAGCACGCAACACCGATTCCGACCCCGAGCCCGTAGGTGAAGTAGCCGAGGCGAATCGAGGAGACCTCGGCGGTGAGCAGGAGACCACTGACCATCGCAACAGCGCCGAAAACCATCACACGTCGCGGGCCGATGCGATCAGCGATCCGGCCGCTGATGATGCCGATCGCGAAGTAGGCGAACGTGGTGATCGAAAAGAACAGCGCGGTCGCCGATCGGCTGGTTCCGAACTCGTCAGCCATCGGTCCGAAGAACTCGCCGAAGCTGTAGGCGACTCCAAATACGGTGAACATGGCGAGGAACGCGGAGGCCACGACGATCCACGCTCGCGTTGAGTCGACCTCGTGGGCAGCACTGGTGCTCGTACTGCGGATCTTCGTGGGCGGCATCTGCGTTGTCTCCGGGTTCAGGTCGGTGCGGGTCCGGTGCTTGATTTCGTACTCGCTAGTACGACATACTGAATCACCGACACTCGTCGGTCAAGAACTTCTTTTACTTAAAGGTACGAAATGTCTGCCGGACGGCCACGAGCACTCAATCTCGAGACCGCAATGCCCGTGATTCTTCGTCACTTCTGGCATGACGGGTACGGCGGAGCGACCCTCGATCAGATCGCCGCCGAGCTGGGCGTCACCAAGCCGACTCTGTATCGGACGCTCGGAGAGAAAGAGGCCGTGTTCGCGGCGGCCCTCGGCACCTACCACCAGACGTACATCGCACCCGCCGAACGACACCTCGAACAAGCAGCCACCCTCCGCGCAGCGCTCGCTGGGTTCTTCGCGGTCTTTGTCGATCGGATCCTCGACGATGATCTTCCGGGGGGTTGCTTCCTCGGCGACAGCGCCATGACCGGCAGATTCAGTACCGGACCGATCGCGGCCACCATTCAGAGGCTGCAAGGAGGATTGGCTTCGCTCGTGGAGCTGCGCGTCGCAGCGGCCGTTGACGATGGTGAGCTCGAACCCGCCACTTCGGTGGCGGCTGTTGTCCCGTTCGTTCTTGGCCAGGTCTCAGCGCTCTCGGCAATCTCGCGGTCCTCGCCGACCCAATCGCAGCTCGACTCTGTGGTGGGCTACATGCTTGCCGGTCTTCCTTGGGCTGCCCCACGCTGATCGCGTCCGTCAGGCTCGGCTTGATCGCGGCCGGCCGGTCGCGTAACGTGGTGGAAATGATCGTGCCGACCCGCGGCCAACAGCTCGTGGACGTAAGTGGCCAGATGCGCTCGGTGAAAACCCCCGACTCCGATGTGCAGGATGCTGGGCCGAATGTAGGTTCGGTCGTAATCGGCCACGTTGGCAAGCCTGCCGATGTTCGCCAGCGCGGCCGTGGACAGCTCCACGGGCAGCGTGAGCGCATCAGCAGGGAAGTTGGGTTCCGAGGGCACCACGGCACCTTAAACAACATGAACGAAGATGTCTAGTCCCCGATTAGCGAGAAGAAAACAACATTGACTCTTGAAATACAACATGAAACCAACTAGAACATCTTTTGACGACGGTGGCATGGTGCCGCCCGTCACCATCCTTGAAGGGGGAACACCTATGACGAACCGTCGAAAGATGAGGGTGGCCATTCCGGCCGTCCTCGCATCGTTCGCACTGCTCGCTGCCTCGTGTGGCAGCTTGAGGCAAGCGTGAGGAGAGGCCAATTGTCCCCCGAAGAGATTGCGACGATCGCAGAAGAGGCGTACATCTTTTCGTTTCCGATGCTGATGGGGTATCGCTACGGGTTCGCCACGTTCTTTGCGCCGCCATTGCCGTCGTACCGGGGGCCGGTGAACGAGATGCACGGCGAACCGGTGACGCTCGACTACCGGTTCAGAGATGTCGTCACGCCGAACGCGGACACGCCGTACAGCTTGGCGGCGCTCGATCTGCGGGCCGAGCCCATGGTGCTCAACGTGCCAGCGGTGACCGACCGCTACTACGTGATGCAGTTCGTCGACCTGTTTGGCGCGAATCCCCACTTCGTCGGCTCCCGCGCAACCGGACCTGCTGCAGGGTCCTATCTGCTGGTCGGTCCCGGGTACACCGGCGACGTCCCGACCGGGTTCACCGATGTCTTGCACTTCGACACCGATCTCGTGTTCATCATCGGGCGAACCCAGCTGCTTGGCCCCGACGATGTCGAGGCGTTACGGCCAGTCATGGCGGCTTATCGCCTCGAGCCGCTCTCGGAACGCCTCGGAACCGAGACGCCGACCGCGCCTGGGTCTGACTGGCCGGTGTGGGACGACGAGGCGTCACGCGACGAACGGTTTGTCGGCTACGTCAACGCGCTGCTCGAGTTGTGCCAGCCACCACATCCCGACGAGATCGCGATGTTCGAGCGGTTCGCGACGGCCGGAGTCGGCGCCGGGCTGTCGTTCGATGTCGACAGCCTCGACGACGACGTTCGCGATGCCCTCCGTGATGGCGCCGACCGCGGTCGCGCAAAGATCGCCGCATTCGTTGCCACCTTGGGTCAGAAGATCAACGGGTGGGTGGCGGTGGAGGCGTTCGGCACTCGCGAGTTCTTCGCCGGCAACTATCTGTTGCGGGCGGCTGGGGCGACGGCCGGCTGGGGCGGTAACGACATCGTCGAGGCGTTTTATCCGACTGCCCGCGAGGACGCTGACGGTGAACCACTCTCAGGTGACCGGTCCTACCGGCTGCGATTCGACACGCCACCTCCCGCACGGGCGTTTTGGTCCGTCACGATGTACGACACCTCGTACGACGGCGTTGCTGGATACCTCGTCGAGAACCCGATCGAGCGGTACCTGATCAATTCGACAACCCCGGGCCTCGCTGCAGGCGATGACGGATCGTTGACGATCCATATCCAACGCGACAAACCCGACACTGCCGAAGGCCGCGCCAACTGGCTGCCCTCACCCGCCGGCCCGCTGTACCTGACGATCCGGATCTACTGGCCTGAACCCGAAGCACTCGATGGCACCTGGCAGCCTCCGCCTGTCGTGGCAATGATCAGAGAGATTCCGGCCCACTGATGGGCGACGCGATCGGCGCCACACTCGGGTACGCAGTGGGCATCGCGATCTGCCCGATTCCCATCGCGGCAGTGATTCTGATGCTGTTCAGCGGCCGGGCGCGCATCAACAGCGTCTCGTTCATGGTCGCCTGGGTTGCCGGCATTGCACTGGTGACGACCGTCGTGCTGCTCATTCCGGGCCTCGAGGCCGACAACAGCGAACCGAGTGAGACCACCGGGTGGATCAAGCTTGCCCTCGGTGCGCTCCTCCTTGTCGCCGGTGCGCGGCGATGGCGGACACGCCCCGGCCCCGACGACGAGGTGAAGATGCCGGGGTGGATGGCCAAGATCGACGACCTCAAACCGGGTGCGTCGTTCGGGCTCGGGTTCCTGATGTCGGCGCTGAACCCCAAGAACCTGCTGCTCGCCCTCGGTGCGGGTGTCTCAATCGGAGCGCTTCCGCTTTCCACGGGCGAGACCGTCGGTGCAGTTGTGGTGTTCACCGTGATTGCGGCGATCACCGTGACCGTTCCCGTGATCGCCTATCTGATCGCCGGCGAACGGCTTGACCCCACGCTTGATCACGCCAAGGCGTGGTTGCTCGGGAACAACTCCGCAGTGATGGCGGTCCTGATCATCGTGTTCGGCGTCAGCCTGCTCGGTGACGCCATTCAGATCCTGACCTGACGAGACAACAAGCGCCTGCACTCGGACCCAGAACGGGGCGCCCATGCGGCTTGGCGCCCCGTCGGATTGTTGGCTCATGTGTTGTACCTCCGGTGGCTCGTCACCTGAAGTCGTAGAGCGTCGCGGGATTGTCAACCAGCACGCGACGACGAGTCGCCTCGTCGGGGATGAGATCTACGAGCAGATCGATGAGGTCGCCGTCGTCCGGCATATGGCGCACATTGGGATGCGGCCAGTCGGTTCCCCACAGCACGCGTCCAGGGGCGGCGGCAACGAGTGCTCGGGCGAACGGAACGACGTCGTCATAGGGCGGTGGCCCGTCGGCAGTGAGCCGCTCGGCACCCGAAATCTTCACCCAGGCCCGTTCATCGCGCATCAGGTCGAGCAGTGTTTGGAACGGCTGCTGCTCAATCCCGTCGGCGGTTGGGACCCGAGCCATGTGATCGATCACGAACGGACACGGCATCCGGTCGAGGAGATCGGCGTACTCAGGCAGGTCCTTGGCATCGAAGTGCAGCACGATGTGCCAACCGTGTGGCTGGACCTTTTCAACGAGCCGCCAGAACACATCGAGGTCGGGTGCGCCGCCGAGGTGTTTGACGAAGTTGAATCGGGTGCCGCGCACACCGGCGGCGTGGAGCGCAGCGATGTCGGCATTGGTGAACGACTCATCGATTATCGCCACGCCTGCATAGCGCCCGCTGCCGCGGCGAAGCGCATCGACCATCGCGGCATTGTCGGTGCCGTGGCACGACGCCTGCACGAACACCGCACGTGACAGGCCGAGGCGTTCCTGGAGCCGCTCAAAATCTTCGAGACCAGAGTCGGGAGGCGTGTAGGACCGGTTGGCGGAGAAAGGAAAGCGGGCCGCGGGGCCGAACACGTGGCAGTGAGCGTCGGTCGCTCGGGCAGGCGGAGTCCAACGGAGGGGAGCGTGGGGGGCTGGGTGAGGGCCGGGAACTGATTTCATGGTGAGGCGGGGAAGACGACACCGTCCATCAATTTGCGTGCCGTGCGGATGATGCCGGCGCGCC
>Ga0233432_10004454_pt1 | contig 12438 bp, 2 predicted proteins | sample SI_122_August201_6_FD_179870 | JGI IMG/M metagenome (GOLD analysis project Ga0233432, IMG submission 179870) | Seawater microbial communities from Saanich Inlet, British Columbia, Canada - SI_122_August2016_10_MG | ecosystem: Environmental > Aquatic > Marine > Inlet | place: Canada: British...
TTCCATCTGGTTTCTGGTTATGATCTAAGAATTGAAGTGCGTCCCCCTGAATAGTAGCAGTGCGTCCTTCAAATAAAATTTCGCCCGAGTTAGTAACAGTTTCTAGTAAAAAGCTTAATGTTATAGTGTCGGCTCCGTTTTTCTGCGTTAGTTGACCTCCTGGTAAATCTAAATTTGGAAAGTCCTTATTTAGTTCATATGCGTCATAGTTATAGAAAGGGGTATCCGATTGCCCTTGGAACAGCATAAAACCCGGCATTACCGCAGAACTATAGATTTTGGTAATTTCATGCCCCTCTGACGATTCTAAGTCCAGTGATAGGCTGGCGCTAGAAGGAAGCTTAGCCGGAATTTGACTCGAAAATTTCGCAGGCTTTGCATGATTGCTCACCACATAGAAATCAAACTCACTGTTGTCGGCTCCTAGAATTGAGCCAGTTGGATACGGCGCTTCCACCTTCCCTGCCGAAGTTTGGCCATTGTGAGTCACCGTCACTGAAGCAGTGTAGATCCCGGCTTCTGTCGCGGTAAAATCAAGCAGTGGATCGTAAAAGTACCCTACTTTGTTTGCTATCCCCTCTATTAGATGAGTTTTACCGGTAGGAGAAGTTATAACAACTACGAGTTCCGAGGGTAATGTCGGCGCGATTTGAGCAGAAAAGCTCACAGTATCACCAACTTCTAGTATCGACCCAGGGCGAACTCCCATCGGATGCGCGAAGATATCGATTTCTTCGCCCTTCAGCGTCATCAAGGGCCCTCCCGAAGGACCACCTGCTGCACCCTGAAACGGAGGCATAACTCTCCCGCCTACAACATCGTTGTCCGCCAACATAACCCAGAGTGATCCATAGGCCCCATAAAATGAGAAGTCGCTTGCCGGCGCCCGATAGACTGCTCCACCGAACAGAAACTTAAAATCATTCGGTTGATCTCCCTCAAAACCATTGCCTAACTGATATCCATATGGCGTATTAAAGCGCCAATAGCCGTTGCTGCTTTGTGCAGTTCCTACGAATTCTCTCACCCCAACGCCAGGTCGGCCATTGGCAGAGTAATAATAGCCCCAGTGGATGTCTTCCTGATTTGGATCGACATAGGGCGGCACTTCTTGCAAGTAATTATTTTTGATACTGGAGACTAATGCCAAAGAGCCGTTTATATTTCGATTTGAGATGGTTCTATTACTAACCAGCGATGCTAATGACGTTCCGGCGTCTTCTATTGAAGTGATATTTTGCATGGCCGCATTCCAGGACGTTTCATTCATTGTCCAAATAACATCTCCTGTTTGATAAGGTGAAAAAAAGTGGGAGTTCTGTTCAGTTTGGGTGTCATTGAGCAGATACCATTGTCTTTTCTCATTTCCGCTTTCACTGCCCCTCGCACCCTTTGCACTTATTTGGCTTTCCGATGTTTCAACCACCGACCCCCATTTTCTAGAGCCCCTCCATAGTTTCCCGGTTGAGTCCAAGTAACTGAGCTCGTAGCTAACCTTATACTCACCCGGTGAATCAAATTGAAATGGCGGCTCGGCTGACGCGTAGTATCCATAGCGATTCGCAGAGCCTTCGTATTTGCTAGTAACAGCGTTGCTTTTGGCCGAATACGGGTAGTGAGTAATTTCTATAGAAACATCGGCTGGAACACCTGGCTGTACCACAATCGACGAAGAAAACTGATCGCCTATTTCAAACGGCGTACCGGGAAACACACCTGTCTCGAAATCCAACGTCTCAGCAACCGAAATACTGTATGTCCCATTTATGTCAATAGATAATCCATAGATGTCTTCAATTTCGCCGTCTAGAACGATCTCGTAATCGCCGTACTGACTCAAGGCTACGTTAAACTCGTCCCTATAAGTAGTAAGCCCATAATGAAGATCTGGCGCGTTACTATTCCTATGCAAATCCTCGCCTATGGCAGAAGCTGCTTTTTGTAGATAACTACCAAGAATAGGATAGGGTCCAATTTCGAGACTGCTTCCGTCAGGAGATTTGAGGGTTGCTTTAAGCGAGCCGGAAGAAAACTTGAATGGCACTTTAGGATTGCTGATCCATTCCTTGTTACTGTAGGCCGTGAGCGGAATAAATGGCTCTATATTATATGTAATGGTGTTAGTGTCAGATTTTCCGCTTGGCGGAACAATTAGGCTATCTGCATTGGTGACTAACCTGCCTGAAATACCAAATTTTCCCTTATCTTCAGCCGCGACCACTCCTCGAGAGCCATTGCTAAAACTGTTCATAAGGAGCGCCGAATACAGCCGTGGGCGTTTAACTTCCCCGATCGTAATCCTAGCAGCGCCGTGGACCGTACTTAAGTGAAATGACGGCTCCCCAAAAACGTTCTCGTAGTACAAGTTGTCGGAATCTAGCCCCGCGATTATAGGGTTCATCGACCATCCTTGCCCCGAAAGAATAAGCTGATAAATTCCATCTGGCGCAAGGTTCGGAACACTATATAACAACTCCCAATCAGCAATTCCCTTTCCGTCTTCGATGAAGCGATAGTTACTAAGGGTTATCGATCCAATTGCCATGCCTTCTGCCCATATTGGCTCAGACCGATCTATTGGCAATCCTGTTACAGTCATGTCGCTAGAAGAATTCTCGGGCGCAGCAGCGGTCTGTTCCCCGTCCGCACTAAAAATTAACTCAAGGTAAGCGTCTCCATTTTTTAGTTCTATAGCTGAATTTTCATTAAGGTTCCTTGAAAAAATTTCAATTTTACCCGTAATAACACCAGCATCTCCGGCCTCCCAATTTGAGGAATCCATTTCGCCGTAGATCCAAGCGATACCTGGATCGTAGCCTCCCTTGACAGCAAGATCTTTTGCCAAAGGAGTTTTACTTGAGCCATTCAGCCTCTGAGCAGTTGAGATATTTTTCGCCTGACTTTCGAACGGGACGAAAATTACAGTGCCTGGGCTAGAGGAAGTGAAACCACCATAAGCGACAGCATGAATATCTTGTGTTACCTGTAGGTACGATCCAGGAGGTGAGAAAAATTCTATTGAAAAACTTCCGTCTTGTTCGGACATCGATGTCGTTGCCTGCCCGGTTTGTATATTAAGCAAGCTAACTGGCACCAATGGCAATGCCGTACCGGGGCTGCCCTGCACTGTCGAAAATTGCTCGCCTTCTTTATGCTCGACAAAAATAAGATTTCCTCTAGGAGGAACATTGCCGAACCTGTTAGCATCGTTTGCGCTAATTTCTAATTTAATATTTTCAACATTACCTTCTCTAGCATCGACACCAATAGAGGCTATTACGTAGCCCTCCTCAGAAGGGGCAGGCCAAGTATTAGATTCAACGACTAAACGATAGGGTCCAGCCGGAAGTTTCTCGCTGAAATTGTGAGCGGTATTAACAAAGAGTCCGTTGCCCGTATTATAAGAGAGTCCTGTTTTTAAATTTAAAAACCGCGTTTGACAAAGGCACAACTGATCGGCCTCTATACGACCACTTAATGTAACCACTTCGGCTAGCTCAAATTTGTAGACAGGCACTTCAGACGACACTCCACAAAACTGAAGCATACGAAACTCCATGCCGTTGTTGTCCGTGTATTGAATCGCCGGACAACTGCCCTCAGTTTGCAGCCTCCCCTTACTATCTGTTGAGTACTCGCGGTTATTATCAATGTAGTCGATCACCGTTTTTTCGGCGAGTGGCGCTCCGTTAATACTCAGCTCAATAATACCCTGTGCATTGGAATTAGACGCAACCAGTAAAGACAAAAGACTAAAAAGAATTTCACCTAATTTGCTTCCGAGATGAGTCCGTATATTTCGCATATTATTTCTAAGCCAAGATTAAAGTAAGTATTTTAGTACGTAATGTTCTAATTGAAAATACAACTTCAATTTAGTTATATAACCACGTCTTGCTTATTGATGATGCCCAGTTGTTAGTATCAAATACGTTTTCCCCCTTGCCGACAAAGATAGCATAAAAGGCGTATTCTCCTTTGGGTAATCCAGATGGCAAACTTAAATCGACAAGTGGTAAGTCTTCTGTATGGCTGAGATTAATCGATTCCCTGAAGGGAATGACTTCCCCAATTTCCGAGATAAATCTAGTCTCCCCAAGGCTGAGATACGAGCCATCTGGCAGCAGTAAAACGACATAGAGGTCCCCTATTCCCTGCGCACTAATTTCTAACTCAGCTTTTAATTTTTCGCCAGCACCTAACTCCGAATCACTAATCTCGATATTGAGTTTCCCGCTAAGGGCTTGATCCCTATCCGCATGTATAATTTCGTCGCCTTGTAATACGATCTGCTGGGCCTCGTACTTTGGCTGACCTTTTTGGTCCTGGGTTTCAAAAAGAAAACTGTAGGTAATCGTATCTACATTGCTCCGCGGTGCACCGTTTAAGTCCACGTCAAGGTTCGGGAAATTCACATTTAATTCTTTTGCATTATAAGAATAGGATAATGATTTCGACTCAGTCTGAGAGAGTACATAACCAGGCATGACCGTAGTTTGGTACATCCGTTGATCATTTGAAGTAGATATGCTTTTGAATGAAAAGTTGAGGGCTGTAGAGTCTGGCAACTGAAGTGGTAAGGGCACAGCTAATTCTGCCTCCGCGCTTTCTTTTGTTACAGCATAGAATTTGTAAGAGTGCACGTCCTCGCCAAGTATACCTCCTACCGGATAAGGCGGCTCAACAACCCCAGATGACGTCATACCCCTGTGAGTAACTGTGATATCTACGTCATAGATTCCCGGTTCAGTTATTAGGAAGTTCGTATTTGGTTTGTAGAAATAGCCAATTTTGTTCGCAGTCCCTTGAATGATTTTGATTTCATTTGAGGGCGTAGTGACCCTGATAGAGACGTCCGAAGGAAGTGTTGGAGCTATTTGTCCCGAGAACGCAGCCGTGTCCCCAACCTCTAAGATTGACCCTGGCCGCACACCCATAGGATGGAAAAAGATATCTACTTCTTTACCCAGAAGGGTCAGCAGTGCCCCCCCGGATGGTCCTCCTGAGGCTCCTTGGAATGGCGGCATGATTCTACCCCCTGTTTCATCGTCTGCCGGTAAGTGAATCCAGAATGACCCATAGGCTAGATAATGATTTTCGGCGGTCTTGGGTATGCGATACACGCCACCGCCAAATACAAATTTGAAGTCGTTTGGATTATCGCCTTGGAATCCGTTTCCTAATTGATGGTTGTAAGTATCAGAAAAACGCCAGTAATTATCTCTAGTGCTAAGCTGACCAATATGTTCCCTCGCAGAAATGCCTGGCCTCTCCGACGCATTATAATAATAGGCCCAGTGATCATCTGAATTATCTAATTCGAAGAATGGATTTATCGCGGAGCCCGACGCTGTTTTCAAGTTTGTAGTCGAAACAAACGGCAGGCCTGTATTATCTAAATCGAGCCCAGAATAAGCAGACAGTCTATTGGATACTCTGTCCTTAAATTCACCATTTTTATCAAAAATCGTATAGAACGCTGTCATCGCCGAATTACTTCGATCCAACTCTTCGGCAACCATCCAACTTACGTCACCCGTTTGATACGGTGGCCCCATGTGAGTGTTGCTTTCACCTACTCCAAGGGGCCGTGAGTCAAAAACAAACCACTGCCTGTAATTTGTATAGGCTTCTGTTCCCTTAACACCGCGCATTTCAAGGTTTCCCTCTTCTGACTCGACTACTCCGCCCCAAGTTCGACTTGCTGCCCAGACGACGCTGTCCGTGTCTTGGTGGCTCGCTAGAACGTCCACTCTGTATTCACCGGGTTTATCAAATTTATATTCTTGGTTTCCTCCGTCGTAGTATCCAAATCTATTTGCAAAACCACTGAATTTTGTTGTTTCGACTAGCGTCGGATCAGAGTTTGGATAGTGTGCCACGGTTATCTCTACTTTCGCTGGGACACCTGGTTGAATAATGAGTTGAGGTGAGAAATGGTCTCCGATTTCGTAAGGTGTTCCAGGCATAACGCCATACTCGAGATCTAATGGCTCTGCTCGTAGTATATTAAAGTCTCCATTGAGTGAATATTCCCTGCCATCCATATCAAGAACAGTCCCGCTTAAGCTTACTTTGTACTCCCCATATTCTGTAAAATTATAGTTAAAATCATCTGTGAGTGTAGTCAATTTCATATACTGCTGTGGCGCTGCGCCCCCCATCCCACCACCAGTATTATTGAGCATAAATGGCTCATGCATATAGGTTCCCCTAAACGGCGTAGGCCCTACGTTAGAGGTTTGGCCAGTGGGGTTGACTATGGTCATTTCAAGCCTGCCCGAAGGGAATTTGAATTTTATCGGTAGCGGGACTTGATGGCCTTTTGTTGTCCAACTTACCAAAGGTATAAACGGCTCAAGGTTATAGCTTGCCGCTTCTTTTCTCCCGGGCATGGAATTGTCTATTATAAATTTGTGCGTATTAGTAATGATTCCTGGCGTTATTCCAAATTCACCCGCCCGATTTTCTGGCACCACCCCTCTCGATCCGTTGCTATATTCGTTTACAAGTAGAGCTATATCTATCTTCGTTTCACTCGTGTCTCCTATTTCAAACTCGCCTATACGCCCGTCTAAGACAGACGTGCTTGGGTCTGCGGCAAAATGATGTGAGAAAACTGTTTTTGAAGACACATTAGAACTGATCGCCGATTTTAGATGTATCTGGTATCGGCCTTTCGATAGCTGTGCTGGGATATCATAGTTAGCGCTAAATTTTGCTCTCCACAAATTTGGAGAGACTTGCTCTATTTCTGAATAGGTTACGTTACCAATGCGGGTGCGATTTACTTCGGGCTCTCCATTTATTGGTAGCCCACTTACAGTCATAAAGTTAGAGCTATTTTCTGGGTTTGCGGCGACAACCCAACCTTCTGCTGACACTATTTTTTCAAGAAACAGACTCGAGGTACCCCAAGAAATAATCACATCATCGAGTGATGGACCCACAATATCGACGATACCGGTGAATTCACCAGCGCTCCCGGCCGAAATTCGAGCAAAGTCAAACTCCCCATGGTACTGCGCGATACCACCCACTCGGCCTCCGAACAATTTAGCGTCAACGAAATTATTGGGAGAGAAGCCGGCATTGGAAATAGAATGCTCAGTCGAATAATTTTCCCTTTTCGTTAAGTCAAATGGCGCCTTGACCGTAGTGCCTACTCCGAGTTGATAATTTTTCCAGTAATCAACCGCACTCCGCTGATAGATCGCGTACTCACTCCCCGGCTGCCCATTTAGGAGCAATTCAAACGATCCGTCGGCAAGAGATGAACCCCACGTATAGTGTCCGGTCTGGAGATTTAGAATACTTAGCGCCATGGCTGGAGACGCGGCACCTTGACTGCCGCTGATAACCAGATAACCGGCCAGGTCATCTGGGCTGAAATTTATTTTTGCAGGGTCAATGATCTGTAGGTCAGAGGGATATGAGAAATACTCGTCCTCGGCATTCACAGTTACCGATGTTGTTTCGCTCGTTACTTCAAAACCAGACCAAGCGATAAATTGCTCGCCATTTTTACCGGTTTGAGCGCTTAGACTTACGCGATACACTCCTTCGGGAAGATCGTATTCTTTTTTGTGTGAATAGCCACCAGCGGGTAAAGCTGTCTGTGGTAAGACTTGCAGGTCGGTTGCTATTAATTGCTCTGATGGGGTGACTGCTTGGTAGATCCTTAGCCAGGGTCCGTATGTACCGGCAGGTAGTTCAGAGTTAATGGTGACGCTATGCAAGGGTGCTACCGTTAGCTGAACCGTAGTATCTGCCGATACAGTAATCGTTCTAGGGACGCTTCGCTCGGTCCCATTCGGAAGATTTATTTCAGCAAATATTGTCAGATCACCTTCCGGGACCTCGCCTTCGAAATAGCCGCTGGCAGAAGCCACAGCGATTTCTTCTCCATTAATATATACGCTAGCCGGACTCGGTCCTTGATTTTTCCGAATCACATACCCGCTTATCTCAATGGCAGATATTGCGTTAGCTTGTAATATACATATTGCAGCGAAGAGTAACGTAGCGTTTCTCATTTATCCCTCGAATAGAAAGCTCCCGACATAAAAGCTCAATAGTTTTTCATCTACAGAAGCTCGATCTTTCTGCTTCGCGTCAGCTTGGGATAATGACCGACCATCAAATTTTTGCAACCAGTTTGACTGATAGCGCCAACTTGAACGCCTGTGCAGTGCGATGGGTTCGCTCTGTAAAAGGGGACTGCCAAAAGAGACCTGACCGTGTCCCCGCGCTGGCAAAGCCTTTAACTAGCCAAAGAAGTTGAATTTTTCTGGATTGTTGAAGGGGAATATGGCGGTGGTGGAGGCGTTTGCGAGCCCTAGGTAGTCACGCAAGGCATCGTGTACGTGGCTCGTTAGGATTTTGGTGCCGAAGGTTGAGGGTTTTAGGGTTTTGGGGTCGATAGCTAGGGCATTCTGTAATTCGTCGGTGCCGTCGACCAGGCGATTCGTGTAGCGGGCGCCCTTCTCCATAATGATGTAGCTACCGATTGGCCAGTGGTCTTTACCATCGCCGGAGTTGTAGTAAGGCGTTCGCGAGAAGTCGCTGCCGACAATGACTACAAGGCGGTCGGCTATGCCGGCTTCTTCAGCTGCTTCCCAGAGGTAATCGAGGCCGTCGGTGAGTTCTGCTAACAGTGGCTCTTGCTGGGAATCGTTTTCTTCGTGTGTGTCGAAGCCTCCCATATTCAGATCGGCTGCGACACTAACCCCCGCTTTAAAGGCAGTAACGGCGAACTGGGCCTGCCGCTTCAGAAACCCTTCTTCTCCTCTTGGAGCAAGGTTTTCCCGTGTTGGCAAAAGGTTGCTAAATTCTACAAGCGGATCCATTGTCTGGATTGACGACAGATAGGCCTCTCTCGATCTTCTGTTTCCGGCAACCATACTTTCGTCGGACAGCAGAGACTTTGAGTCGTTTGCATGCAATGTCTTAATTAGGGACCAGAGTTCGTCGTCTATAACGCCTCGGTCGTTGTTGAAATTCGGCCTCAATAGCTCGGCTATCTGATCCACCGACCATCCAATTTGCGTGCTGCGTATTACGTTTTCTGTTCGACTAAAGCCACCAAAGCTGACATAAGACATCGGCAGATTCGGCGCTTTTACCGCTGAATACATTGCGGTGAGTGTTGGGTAACCGGCCGCAGTGCGGCCACTCCAATTTACCGTCTCGCCTATGCCGTGAGCATTAGTTTGAGAATCGGCGCCGTTTATTACGAGCATCTTGCTCGCGTGCTTTTTAAAAAACGCTTCGTTGTTAGCAAAAGGCGCGTATTTGATATTGCCAACGCTTTGCGTTTCATTGTCTTGCGACCATTTAGTAATGGCTAACTCGCCTCGCTGATTCTCTTTAGGGTCACAAAAGCAGGTCACATCCCATGCGCCTACCGCTTGCACCGTAACCACAAACTTACCCGCGAAGGGTGTCGCGGCCGATGCCAAAGGAGGGTAGCTTGCGATGACAGGCGACAGGGCAGCTAGCTTTAAAAATTCGCGTCTACTTTTCATCAAAGGCCTACTCATGTAAATAATCGTAGTGGCTGAGCATGTACATCATTACTGCAGTCCATGCGTATTTTGAGCCGTAGGGGTCTGCTCTGAAGGCATCTTCGAATACTCTCTTAGCCTCCCAGTTTTCTTGGTACCAATTATCACCCGGGTTTACATACCTAAACGTGTCGAGTTCGGATTGACTGAGATTATCGTCATAAATTAAACCATCGCGGTAAAGAACGCATTGGTAGAACATTCCGTTATGGGCTTCAGAGGCCTTAGAAAGCGCTGCCGTAAATATTTCATACACCTGGGTTACGGACTCTGAGTTCGCACCGAAATTGGCGCCATGAAGTACGTCAAATAACTTGCTTATTTGATTGCGAATCGCCGTTGCATTAGGAGTAGTAGTGGTTAGGACATTTTCATTGCTTTCAATAGACATCACCACTTCGAGATAGCCTTCTCTACTTGGCGCAAGTTGACCTGATAGAGACGCTTCTACTTGATAGCGTCCGGCTTCTTGGGCAGTGAAATCGAGACTAAGTGCGCCGTTATAGCACTTAGCATATCCTTGCGATTCGCCATAGCAGTCTTGATACCCATTTGAACTAATCGTCGAGCGGAACCTCGAATCATTGCCTTTAAAACTTTCAACTTTACCAGACGGTGAGGTAACCGTTAGGGAGTCTACGAAGAGTATGCGCTGATCGAGGCATTTTTGGCCGTCGTAATCGCAATAAGGGTTAGTAAATTTAATCGCAATTGTTTTTGCGCCCGCGTTCGCCTGTGCGGCAAACGATTGTTTCTTCCAATCACCTAGCTCTTCGGAGAGCACTGTGAAAGATTCAGCCCCATGTAATAGCGGCAACGTCGACTCTTCGACAAAACTAAATAGTGTTCGTTCGTCTATCGGTTTTGCAAACTGTCTAACAACCGCAGGGCATGCCGACTCAGTCGCGTGAGTCATTAGTATCGATGTCATAGTAGGTGTTAGTTCTGTTGCGCGGCTTGTTACCGCTTCGGAATCTATACCACCTAGTAAAACGCTAAAGGTTTCATAGGCTGAGTACATTTCTCCGGAGGGGCGCATATTGCTTCGCCATGACACACCAGTTAGCGCGCGTGTTTTGCGCCCAAGCTGCTCCGGAGTAAGAAGCTGTTTGCTTCCAAACTGCGCTTCGTATTGCGCCTCATTGAATGCGTAGCTGGTAACGGACTCACCACTGAACCAAGGTGACATTATCATCTCGACTAGCATGTCTTTGGCGCTCATACGTGTGGCTAAAGCAGCTGAAAAGTCCTTCAATGATTCTTGCTGTGCCTGATAAGCGGCGTACTTTTCTGCATATCCCTGGTCGGATTCTACAGCGGGGCTGTCTAACATCGGTTTACCGAATACTGAAGGCCACCAGAATTTTGCTGAGGCGCTTAAGAAAGCAGGTTCTGCAACTATTAGCTCAGCAAGACGGTTGAGTGTTTCTTCGTTGTTTGCGATTCTCTTATCAAAAAGTCCTGGCTCCCGCATGTCGCGGTACCAGAGGTCGCCGAATTGGTACGGCGACTTAGAGCCGTCTTCGGGCCTTTTATAGAAGTTGTCCAGGGCGTCGTACCCATTGCCCCGATAACGATTAAAGTCATCCCAATTCTGAAACGCACCCGCCACTGGGTCTAGTAGAGCGTGACAAACCGTACAGTTGGGATTGTTCATTGTAGGATTGTTACGATCTGCTAGCGCAGCTTCATCTGTAGGTCTCTGAGAAGACTTCTCGATATCAATTCCTAGAAAGTGATAGAAGGCCCAACGCGCTCGCGCGCGGTTTCGGTTCGTTGCAGTCGTTGGGTATCTTGATAAGAAGCCGAAATCAGTAAGTAAGCCGGAATGCGGATAGGACTCAACAGGAGAGCCTATGAGCTCGTAGCTGCTATTTGAATTGACCCTATCTACAGTTTTTCTGAATTCTGTATTGTAATAGTAGCCCTTTATCCGTGATGGCTTATAAACATCATTGCCGTCGGAAGAGGAAAAAACTGCAGTCCCCTCTAACCATTCATTAGCGAATGGGTTCATCATCATATAGTCGGCTGTAAGGATTTCGGAGTATGGTTTTTCCTGCTCTATTATATAGGCGACCAGCTCGCCGCTAGCTCGCCGCGTTGCGTCTCCAATTTGCGCCCATAGAGCCCTTTCCTCTGTTAATTGATCGTTAATTGCATATTCGACTTTCTGATTATAAATTTTGAACCAATTGTTAACATTGATATCTACCGGCGTATCGCTACCTTCAATCAACAACCGATCATTAACCCCAGTAACCACAAACTCCCTAAACGCTGCGCCCTGCATCATATTCCTAAGCGCAGTTCTTAATGTGGCATCAGACACAACCGCTTTGCGCTCTGCATCGGTAGGTAAACGGCCCTGCAGCAACAACGCAGCGCGGCGCAATGTCGCCTCACGCGGCTCGAGGGTTACCTCGCTCAGAAAACTTGCTTGCCTTGGGCTCGGCGAGTCGCTTGTTGAGCTAAACACATAGCTTGTTGCTTCGGCGCTGTCTGTAAGCTCCGCTATGAGCTTTTGAAACGAGGCGTAGCCGCTACTGTCTTTCGCTAGCTGAACACCACCCACGTGTCCTTGTTCGCCAGCTATTTTCGCTAGAAATAACTCAGCGCCTTTGGCATCGATATAAGCGGAGAGCGCGCCAAAATTATTGAGAGACGAGGCAGTATTCGTGCGCTGAAATAGAAGCGCCGAGCTGCGCGCGAGCCCGCCTTCGACATGACACGCTATACAGCGTGTTTGCACAATCGAGTCTTCGACTTCGGCGTCGAATGTCATCGCTGCTTGCGAATTAGTTTCGTCGGGTAGCGCTGTTGATTCTTTAACCGCCAGTTGCGCTGGATTAGGCGTGAACAGGAGTCGGGT
>Ga0233432_10004459_pt1 | contig 12422 bp, 11 predicted proteins | sample SI_122_August201_6_FD_179870 | JGI IMG/M metagenome (GOLD analysis project Ga0233432, IMG submission 179870) | Seawater microbial communities from Saanich Inlet, British Columbia, Canada - SI_122_August2016_10_MG | ecosystem: Environmental > Aquatic > Marine > Inlet | place: Canada: British...
GAAAACAGCATGAGAAAGCTTATTCCAAATATTTCAGTAAAATGTATTTTTTTCATCTTTTTTTAAATTAAAAGGCTTTCCAACCACCGCCCATCAGAAGTTGTTCGGAACAATTAAAATAATTGTCAAAGAAACATCATGGACGGAACGAGCGGAAAAAATTCTCCTCGAAAACTTCCCCCTTGGCTTGCCTGCGGGCCTCTGCTCGATCCTGGGTCCTACCGACTTCCAAAATCCTATCTGTTTTTCGATCCACTGCCCTGCGTCGGGCCTTTTCTTTCTCAAATGATTCGCTGTTTGAAAACTCCAACCTCTTGAAGATGAATAAATGCAGGAAATAAATAAAAAGAGTAAGATGCTTAAGAGAAAGATTACTTTCATTTTATCTTTGGTCTTAGGAAGATTAATTCATGAACAGAGTAAGTTTTATTCCATGATAGAAACATAGATGACATTATCTGACTATAAAAATAATTCATGCAAAAATACTACTTTCTCTCCAGCTAATACTCTTTAAAATAAAATCAGAAAAATAATCAAGGCATTGCCTGCATCATTTGAAGAATAGTCAGAATACCGTTTTCTTCCTTAATTTGAAGATCGAAAAAACCTTCATCTTTAGCAAGAAATCCAACTGAGATAATATCCCCTTTCCGACTAAAACGAGTAGGTTGAGTCCAGTTAACCTCCTCTAGAGAGTTTTGGCGAACGCTGGGGTTGACCTTAAACTTTTTATTTTGAAACATGCCAAGGAGAGACTCCGCTTCTTCAAATGACATGCCAATAACTGAACTACACAAGTAGATCTTGCCGCTCACATTCAGTTCAAATTGTTTTCTCACATAAACATTGCCAGCCCAAAAACCACCTAAAACTAAATCATTCTTCCCGGGCTTAGCATTGGGGAAGGTCCATCCCTTACGAGTAATGCTCAAGATTTCCCTTGAAACCTCTCTCCCTTTTTTCTCAGCAAAACCTTCTACTCGAATGGCTTTGGCTGAGCTTGGACGCATGTAATGTGTTACAATCTTGCCGACTCTTTTTATTCCTCTTTTCTTGGCTAGTTTCAAAATAATTCCCTCCTCCGCCTGAGTTAGAACAGCTCCAACTAAATAAGATCGTACTATGCCATTCTGGCCAAGCTTACTTTTAGAACTCACATCCTCATTAGTGGGTAATGGAATAGCCGAGATGGAAATGAAGGACATCCAAAAAAACAAGAAAACACCAAAAGTTAAACAAGATTTCATTGAGCAAAAACTTTTATAATTTCTTCAGCAATCAAACGAATTCCGCTAGCCACTACTTCTTCATCCTGAGCATAAGTCAGGCGTATGCATTCTTCCTTATGCTTCCAGTTTTCTTTCTCCATTCCAGGAAAAAAATAGTGACCAGAAACTACGAGAACACCCTTTTTCTTGAGTCTTTGGTAGAGTTCTTGGCTACTGATTGGTAGCCCCTCAAACCACAGCCACAAAAACAAAGCCCCCTCTGGTTTATGAATCCTCATCGGAATATGGTCACCAATTTCGTGTCGAAGTTGAGACACAGCCCTTTTGGCTTTGTCTTCGTAAAAAGGTTTAACCACCTCATTGCTCACTCTGGTAATTTCTCCACTTTTCACCAAATCAAAGGCAAGTGCAGGACCTAAGCTACCTGGGGACAGACTAAAGACCGAAGTCATTCGGGTAACGATTCGAATAACTTCCTTACGGGCAACTACAATTCCAGTACGCAAACTCGGTAGGCCGAACTTGGAAAGGCTTAGGCAGAGTACAATATTTTCATCCCAGACCGGCTGAGCTTGTGAGTAAATAATATTGGGAAAAGGGGTACCGTACGCATTATCAATAATCAAAGGAATACCCTGTGAATTAGCAAGTTCACGAAGTCGGGATACCTCCTCGTCCGTCACCACATTACCGGTTGGATTAGTTGGTCTGGAAAAACAAAGCGCCCCCACACTTTCATTGATGTTCAGTCGGTCAAAATCGACACGGTATTTAAACAACCCACCACTTAATAATTCTATTTCTGGACGATTGGCCTGAAAAAAATTCGACTCCAAACCCACCTCGGAATATCCAATATATTCGGGAGCCAAAGGCAGAAGTATCTGTTTGGACTTACCACTTTCAAATTTACCCGCAAATAAATTGAAAAGGGAAAAAAATGCATTCTGACTTCCATTGGTCAGGGCAAAATTTTCGGGCCCTACATCCCATCCAAATTCAGACCGAAAAAGGTCACTCAATGCTCCAACAAAATTCTTCGCCCCTTGAGGGGTATCGTAATTCCCTATTGTACTTTCAAACTCGCCAGGTTGTGAAAGAATAGACTCGATTCGCTTACGAAAAATAGCCTGTACTTCAGGAATGTGAGCGGGATTCCCTCCCCCGAGCATGAGCGGTGCAGGATCGGCGACCATGGCATCGCCCAGATCGTCCATCAATTCACCAATACCTATATCACCAGCAAAGCGTTTTCCAAAACTAGAATATTTCATCCTTTTCCGACTGTAGCAGACCGTGTCAATACTTGCTGAATAAAATCGATCATTTAGCTTTCAATTCTAATCTTGTTTTCCCACCATTCTCAATGAGAATCTTGATCAATTCATTATAACTCCCAAGTTTTGCCCGACCCAAGGGAGTTTCACCCGTAGGTAAATCAAGTGCATTTGGGTCGGCTCCATGCTTGATCAATAATTTGACAATCTCTACACGACCATAATGAGCAGCCAAAAAAAGCGGGGTACGGTGGGGGTCTCTAGCTTCCAAGTTTGCACCCCTGCCAATTAAAAAGTCGACCATCTTTATATCTTCACAAAGTACAGCCTGATGAAGCGGAGTATATCGCAATCGTGAACCTCCGGAAAAAAAATCTGATATTTCAGTAGTTGAGTTGATGTCAATATTATCTCCTTCATTCAAATACTGAGCCACCTGGTCATAATCTCGCGACTTTACGGCTCTGTGAAGACGTGGTTCACATCCAGTTAATAGAACAACCAAAGCAGGGATAAGAAATTTTGGCACCACACGATTTCCTTAGGTAGACATCCAAGAAATATAAGCGACCCAACTACCTTCTTCTTTTCCCAATGTACACTCAGCATACCTGCCTTTAGGAAGTTGTGAACTCCCGTCAATCCTGTCCTTCAATTCATCCAACTTCCACCAGGACCGACTCCTACCAATTTGGATGGAAGCCTTGCTATTGTTGCCGTTCTGGAAAATCTCATTCTTTAAAAACTCGTCCTTGGTTCCCTCGGGAATAGAAACCTTAATAGAAAGGGCATCATCTATTCCAGAGCCCATAAAATAGTACCCAATCGATTTCGTTCCATTAGGAAAAGTAAGACCAATGAGCTCTGAAACCTGAATCATTTCCTTTCCCGTAATCTCCGCTCCAACCAGCTCAACATCATCACCAAAATTCAAGCAACCGACCAACAAAAGAGAAAAAAGGTGGATAAATAATCTCATTGTAGGAACTCTACTACTCTTATCATTTCATTCAAGCAATTTACTCAAAAGGAGAAACTGGTGGATCTCCAATTATCCCAAAATATGAAAAGGTGGAGGCATTTCCATCGTAGCCTGCAATATCAGAATCGCTATGCCCAATTACATCTCCGAAAACATCACTCGTAATCTCAATTTCTATAACGACTTCCGGCTCTCCTTTTTTTTTCAAATATTCAATTAGATCGTTTGAGAAATGACCGATTACATGACCCGGAAAATCCACAAATTCAAATTCCACCAGACTTTGAGCATTATTTTTTTGATCGCGGTCTACTTTCCAAGTCATCGCAAATTCCCTGGTTTCCGCAGATTCAAAAACGGAGCAACCACCTACGCAGGTAAGAAATATCAGGGCAAAATTACGAAGCCTGAGCATTTACTTAATTCTTTTTCTGAGGAAATGAAACCTTTCCATCATAGCCAACTACGACCATCTTCATTTCCATATCCTTGAGCAGCTTCTTTGTCTCCTCTTTGCCCTTGGCATTTTTAAGACCAATTGGAAATTTGGTGACCATAACGCCCCAATCATCGGAGCGCCCACCTCCTTTGATCATTAGGGCCAAGAAGTTCTTCTCATCATTTTTCCAGCCATATTTTTCTTCAACTGCTTTGTAAACAATCTCAGGAATCCCCACCCGTTTCGCAATATCAGAGTAAAAAGTATCAGGATCAGGATAGTCATGGAACAACTTGACTCCCTCGATCTTTTGATTGTAAATTTTTTCAAAAAATTCAACTTTTGATCGGTCTTCAGTGGGCGCTAATTCTTTCGAAAAACTTAGTCCTGATAATAAGAGGAGGAGTATTAAATAAAAGGAGGAATTTTTCATAGAATTTATTAAAGGCTCAACGATTCAAAGAGTAAATGTAAATTTCAAGACTCTCTTATTTCAAAGTGCCCTCCACCTCTCCATTGGTAGTGATCACATGAACTTCATGTGCACGAACCGCTGGATTAAAATATTCCCATACCACCTTTTTATTCCGGTTCACTTCAAAAAGCTTAGGCATCCCTCCTTTCTTTTGTCCATAACTACAAATTATCGTGTTCCCATTGGCTAAACGCTGACCACCGCAAGGATCAGCAAGTCGATTTTCCACATTTGTATTATCCACCCGCCAAGCAACCTTACCTACAGAATCAAATTCAACCGTTTTGTTACCATTAGTCAGATTAACCAAAAGGTTCCCCCCGTTTACTTGAATTGCGGTAAAAGGCCAGTTCCTTTCTTTACGTCCACCCAATTCAGGCAGGTCCGTTTTTATCGTTCGCACTACAGTTCCATCTGGCTTATATTCCTTAACCGCGAAGGCTAGGAGGTGGGGAACAATGTAATTACCATTGGCCAACTTTCGTGCCATCCTCGTTTGCATATGAGCATTTGTGGTTTCAGGCTTAAGGGGAACAGTTACTGCGATCGAACCAGTAGTGCTTATCTCAAGTAATTGTGGTTTAACCCCGCGTTCTACAACCAATGTATTTCCGTTTTGAAGCCGTACACAGGAACCCAGTTCCTTATTTCCCTTACTCAGTTTGTAGCTCCATACAATTTCTCCTTCTCGGGTAATTTCTTTGGCAACATTTCCGACTGAAACTAATATGTGCCCATTGGGAAGAACGAAGCCATCGCGACCATATCCCTCGGTTTGCCAAATAATTTCTGAATTCTCATTCAACAAAACTGTTCTATTTCCACAGATTAGAAATGAATGTTTAATTCCACTTTGACTTACCTGTTTTCCAAAAATTGGGGTACTCGTTTCATTCTTAGCAAACGAAAAAAATGAAAGTGCGAAGGCGAGTAGTAAAGGTAATGTAGATTTCATTATTTAAAGGAAAGGAATTACTTAAGTTTCAGTTTAGCTTGATGGATAAACCCCTTAAAGCGAGGATCCAGCTTATAATTTCCGACGGTTGAAAGCGAATCATTTCCAATTTCGAGTGGATCCTGAGGATGGTTTTTTAATAAACTTGGTAGCTTTCCTTCGATTAGAATCTCGTCTTCAGAATTGAGAGAAACCTGCCCTGCAGGATTGACTATCAATGATAAAGATATCCGATTTTCAGGAAGTATTTGGGTAGCCCGATAAGTATATAAAACCCCATCCAGACGACAGGAAAAAAAAGGGATTCCACCCTGTAGGTAAAGGGAATACCCAGAACGACTTCCACCATGAGAAATTAATACGCCGCTCTTTTCTTTTCCCCTTGTGACTGAAAGTTTAACCTCTATTGCCTTTTGTGAAAAAACAGGTGCGTTCTCCCGTGGCACCTGATCTCCGTGCTTAAGAAGATAAAACCCCTGGGCATCCCGCTTAAGTTTGCTTATCTCTTGAACCGGAGGATTGGCTTGTTTATGTAAGTAGTAGGGATTCACCTTTACCCTCTTGGCCCAGGCCAACCATTCGGCTTCCAATTCTTTGGCCTTGTCCGGGTTAGCCTCAATTAGATTGTTTGTCTCGCAGCGATCTTCATCTAGATTATACAATTCCCAAATCCGTTCCTTATATCGATTATTCCCACGGACTAATTTCCAGTCCCCTTTACGAATCGCACTGGAATCAAAATGGTCGAAACAGAGTACCCGGTCTTTAAATTTCGTAATCCCCTTGAAGTGAGGAGTTAAGCTGAGACCTTCGACAGGAGTGAGCTTTTGATCATTCCATTCTTTTGGGTACTTGGCACCAGACACCTCAAGTAAAGTAGGCATTATATCGATCAAATGAACAGGAGATCGTACCCATCGATTTGACTTATTGATACCCTGAGGCCAGTAAGCGATGAGTGGACTACAATTTCCACCCTCATGATTAAAGTGCTTGTACATCCTCAATGGAGTATTACTCAGGCAAGACCATGCACTCCCCACTGAATGATAAGTGCCCGGCCCACCAACATTCTGAAGATCTTTGCCTTCATGCAGCTTAGTGAAACCCTTCCGACTACTTTGATCGAAACCAAAGGGACCCCATTCATAACAGGCCCCGTTATCGCTGGTAAATAGAATGAGGGTATTTTCAAGATCACCACTATCTTCTAGTTGACTAATAATTTCACCAATTCCCTGATCAACATGATCGATCATCGCGGCAAATGTAGCCATTCGATAGGCCAAGTCTTCCTGGCGATCTTGGTCAATATTCTTCCAATCAGGATTTGCTTTACTGGCAAAATAATTGCTTATATCGTCTCGATCATCCGGCACATCAGAAAGACCTGTAAATCCCCAAGAGTCTGTGACTAAGCCCGATTTCTCCTGACGACTATATCGCTCCCTTCTTAAAACATCCCAGCCTTTTCGATAGGTATCAAGATATCGATCCCTTGTCTTCGCTGGTGCATGGAGGGGGAAATGCGGCGAAGAATGAGCGAGATAGAGAAAGAAAGGATCTTCTTTTTTTTGAGCCTGCTTAAGAAATTCTATCGCATAGTCATTAAAAACGTCTGTTGCGAAAAAAGAATCTTCTTCGAAATGTAATTCATGATCTCTTCCTTCAGGAAGGCGACGGTAGTTCCCCTTTTCCCATTGGCTTGTACTGTGTCCTTTGGTGTACCCGTAGTATTCATCAAACCCGCGATTGACAGGAGATTCATCATGCCCGACATGCCACTTACCCACACCATAAGTCTGATAACCCACAGTCTTAAGTGCTTCCGCCAAGGTCATACATTGCTTATTCAACCTACCAAGATAAGCAGGACCCAAACGATCCGTGGAGTCTCGACCCGTAAAATTAGCAATCCCTGCCTGGTGAGAATATAGACCGGTGAGTAAGGATGCTCGGGATGGGCAACAACGAGCGGAATTATAATTTTGTGTAAAGCGCAAACCATTCGCCGCCAACTTATCCAAGTGGGGAGTCCTGACTTCACCTCCAAAAGATCCAAGATCGGAGTATCCCATATCATCAACAAGAACGACGATTACATTGGGACGACCCTGAACCGAAAGAAAAAGACTCACCAAGAATAAAGGAAAGAAAAGAGCAAATGTGTACATCGTTAATTCTGTGGCTATTTTAATGGAACAAGTAAAATAAATTCGGAATCTTTGAAATGATTTGGTTGAATGAACCCAGTATGACATTTCCAGAAAACCCAGAGAGAAGTAAACTGCATATTGGGTACAAAAGCCACATGTTTTGGGCCGCCCCTTTATTGTCTGTGTTGATTAGCTATATAACCTGGAAATTGGGGGGTTTAGAATTAGCGGCAACCCTGACCCTGGGTATTGCACTTTGGACTGCACTTTGGTGGATATTTGAAACGGTCCCTATTCCTATTGCTTCTCTTCTTCCCCTTTCCTTACTTCCCCTTTTTGGAGTTCTCTCGCCCAAAACTGTCGGAGAAAAATATGGGCACCCCTTGGTTCTGCTTTTACTCGGAGGGTTTCTCTTATCCAAAGCTATGGAAAAAAGCGGTGCCCATCGGCGCATTGCACTCATGATGGTAAATGCATGTCCTGCTGGGGAAAAATTCATCATCCTCGGCTTCATGATTGCAACTGCATTTTTGAGTATGTGGATTTCAAATACCGCTACTACATTGATGATGTTACCCATGGCACTAGCAGTAATTCAGGGAAGTAAAAATAAAGATCTGACTATCCCCCTGCTTCTCGGCATTGCTTTTGCAGCGAATGTTGGGGGAATTGGAACCCCCATAGGAACCCCACCCAACCTGGTAATGATAGGAGCTTACAAAGATTTGGGGTTTCCAGAATTATCTTTTACGCAGTGGATGAAGTTTGGCGCTCCTGTCACGATTATTATGGTCCTGGTTACATGGCTTTGGCTAAGCCGTGGAATTACAGGTAAAAATAACATCGCACTGCCCAACCCCGGTATTTGGACAAAGGCAGAAATTCGTACACTTATCGTGTTTAGCCTGACCGCCTTGGCATGGATTTCCCGTTCCGAACCTTTTGGCGGATGGAAAACATGGCTAAATCTACCCGCCGCTAATGATGCAAGTGTGGCTTTCATATCTGTTATTATTCTCTTCTGCCTTCCCGATGGAGAAAAAAAAGGGGCAAGACTACTCGACTGGGAAACTGCTAATAAAATCCCCTGGGGAATGCTTGTTTTAGTTGGGGCAGGACTATGCCTTGGGGAGGGCTTCAAACAGTCCGGTTTAAGTGCTTCCATTGCCACCCTCTTTTCCGGAATTGAAAGCCTGCCTCTTTTCGTTCTCCTTTTGGGTGTCTGTCTTCTAGTTTCCTTTTTGACTGAAATGACCAGCAATACCGCCACCACTAATGTTCTCATGCCTATTCTCGGAGCAGCGGCGACCGCCTCCAATATAGACCCGATCATACTTATGATACCCGCAGCCATGAGTGCTAGTTGTGCCTTTATGCTTCCTGTAGCGACCATTCCCAATGCAGTGGTTTTCGGAACTGGCAAAATCACGGTTGGGAAAATGGTTCGTGAAGGTCTAGTATTGAATATTATTGGTGCCTTTGTAATTTCAACAGTCTGTTTTTTATTTCTTTACTAATATATGGATAACTTCTCCCAAACTTCCCTCTTTAATAATATTTAATTTCTTAAAACTATGAAACTTTTTATTCTCTCCATAATATTGCCCTTTTTCTCAATCGGAAAAGAACGACCATCTAAACCCAATGTTGTGTTGATCCTCACCGACGATTTGGGTTGGCAGGATGTCAAATGCTACGACATTGATGAGCCATCTCCCATGGAGACGCCAAATATTGATGCACTCGCACAAAAAGGAGTTAAATTCTGGCAGGCCTATTCTCCTGCTCCGACCTGTGCACCATCCAGGTGTGCGATAATGAGCGGTAATCACCCAGCCCGTGCACAAAAGACACATGTGGTAGGAGGTGCCCCTCCCACACCTAATCATAAATTCGCCTGGTCAATGATTGCCCCTTGGTACAGTGGCAGAATGCCGGCAAATGAAATGACTATAGCACGAGTTTTACAACAAAATGGATATATTACCGGTCATTCCGGAAAATGGCACATGGCAATTGACCACAAGGCTTTCCCCCAACCAGAAGACCAAGGATTCGACTGGACCCGAAGCAGTCGGGGTGCTCGTTCAAGCATGAAAAGTAGAGTAACCGGATTTGCAACAAATCGAAAGAAAGACCCTTTCCGCCTGGATAAAAACGGCTATCCGTTTCATCAGACAAGTGAAGACGCGCTCACTTTTCTTCGTCAAAACAATGCCCAACCCTTTTTTCTCTATTACGCAACTTGGCTGGTTCATACCCCCATTCACACGCGCTCTGAGAAACTCCTAGAGAAATACTGTAAAAAACTTGGAGTGGAAAAACCAAAAGAAAACAAAGATTGGACCTTAAAAGGTCAGCAGAATCCATTTTACTGTGCCATGGTGGAAGAACTTGATTACTACATCGGCAAAGTCATCACCTATTTAAATGAGACGGAAGATCCCCGGTGGCCCGGTCATAAATTAAGTGAAAATACATTTATCATTTTCACCTCTGACAACGGCGGGATGGAAGGGCATGCGGCTGAAGTGATAACTGATAATTACCCTTTGGATAAAGGAAAAATCTCTGCGATGGAAGGTGGCACACGAGTACCTCTCATAATAACTGGTCCAAAAATTAATCAAGGAGTTGAATCTAACGTAATGGTTAATGGCCTAGATTTTTATCCGACCATTCTGTCTCTCACTGGAACTCCGTGTCCGAAAAATAAAACACTAGATGGTGCCGACTTGAGTAACCTGCTTCTTAAGGATCCCATGGATTCAGATTTGATTAAGGATAAGAAAGGGAAAACGCGGGACACGATGATCTGGCATTTCCCAAATAGTTCCGCCTTTGAAAGTACTATTCGAGTGGGTGGATATAAACTGGTTCGTAATTACAACCACCTATATTACAAGGATAACCCTGAGCAGGAAATGTATCAACTCTACCGCACAATAGATGGAGAACAAGTTCGTGTGGATATTGAGGAAGCCAATAATCTCGTAGATAAGTTCCCCAAACTTACTAAAGAACTTGATGATAAATTATCGGCTGAATTGGAAGAAATGAAGGCCAGTTTTCCTTACTATAATCCACACGCTCGGCATGTTGGCCCCGAAAAACTTAAAGTACCTCAAGTAACCTCCCACGATGTGAAGGGGCAGACTATTCATTTTAAATTTCGAGAGAAAGGTGCAAAAGTAATAAGGGCAGACTTGATCTATACCCTCAACGGTAATGAGCGGCACGAGGAATGGTTCAGAATTGTTGGCCCAAAAAATTTCTCTCAGGGGGTGAGCTTTTCTTTTCCAAGTGGAGCTACTCACTGCTTCCTTAACTTGATTGATGAAAATAATTTTCTAGTCAGTTACCCTGAAACCCCAGATTATGCCAGTCTTTCTAAAACAAAAGAAAAATTCGCTAAATTTGCCATTCCTGTTGAATAGAAACTAATAACGCATGAATTTGTTTTTAAATTTGATTCATTGGCTATCCACGAATGTAATATATTCCTTTTATTACCTTTAAAATAAATCGAACATGGCGAAAGTGACTTTTATAACTGAAGACGGAAACGAAGTGGTGGCACAAGATGCAACCGGAAACCTAATGGAAATTGCCCGTGAAAATGATGTCGAAGGAATTTTGGGAGCTTGCGGTGGGTGCTGTTCCTGCGGAACATGCCATGTTCGCGTACATCAAGATTGGTTGGATAAAACCGGCCGAGCTACTGAAGCCGAGCAGGACTTATTTGATATTGAAGAGGGAACCGATGAGCGAAGCCGACTGAGTTGCCAAGTAGAAATGAGAGATGAATTAGACGGCTTAATCGTGGAAGTTGCTCCCTTTTAAATCGTGTTCTGCCATGTCCACATCTCCATAACATCACCCGTATAAGTATAAAATGGCAAAGGGGCTAATCTATGAAGGTCATCCAGTAGCCATGATCCTTGGGCTTAAGGATGTTCGTAAAGCGACTCGCGACCATAATTCATTCAGTTCCAATTCCCCCTTTCGGGTGCCTAGGTGATTTGTGCCTTGTCCGCCAATTTGCAAAGCTGACCTAGAGAGAAGAGAGTCTAGCTCATGGAATTAGGTACTAAACTAGTTTCGCGACGATCGCTTGTTTTATCATACGATCTTGAGCATCAGAACTTGAGAGGAGGTTGGGGAAATTAAAGTCCGAGCAAATCGTTCATTAGTTTCGCAGTATTTTCTACTCCACCATCACTCCCCTCTCGAGTTGCCCAACCTTTATAGTCAATTTGTTCAAGTTCGTGGCGAACTTTTTTCCAATCAACGTCTCCCTCCCCGAGTGAGCAGAATCCATTTTTTGACCCCCAATCCTTAATATCCAACTTAAGAGTGCGGTTTCCCAAAATTCGAATCCATTTATGACTAGGTCCATATTTCTGCATATTTCCAATGTCATAATAAGCCTGAACCCAGGGACTATCGATTGCATCAATATAATCCCTAAACTGTTCAGGCTTGTAACAAAAACCATTCCATACGGTTTCAATCAGAATATGTATCTTTAGTTCGCTTGCCAAAGGAATCAGTTTACGAATTTGTTCAATGGAACGATCCCAGACATGTTGATGCGTTTCCTTTTCTCCCTTAACCCGACCGGGGACCAATAAAACGGATGTCCCACCGACTCCCTTGGCTTCTCGCATGGTCTGTGATAGTCCGATCCTGCTTTTTTCGCGGACCTCCGGATTTGGATCGGACAACCTGACCTTCCAATGCTTATTGTAAACCACTCCATGCATCGGTAAGTCGTGCTTTGCACATGCTTTCTTCATCGATTCAATCTGTAAGCCAGGCCCGGAACCCTCAATTCCATCAAAGCCCAAGTCCTTTAAATTTTGCATTTTTTGTTCATTGGGTTTGGAGCCAAATTTAACTGCCT
>Ga0233432_10004462_pt1 | contig 12421 bp, 3 predicted proteins | sample SI_122_August201_6_FD_179870 | JGI IMG/M metagenome (GOLD analysis project Ga0233432, IMG submission 179870) | Seawater microbial communities from Saanich Inlet, British Columbia, Canada - SI_122_August2016_10_MG | ecosystem: Environmental > Aquatic > Marine > Inlet | place: Canada: British...
AAAGGGAGAAGGCCATAAAATAACCATTTTTTCTGACTCGAAATATGTTGTTGATGCTATCGAAAAAAAGTGGGTTTTTGGTTGGGAGAAAAAGGGTTTTAAAGACAAGAAGAACCCAGATCTTTGGAAAAGGTTTTTAAAAGCCTACCCTAAAAATCAGGTAAAAATTCAATGGGTAAAAGGCCATGCAAATATTCCTGAAAATGAAATTTGCGATAAACTTGCTTTTAAAGCTGCCACCGAAGGACCTTTTTTAGAAGATGTTGGCTTTGGCGAAAATGAAAATCCCGGGTCGCTTTTTAATTAACCATTAACCTAAGGGATTGGGTAAATTCTTTGCTTGTAATTTGAACATTATAGGCACCTGCAGAAAACTGGTCTACAGGAATTTGAAATAATTTTTGGGTGCCATTTGTGCTGAATGATTTACGCCAAACTATTTCTCCTTTGCTTCCTAGCACAGTTAATATAACATCGCCAATTGGGGCATTTAAAAAGTTTACATAACTGAAAGATTGTGCAGGGTTAGGAAATATTACCACATCTTGGTTTAAAGTTTCATTATCCGCGTAAATATTTGGATCTGAAGATATGGTCCTAGAAATATTTGAAAATTTTACATCAGCTCCACAATTATTGATATCGGCAGCAATTAAAAATTCTGAAATATTTCCCAAAGAATCTAAATCATAAAAATTGGTTGGTGGTGTAATGATTGCCACTTGGTTAAAGCTTCCCGATGGTTCTTTGGCATATAACCTATAGAGGTTTACATCATTTTTTTCATCCTGCCAAACAGCTCTTATTTTTCCTCCTTGAATTTGAATGGTAGACAACAAAATGCTGTGGTTTACTCCTTCAATGGCACTAAAGTCATTGCAACTATTTTCACTTTGTAGGGCATAAGTAAACGGAATTGGTGAGCTTGTATATTCTGGATCTACAAAAGTTACTTTAGAGGTACTTGTGGAGCTATTAACTGGTTTAAATACATTGCTTTCAACTGATCTTCTAAATAATGTTTGATTTGTGCCATCTCCTTCCCAAACTACAACAGCTTGGTTTGATGCAGTATCTATGGATACATTACAAATTTCAGGTGCAATTGGGGTTGCGTTGGTTAAGTTAAAAGGTAAAATAAATGAGCACGAGCCATCAGTAATTGTTGTAGTAAGTAAGCCTGCACTGAGGTTGTTTTTAAAACTATTTTGGCCACCAGTACTCCAAGAGTAGCTGTAATTATTGGCAAGAGGTTTAAGCGAAACTTTTCCATCAGCAATATTACAATTCGGTAATGCTAAGGTATCTAGATTTACGTATAATCTTTCTTGATTGGGAATGAAAAATGTACCCTCAGTTTTACAGTTGTTTGCATCTTGAATTGTAACCAAATAAATTCCCGAAGCTTTGTTAACAATGCTATCTTTGGTTTCAGAGGTATTCCAATTATAGCTTAGTGTGCCAACACCTCCAGATGCATTAAGTTTAATTTTTCCTGAGGTACTAGAACAGCTTGCAAGCTCAAATAGTGGGTTATAACTTATAGGTTCGGGGTTATCCAAAACAAACTCATTTACAGCCAAACATTTGGTAGTAGTATCTTCAATGGTTAAATAATAACTTCCTGCATAAAGGTTATTTCTATTTAAAGTATTATCACCATTTAGCCAGCTATATTTAAAGTTTGAAGGGTTGCTAAGCGTGGTGGTAATTGAGCCTGTGCTATCATTAAAACAACTTGGGTTAATAATATTTGAGTTGGCTAATGTTGGGGCATTTGCATTGCCTAATGCATAGGTTTTTGGGAATTTGCAATTAAAATCGTCGGTGATGGTAAGCTCGTAAACTCCTGCCTTAAGGTTTAGGGCTACAGGATTGTTGTGGCCAGATGACCAAGCATAATTAAACGGTCCATTTGAGCCGCTTGCCGAAACTTCTAACCTTCCATTTTCCATGTCACAGGTTGGTAAGGTAACTTTCTCAACCAATTGAGGTTCTTCACGAACTAAAATGTTAAATTGATAAGTATTTGCACAAATTCCGTTGTTAACAGTTACCGAATTTATTGTGGTTGAAACGGGCGAAAAAGAATTCTCATAACCAATTGTACCATCACTCCATAAATAATTATTGTTACTTGGTAAAGAGTATTCAATAGACTCTCCCTTACAAATTTTTCTATTTAAAACTTGTGAAATAACCGGTGCCGATACAACCGTTGTAATTAAAGTGTCTTTGGCTAAACAACCATTAGCATCGGTTCTTTCGTAATAAATATTGGTTTGGCCAAGCGATAAGTTTTTTGGAAAAATTGCAGGACCATTTACAGCATTGCCGCTAAAAAATCCACCCGAAACATTTGCAGACAAATGAATTTTATCATCATTACTACATACAGCAGGAATTGTGTCGATTTTTGGTTTGGTTACATTGAATAAGCTAAGGTTAAAGGTATCTGACGCCACACAGCCCTGAGAGGTAGAGTAAGAGTAAGTTATTGGAGTTATGCTGCTAGCTTGGTTGGGGTAAAAGAACCCAAATTGGTCTACAGTATTTCCTGCGTATTGGCCACCCGCAGGAGTTCCGCCAGATAATTTTATTTTGTTGAGGTTTTCGCAAACAGAGTTGATGGATAAACTAACATTGGGTTTGGTTCCTATATTAACTATTACGCTATCAACATCTTTACATCCATTAACATCGGTTGCAGAAATATGAATTTTTGATGCAATTCCTCCTCCTATTACCGAAGGATTGAAAAGGCTATCGGTAACTCCATTCCCAGAAAAAACAGGGTTGTTGTTTTGAACGTATTGGTTAAGATTTATATCCACTAAGTTTTCGCAAATAATTGATGGAAAAGACAACACATTTTGAACAGGATTTACCAATGTGTATGTTGAGGTATCTGATGCAGAACAACCGTTTTGATCTGTAAAAGAATAGTAGTAGCTGTAAACTCCTGCCTTAACAATTCCTGGATTTATGTTATTTGAGCTAATTGCAGGACCAGAGTAATTTCCTCCAGCTGGCAAGCCTGTATTTAAAGCAGTAACAGTATCGTTAGAGCAAAGTAAGTTTATGGAGTTTAGGTTTACAGTAGGTTTGTTAAACACCACCAACGTATCGTTAACTAAGCTTGTACACCCAAAAACAGAAGTATAGCTATACTCAACATTGTAGTTTCCGGCAGTTAAATTATTTGGGGTAATAAAGCCACTAGGATCTATCGCTTGCGAAACTCCCACATAAGTTCCACCAATTGGGTTACCAGCATTTAAAAAGAATGGAGTTGAATTGTTACAAATACTGGCGGGTAAGTTTAAAGATAGGTTTGGAGGAAGGCTATCGTTTATTATAGATTTTTGAGCAGAGCCAGTACATCCATTTGTTGTGTCTAAATAATTGTAGGTAATTAGGTGAAGCCCGAAAGACGCGGAGTCAGCATGAAAAATATTGTTTTTTACACCGGCTCCAGAAAAGTTTCCCCCAAGAGGTTGACCTCCGGAAAGAATTAATGTATCAGTTCCCGGACAAATAACCGGAAGGTTTGCAAGTGTAACCACCGGATTGTTTTTTACAAATACACTGCCCGTATCTCCGCTTGAGCAAGAGTTTGTATCTGTAAATTCATAATAAATTGGTTTTGTGCCTGTGCCAGCTAAATTAGGATTGAAAGTAGTACCAAAAACACCTAAACCTGTGTAGGTTCCACCAACAGGTGTTCCTTGATCAAGAAAAATGGGCAGTCCACTTTTACAGGTTGTATCTTTTAAGGCAATAACCACATTTGGTTTTGGCTTAACTTTAATGAAAGTAAATGCTGAATCTTTACAACCATTTACCTCAATCAAATACCTAATTTGGTAGGTTGAGTCGCCAACATCTTCTGGGATAAACTGACTACCAGAAACTCCAGGACCATCAAATTGACCTCCTTGTATTGAAGCCTTCAAATCTACTGGGGCATCGTTTTCACAAATTGGTGCAATGGCAAAAATTTCGGGATTTAAATCACAATCTATTTGCTGAAACCCTTGTGTAAGGGTGTTTTTATTTGCTGATGTTGTGGCAATTATGGTTTGCCCAGAGGTTAAGCTTAAAGATGCATTAGATGTTTTTAACAAGCCGCCCCCAGACGCAATAGTTTGCAGCTCAATATTCTGCCCAATTGAAAACTGAGAGCAAATAAGAAATACGCAAAAGGCTAAAAAGCGATTAATATGTTTCGGTTTTGGCGGCAATGTTAATTAAACCTCTAAAAGTAAGCTTTTTATCATAACACTAGTCGATTTTCAGATAATTTGAATTTATAAAAACAGCCTTTTAGACATGGATCTGTCTTTGTCAATTCTGTTAGAGTATTCACAGCTTACAAAAAGACCCCATTCTTCATCTGCTTTGTAAACCTTTTTGAGTAAATCAATGTACTCTTGAGGAATTGCAAAAACGTAGTTAAACTGGTCGTTTCCGCCTAATAAATCATATGGGAATTCCGCATCCATATTAATGTCGTTGTGCTTATCGATTCCATGAAAAGAAACAGAAATTTCTTTTTGTGCGATGTAGCCGTAAAAAGCACAAGTAATGGCTTGGTAATCTACCCCACCTAAGGTTACTTTGGTAAACTCATAGTCTATTTTGGTTTCGCTTACATCATTAACTTTAATGGGCGATGGAAATACAAAAGCTGAGTAATCATCACCTGCAATTCTTACTGTTTTAAAAATTTCTTTGCCTTTGTACTTTTCGAAATTAGCCTCAATGGCTTGTTTTTTATTTTCCATAATGGTTAGGTTTAATTGAATATGCCATAAAAATAAATTAATTTATTGAGCTATAGCTAATTAGTGGTTGAACCTTTTACTACTTTATCGATGTAATTATGCACAGGAACTATACAAAGCGCAATAACAAAGTTTATAATCAATTTTATGTAAGGCTGGTTATTCGAAACCATTTCTACCCAAGGGTCGAGAACAACAAATACAAATTCAAACAATAAAATAGACCCCAAAAACGATACTGTTGTGGCGTAGTTGCTTAAGAAAGACCATTTTAAAGAAAAGTAAAGCAAAATGAAAACCGCACCTAAAAATGAAATAATCGATAAGTATTGCAGGTTTCTACTTCTTGTTTCTTTCTCCTCGATGATTTGTTGTAATTTCTCTTGCTCCCTTTTTTCTTTTTCTGCTTCTATTTGAAGTTCAAATTCTTTTTGCATTGCCGCCATTTTAGCAACGGAAGTTGACCCCTTTATTGAGTCTTCTAAATATTGATGAGATTCTAAATATTCTAGGGCTTTTTTATAATCACCTTTTAATTGGTTCAACAAATATTTGTTTCTATAGATATTACTTTGAAGTTGCCCCAAGTTGTTTTCTTCGGCCATTGATTCGGCCATACTCAAATAATATTCGGCGCTATCAAGTTTTTCACGGTCTAAATAGTTTCCCCCAAGGTTATTGATGTTGGCTACTTTGTTAATGTTGTTTCCAAGCTCCTCGTACTTTTTTATGGCCAGTTTGTAATTTTTTGCTGCTAGTTTATAGTCCCCTTTCCACTCTGCAATTATGCTTTGGTTGGTTAGGTTGGCTAAATAGTTATTGGTAAGGTGCGTCTTGTTTTTGTAAAAATTATTTGCCGAACCTTTACAGCCATTATTGGTGTCTAAGTAATTGTAGAATATTTGATGGCTTCCTGCTAAAACAGAATCACTAATAAATTGGTTGTTGTATACTCCTGCACCTGAATATTGACCTCCTGCAGGTGTTGCAAAGGTTAAAGGTAAAGTATCGGTACCAGGGCAAACAATAGATATGCTTGCTATTTTAACATTTGGGTTTGGTAATATTTGATAGTACGACGTATCGCGAGAAGTACATTGGGTGTTTTGATCGTAATATTCATAAACAATGGAGCTTTTTCCAACATTCATTAAGGAAGGAATAAAAACCTGATTTATAATACCAACACCATAATAAATACCACCAGTTGGTGTTGCTTGGTTTAATACAATAGAGTCTCCATTTTTACAAGTGGTATCGTTTAAACTATATACAACGTTTGGATCTTTTCTAATGAAGATTTCTTTTGTTATGGAATCTTTACATCCTTTTTTATCAACGATGTATTTTATAATATGAGTACCCGTATCAGCAACTGCAGGATTAAAAACATTACCTGTAATACCCTTACCATAAAACACACCATTAGTAGGTTCTCCTTGAAGCACAAAGGGGTTTTGGTTTCTACATACACTATTTGGAAGAACAAAATTAGGGTTCAAAATACAATCGCTTTGTTGAAAACCTTGGGTAAAAATGCGTTTTAGAAAATTGGATTTTTTTGTTTCCGTAATTGGTTGGCCAGCAGTTACACTCATAGAGCCATTACCGTTGTTAATAAAAGCTCCAGCCGATGAAATAGTTTGATGTTCCACAGATTGAGCAGAGCTATCTACACCAATAACAATCAGATAAACAGTAAAAATATGTTTTAAGCTTTTAATCACTTTTTATATCACATTAAACAAACAATTAAAAAGCCCGAACAGCCCTCACAACGTAATTGACGATCTTACCATTGACGGTCTGCAGACCACCGCCGAATTGCTGAATCCACGCGTCCTGGTAACTGTACTCCGTAGAACTCCAGTAGTAAGAATTATTAAATGCAGTAAATCCAGAGACAGCCTCTAAAGTCGTTTTATTAATATACAGTTGGTTTAACTCATCTTTTGAAGGTAAAAACCAATCACTGTATCCGCCAAGAGTTAGGTTTGCACAAATATCTGCCGCTGTTCCTGTTGTCGTACATCCTGCTTCTATGTCAATTGTGTTTTGATTACCTGTACCTATTGCTGTTCCATCTGCTCCTGAAATTAAAGCTCCATAACAACCCCATTGAGCCCCTGTAGATTGATCTGTAAGTGCGGCAATTAATCCTCCGCCATTTCCATCTAACCAAAAAACAATACCACCTTGATATAAATCGCCAATTGCTGGTGGTGGTGGTGTTCCTCCCACCCAGGTAGGTACGCCATTTACAAACATAAAAATAGCGCTATCCTGCGCTGCTGGAGCTACAGCTAACCAGCTTGTGCCATCCCAATACATCATTTCTCCTGCCGCACTGCCGTTAGGTAAAGAAACTTTTGCATCAAGCTGTGTTTGAATACTTGAGGTAACACCCGTAACAAAGTTTAACTCTGCGGCAGTTGCAGTTACAGCGACACCACCAAGGTTAAGGTCTGCAGCATGTAGAGTAGCTCCTGCATCTTGCGACATATAAACATCGGTTACATTAGCGTTACCAATAACCGCTTGATTGTCTCCGGTGCCAATAGCGTTATTTCCAATAACAATTTGGTTGGTTGCATTGCTTACACTAGCCTCCGTGGCCATTCCAACAAATACATTTGAGTTTCCATCTATCAAATTTTTACCCGCCTCATACCCAAGGGCTGTATTATTTATTCCCGTAGCGTTATTGAAAAGACTTAAAGATCCGAAGGACGCATTTTTATTACCGGAAATATTTGCTTTTAGGGCTCCATTTCCTGATGCGGTATTATTATTTCCTATAGTGTTTGCAGACAAAGCATCATTTCCTGACGATGTATTCCAGTTTCCTATGGTGTTGTCGGAAAGCGCATGGTTTCCTGATGCTGTATTTTTATGTCCTGTAGTGTTGTTTAAAAGGGTTTGATACCCAATGGCCGTGTTGTCATTCCCCGTGTTATTTGCCGCTGTGGTCGAACCCTTTAATGCTTCATAACCAACCGCTACATTAGTGTTGGTAAAAGCGGTGGTGCTATTATTCGCATAGTGCATAGCGCCAGCGCCAATTGCCGTTCCGTTGCTACCCGCAACATTAGAGTTAAGAGCATTATATCCGTTTGCTGTGTTGGAGTTTCCTATGGTGTTATTTCGGAGCGCGTAAGTGCCTAACGCGGCATTTTGGTTGCCCACCGTATTACGACCTAAAGAGGCGTACCCAAAAACACTATTACTATAACCTGTAGAGTTTGCCTCCATTGAAAACATACCTACAGCGGTATTAGAGCTTCCTGTTGAGTTATTCTTTAATGATTTACCACCTACAGCGGTGTTAAAATTCCCGTTGTTTGAATTTAAGGATAAGTAGCCAACCGCGGTGTTTTCGACACCGGTGGTATTAGAACGGAGCGCTTGATATCCTGTGGCTGCGTTACCACTACCTGAAGTGTTTGAAGACAAGGCATCATACCCAATTGCAATGTTATTATCGCCTGTAGTAATTGCATCCAGAGCAGTTGTACCTAAAGCAACATTTCTTTCTGCTGTTGATGTTGTTGCAGAAGGATCATTTCCTATATACATAGAGTTTGTTTCTACCAGACCGTCAGAAAGGCCATTTAAGTTAGTTGCGCCACTATTGAGTGAGGTTACACCTGCTAAAAGGTTTAACTCTGCGGCAGTTGCAGTTACATCGAAACCACCAAGGTTAAGGTCTGCAGCATGTAGAGTAGCTCCTGCATCTTGCGACATATAAACATCGGTTACATTAGCGTTACCAATAACTGCTTGATTGTCTCCCGTTCCCGTGGCTCCCTGACCTATAACAATTTGGTTGGTTGCAGCGGTTGAGCTGGGGTTAGCGGAAGCACCCAAAAGAAGGTTATTATTTCCAGTTATCAAGATATCTCCTGAATAATAACCAACACTAACATTATTGTCTCCTGTCGTTACAGCTGTTAGCGCCTTATTTCCTGTGGCAGTGTTGTTGTTGCCCAAAGAGTTATTAGTTAAAGCATAATCGCCAACCGCGGTGTTATAAAACCCTGTTGTATTTTCTCTTAACGCCTCAGACCCAAAAGCAGAATTACCTCTTGCTGTCGTGGTTTTCCCTAACGCCCAATAGCCAAAAGCCGTGTTTGCTACACCTGTGGATAGTGACTCGAGAGTTCTTACTCCTGCAGATGTATTCCATTTTTCAGTGGTTTCAACTAAGGCACCAGGAACAGTTCCTATAAATAATGAATTACTTAATTTTTTTGCATCACTTAAGTCTGTTAAGCTTGTTGCAGCATTAGCCCAAGAAACATCACCACTGCCATCTGTGGAGAGAACCTGTCCATTTTGCCCATCTGTATTGGGAAGGGTAATGGAGCTACTGCCATCACTTAAGGTAAGTAGACCTGTAAGGGTGGTGTTCCCATTTTTTAGTATTACAAGCGCATCGCTTTTAGCGCTGCTACCGGTTCCATTACCAATTACAAACAATCTATCTGCAGCATTCCAATTTTGGACACCCCCTAGTGGCGTATAGTTGGTATTAAATTCTCCAATAACAGTTTCAGATCTTGACTCCGCTGTTGTATTATATCCCATAGAGCGAGATACATTTCCTAACGCGATAGCGTTACTTCCCACCGCAAACGAACTGTGCCCCGAGGCTGTTGTACTGCCTGAGCCTAAAGCAATAGCGTATTCATTTGTTGCCGAAACACTACCTCCCAAGGCGACAGAAGCAATCCCGCTAGCTGTTCCGCCGCTACCCATAGCGATAGCGGCATTTGCTGATGCTGTTGTCTGGGAACCTGCGGCAAAAGAACCAAAATCACCCGAAGCAGTTGTGTAGCGCCCCATTGCTGTTGAGAAAGACCCTGTAGCACCGTTAGTGGTACTTGCATTATTTGAATAACTCAAATCTATAGCATTAAAACCTATATTTCCGTGATTTGCCGCATTAGAAGTAGACAACCTAACCCCAGTGTTACCACCCTCAGTCACAGAAGATAATATTCCCCCTGCAGCAGCTACGTTATCAATTAAACCCCTTAATGTTGAGGCGGTATCAGCAATATTACTTGCTTGAGCAATTGAGTCTGTTAAGATTTTAGCATCAAGGTTAGTAATACCTAATGTATTGGTAGTGATGTTTACGGTGTTATTTGTGATATTAGCTTGGTTTGTAGTAATATCCAGTGTGTTCATAGGCACAGCAGTGTTTAACATTGCAATTTCAGCTGTATTAATAGTAATACCTGCAGCGTTATTTGTGATGTTGTTTTGGTTTGCAGCTATACCAGTTGTGTTTCCCGCAATAGTTGTTGTGTTGTTACTAATCGCAGCCGTATTATTGATAACCGAAGAAGCTTGGTTGAAGGCAGAAAGGTCAACTCCAGTAGCGTTGTCAATGTTTAGGTTGTTTCCAACAAGGCCAAGGTTTTGGTTGTCAGAAACTATTACGTCCATAAAACTTAGATTTCCACTACCATCAGTTGACAGCATTTGTCCGCTAACACCATCCGTGTTTGGATAAATAACATTGCCCAGTTTTAATTTACCTGAGGTAACAACTGAATCAACAGAACTATTGCCTAATTGAATCGTGTTGGAGGCTTTTACAATAGCTCCTGCACCAATAGCAGTTGCATATGAGAGATTGGTATCTGCAACATCTGCACTTGAACCAATGGCGGTGTTACCAGACCCCGTTTTATTTGAAAGTAGGGCTAGCCGTCCTGAGGCTATGTTATTGCTTCCTGTGGTGTTTGCCCGTAGGGCATCCACTCCTGATGCTGTGTTATAACTTCCTGTGGTGTTTGACTTAAGGGCATGTGCTCCTGAGGCTGTATTATAACTTTTGGTGTTGGAATTAAGGGCTTGATAACCTGATGCTGTGTTATAACTTCCTGTGGTGTTTGACTTAAGGGCTTGATAACCTGAGGCTGTGTTATTACCTCCCGTGGTGTTTGAAAATAAGGCCCACCCTCCTGATGCTGTGTTTTGATATCCTGTGGTGTTTGCATTTAGGGCTGCAAATCCTGAGGCTGTGTTCCGATGTCCTGTGGTGTTTGTCTCTAGGACACTTCTTCCTACAGCAGTATTATCGTTTCCTGAAACATTAAAAGACAAACTTCTACCTCCAATAGCAACATTACCAATACCCGAAACATTGTTCATCAAAGCATTGGAACCAATTCCAACATTAATTCTATCATCATAACCCCCCCAATCTGTAGTATCACTATCTCCTGCGTCACGTCCAATGTATATATGACCATTGGTTGTATTGGTTTTGATTTGGCCTTTTTCTGTTACTCTTAATACCTGAGAGTTGTTCAAAAAGATTCTAAATTGATTATTATCAATTCTAGCATAATTGGTGTCATTAGCTTGAATGATATTTAAGGTATCTGTTGTATAGCTTAATGCTGCAATATCAGCTCTAATAGCATTGGCTGTATCGCTTAAGGCGCTTAGCTGTTGGCTATTGGCTGTTTGCAATGCTGCTCTAATATCAGCTGATGAATCAATGTTTGCTGAGATTGCACTATCGCTTAAGCTTCTTAAGTCAACTGTATTTCCGCTTTCAATAGATAATCGTCTTGTTGTGAAGGTTAAGTTTTGGTCGTCAGAACCTGCAGGTAAACCATCTATTTGGTCTTGCAACAATCGGATAGAATCACTTGCAGTAGCTATATCAATAGTATTGGCGGTTACATCGCCGGTGTTCGTTATTATGTCTGATTGGGCAGAAGTCATATCCGATTGCAGTGTTGATATATCCGTTTGGTTGGAAATAATAGCAGTGTTGTTGTTTGATATGTCTGTTTGAGCAGTAGAAACATCTCCTTGCAAGGTGGAAATATCTAAAGCGTTAGTAGTTACTGCTGTGCCTTGGTCGTAACCGGATAAATCTACCGAATTACCATCTTCAATAGAAAGGGTGTTGGCAGATAGAGTTAGGTTTTGGTCGTCAGAACCTGCTGCAGGTGTTTGGAAAGTAACGTTTCCGCTACCGTCGGTGGTAAGTACTTGGCCGTTGGTGCCGTCTGCAGTTGGTAAGGTAAATTCATCATTAAATGTAACCGCACCAGAGGTATCAACAAACAGGCGAGGAATAAAATTACTACCATTAAAGAATTGAAAAAGTAACCCATTTTTATAAGCAGCATCTTGTCTCATAGACATATACCATCGTCTTCCAATAAATTCGTCTTCCATTAAAACTACAGATGCATAATCGGCTGAGTTGCCTTTTCCATGGGCCATAATATAGCTTGCGCTTGAACTATACACGTGAAGGTTGGCAGAAGGTGTGGTGGTTCCTATTCCAACATTACCAAGGGTATCGATAGACATTCTAGCTGAGCTGTTGTTGGTAATAAAATCTAATCTGTGGTTGCTAAATGTTCCAATTTGACCAGCTCCTTTGTTGGTGGGAGAAGCATCACTAAATATCCAAGAACCTAATGAAACATCACCATTGGTATGCATCCATCCAAATTTTTGGTCGGCTGTTTTTATGGTAAGAGCCTCATCAGAAACTCTGCCTTTTGTATTTAATCCAACAAAGTCTTTGATATAAACATCTCCAGATTCAAAATATGCAGCATAATTTGTATCTGCACCTGATGCATTTGCCAATA
>Ga0233432_10004464_pt1 | contig 12417 bp, 10 predicted proteins | sample SI_122_August201_6_FD_179870 | JGI IMG/M metagenome (GOLD analysis project Ga0233432, IMG submission 179870) | Seawater microbial communities from Saanich Inlet, British Columbia, Canada - SI_122_August2016_10_MG | ecosystem: Environmental > Aquatic > Marine > Inlet | place: Canada: British...
AGCCAAAGCGCTTCCTCCAGAAAAAAATGTTATTGTTAGTTGTTTGTTAGAATTATATACAACAGTACCTTGTACTATTGTATTTCCAGAATCTATAACTGTAACAGAAGGAAACCTATATAAATTGTGATTCACAACCCACGTGTCAGACGTACTACTCTGATTATGTGTGTACGTAATGTTACCTATAATAGGCTTGTGCATTACAGTTTCCCCAATATATTTCATTTAATTAAATTATTTCGTAGTTAGTTTTACCACTTTTTTTGTAAGCTTTTAAACATCTGTTTCTATTTTGATCAGGCGAGATGTAGCTTACATGAACCCAGTCAGGATTCTCGTCATCACCAAATTCCCAGATCATTTGGTCAAAGTCTAAGTTTTGTTTTATAAACTCGTACATTTCAGCGTTAGTAGCTCTACCAAAAGTATCGTCTAGATCTATGGCTTGTCCATGACAATGCTGTGATTTACCACTACCACCAATTGCTTTGTTTAATTCTGGTGATCTAAAAAAACTATTAATTTTTATAGGTCCACCTACCCACATACGTAATGGTTCAAAAACTTCCTCAGCAATAGCAACCATGTTTTCCATTTGCTCTGCATTAGGATTGTTTTTAATACCACGGCGTAAAGCTGTTCTGCTATACACACCTTCTTTATAACTTATGTGTTTACTTATACTCATTATCCTCTTTTTAATATTACATCTACACTCACAGCTGTTGTGCTGCCGTCGTCAACTTGTATTCTCATAGAATAACCACTAGCACCGTTGTTAAAAGATATATTATCTTCAGGACCTAATACTAATGTAGTTTCCTGCGGTATTAACACGTTTTTTAATATGTAAAAGTTATCAGTTCCTTTATTTAAGAAAAGATCAACCCTAGCATCGTTAGTTGCGTCGACATTAGCTATGGTAATAGATTTTAAATTACTAATACCTTCACCAACCTCTAACAAGTTTTGTGTTAACGTTGTAGTTATATTATGAAAAAAAGTAGCCATGCTTAGCTAAATACCATGTACTCTACAGTCATATCGTCTGAAGTGCTTGGTGTAATACAAATGTCATCATCTACATCCCAAGGCATCCAAAGAAAATCACCACCATATAGTCTACCTATTTCTTCAGTATCAGTTGGTGATCCAGCGCCAGCGTTACCAATAGTTATTTTAAAGTGTTGAGTTTCATCAGCTGAAGGGTTGTTGATATAAACGTAAGCGTGAGTTGTAGAAACACTACCAGATGTTATTAAATCAACCTGGTTTGTACTTGCTAAAACTTTAGTTACAGATGTCATTGTATTAACACCTGTAGTTGTTCCGGCAGTATTTAGTTGTGTTGTGTTAGAAACAGACAGTGCGTTGTCAGTAACGTCACTTGCTATGTCTATTGTTGCGTTAGTTGTTGCCATATTTATTATTATTATGCGTTAGTTAAAAAATCTGTGTCTTCGTGAAATAGTGCGTACTCTACAGGTATATCACCAGTTGATGATGTCCAGTTTGTAGCTGCTACCTCTATATCAGCATCCGTGTCAGTTTGACTCCAAGGTATGAATAGAAAATCACCACCATAAAGTTTACCAATTGTTTGTGCGTTAATAGTCACTGTAACATAAAGTGAAGCATCTTCAGATTTATTTATAATATATACCTTAGCTGCTAAATCATTACCCTCTGCGTTTGCCCCTAGTAATACTTTATTAGTTGTTGATCTTAAGTGAACTCTGTTTAATCCTGATGATTGATCAAGATCATTAGTTGTTCCTGCTTTTGTTAGCGTCATTAGTTTAGTTACACTTACTGGATCACCAGCAATGTCACCACTATTTAACGTTAATTGTGCTGTTGTTGCCATAGTTTTGTTTTATTTATTAATTATTATTCGTCTGTAAATAACATGTACTCTAGTGTCATATTACTAGCAGACGGAGTTATGTCTATATCACAGTTTGTACCTGTTGAATCTGCTGACCAAGGTAAAAATGCCCAGTCACCAGCATATATTCTACCAACAACAGTTCCAGCTACTTGAATCTCAAAATATTCAGCCGCGGTTGTTGATAAGTTTTTTAAATATACTTTATGAGCCTTGTCGTCTGTGTAATCAGCCGCTGCAAACAAAGTGTATTCAGTTGTATTTGCTGTTTTCTTTCTACCTAAACCTTCAGTACCTGTAAGACCAGTTGCAGAACCAGCTGTAGTTAATGTTGCTATAGCTGATAATGATAAAGAGTCAGATAATAGATCTGTACTTGTCAATACTAGCTGTGCTGTAGTTGTTGCCATATTATTTTTGTTATTTGTTTTTTAAATATTTTTTTATTGTACTGTCACTGTAAATGTAAATTAACACCCCTGACTGATTGTTTCTTGCTGGACGTCCTAATATATCTGTTATGTTAATTAACTCTCTCTCTGATGTTCTAAATGGCAGAGGACCAACCCAAGTGCCTTCGCAATAGTTATATGTTGCTTGACATACTGTGTCCCACTCATTTTCACAGCAATACTCATCAATATCTATAACCCAGGCGTAGCATGGATCGTTAAGCCAGTAAGGTATGCTATCACCAGTAATGCAACCTGCGCTGTAAAGACAAGATAAAGGATCGTCAACATTAGCATTTGCATTATAGTTATACGCTGTTTGATCCATGCAACCCACAACGATAGAAATACACGAACCGTTATCCGTGTTAGCCAATGCATTGTAATTAAGAGCCAAACTATCCATACACCCATAAATAAAGGCAATACAACTAAAATCCTCCGTGTTAGCTTGCTGGTCGTAATTGAGAGCAGAAGGGTCCGTGCAGCCATATATAAAAGGAACGCAAGGAATACTATTGTTGGTTGCATTTGCAAGTGGGTTATAATTAAACATTGTACTATCAGTGCACCCATAAACAAACGGTATACAAGAGCCATTGTCTACGTTTGCAAGTTGATCATAATTAAACATGGTAGGATCTGTACAACCATAAACAACAGGTACACAGCTTCCATCATCAACATTTGCTTGTGGCATAAAGTTAAAAGCCATAGGATCAGTACAACCAAACACCATTGCAATACAACTACCATCATCGGTATTAGCTAAGCTATCATAGTTAAGTGCTGTTACATTTGTACAACCAAATATTACTGGTATACAAGTATCAGGTGTGTTAGCTAAAGGATTATAATTAAATGCTACTGGCTGCATACAACCTATAACTACAGGCAAACAACCACCGTTATCTACATTAGCACTAGTATCATAATTAAAAGCTAAAGTGTCAGTACAACCAAACATAGCTAGAGTTGCACAACTGTCTTGTATATTTATATCCGTGTAGTAAGCGTTAGCAGTATCAGCGTGATACTCTAAGTATGCTGGTGATATACAACCAGGGTAGTAAAAGCAGTCATCAGCTGTGTTAGCACTGTCGATGTAGTTAAATGCTAAGCTGTCTAAACAACCATATATTTTCTCTTCACATATATCACCACAGTAAGTATTTCCTTGGTATGTAAAAAATGTTTGTATAAAAGGTGGTTGAACAGATAATGCTGTATCGCCATTAGGTGCTATTAAAGTAAAGCCACACTGCACGGCAGTAAATTGTGCTTGTTGACTAATAATAAGTCTAGCACTAACTTCTGTTGGTGCATATAAATCTATAGTAAACGATTCGTTAAAACCACCATTTGCCATAAAAAAAGCAGTGGTATCAGCGTCTTGGTAAACTTCTAACACAGTTCCAAAAACCCAACCATCACCTATTAGATCGTGCAGTATAAGATCGTAGGTACATTGATCGATGTATTCCATTGAATTTGCTAACGAGTCGTAATTATACATTGTACTATCAGTACAACCATAAACTACTAGCGTGTTACAACTACTATCACTAACATTAGCTAGTGGATTATATTCTAGGTAGTCATCGTCCATACAACCAAGAACTGTTGGTGGTGGAGGACATGGAGCAGATATAAATACATGCGTAGTATCATAACCAAAAGCAGCAGAGTCGCCATAAACTAAAGTATCGCCACACTGCATAATATAATAAGAACCATCTTGTCCACCCCATAAACTACCTTCTAGACCATCTCCGTACAAGTCATATATAGTAAATGATAACTCACCAGGTGGCAAGCAGTTAGTGATAAATTGTGGTTCGTAGTTTGGTACGTTTGTATATGGACCTCCTGATATAAGAACATTACCCAAAGTATCTTGAATATCCCAAGTAGTTTCAGATGGGTATTGATCTAAGTTTATATTAATTAACGTAGGTGTGCAAGGACCCTGTGCAAATAATAAGCTTGGTAATAAAAATATAAGTAGTAATAGTTTCTTCATTCTTTTATCTTAATTGTAATGTTGTGCGGTGCATATTCATTGCCACCAAAGTAAGGGTATAAATAATATCTTTTAATTAAACCCCAGTTTCCTTCCGGCCTTCTTCTAACCATAGTTGTATCACCATCTATAGTTATAATGTAGTAAAACGTCTTAATATCTATTGTAGCATTGTAAGATACATCTGGTTCTATAGTTCTTATCGTAGCTGCGGAGTGTCTACCTTCCTCGTGTCTTAACCAACAAAGCTCTATGTTACCATCTAAATATCTCCAACCTAATCTTATAGAGTATTTCTGATGTCTAACGCCAAAATCACTAAAGCCATAAATTTTATTTACGTCGTGTTGGTTCTCTGGTATCTCACTAGTGTAAATAGCAGATTCATCTAACATAAAGTGAAAGTCTATTTTTGAGTTTGTAGGGTGGTTAAAGTAATTACCTGAGCTATGCGCACCTTCAGGTATAACGTAAGTTCTAAACCCTAAATCGTCTTCTTCTTTAGCACAAGAAATTATTAAGAGAAAAACTAAAAGTTTTCTCATTAAAAATCACTCATTATTTGTTCGTTAATAAACTCTTGTATTTCTTTCCTCGTTGCAAGCATTTTAAAACTTAAGTCTGCTTGGTATCGTTTTATTTCTTCACCATCTTTAAATATAATTATAGTAGGTACTATAACTATCTTATGTTTTTCTTGTAGCTTTGTTTCTTCAACTATATCTACTTTGGTTAGATTACAATCGTTTAATTTATGAAACCACTCTACGTCGTTAGTAGAATTCCAGTCAGCATTAAACTGTGTTACAACAACTTGCGAGAAAGCACTGTTACATACCAGTATTAATGTTACTAAAATATATTTCATATTATCTTAATTCGTCTATTTTGTCTTCCATTCTGATTAATCGTTCTTCTAATTTTTTAACGTCGTCTCTGGTTTCCATAATAGTGTTTCTAACGTTAACATCTTTCATGTTAAACTCCATACGAGTTACATCAGGTTTTGGAAGCTCTTTTGCCTCAGCTATATCTGCTTGCAAAGCAAACCACATGCCTATAATACCAGACAATGCAAAGCCAACCGCTATCAGTGTTTTGATGCTTATATTAAAGCCAGTATCTTCGTTTAATTCTTTCGCCATTTTTGTAAATTTGTTATAATTAAAAGATTACGTAATTTACGCCAAATTTAAAGTCATACCACTCTCTATTCCAATATTTATTGTATTTACCTTCTACAAACGTTCCTAAAGACTTATTTACCTTGTAACCAAGTATTAAACCACCGTTATAATCTAACCACTGGCCATTGTTATAAGTATGGTAAGAAAACTCACCACCATCATTGTAATGCCAAGGCATTATATTAGCCCAAGCATGTGACCAAAATGATTTAGTATAATGATAGTAATCAAAACCTAAAACAACAGAGTGTTGTATTATTTGGCTTAATTCATTACGTTTTCTTTCAGTATAATCAGCTAACATTGTAGGTATAACAACCTCTTCCCAAACCTCTTTGCTTGTAGCAACGAGTTCTCCATCTGGAGAAAAATACTCACTAGCAGCTACATCGACATTATAGCCTTCTTGCAGTGCTAGGTAAGTGTAATGTATATTGCCATTGCTTAGCATCCACTCTGCCAAGGGATCATATCCGTACGGTTCGGATAACCTTTGAGCAAGCCCAGCATTAAAGGACAATTTGTCATTAACTTTATATCTATATCTTTCTGACGTTTCAACATATTTAATATCAGCAAAACCATCTTCTAAGTATTCACCTTTTAGTATAAAATGTTTTAAGCAAAATTTTTCACCACAACCATCATCACCAACAAATCTTATAAAGTGATGCTGGTCTAAATATTCATTACCTTGTTGTCTCTTGTAATCTACTTCAAATAAAAATTCTAAACCTTTTACTTTACCTATACTAGCGCCGTCTGACCATGATTCTTCTGTACCATCGTAAAATGTACTAGCTCTGTTTTCATACCCAAACCTTGCAATTTTACGTATACCTAAAGCTAAGTTGTAATCATATGGAGTTTCTACAGTTACAGTTTCTAAACCATTGGTTACAGAAAATACATCTATATCTGACACAGAGTTACCACCATTAGCTGCAGCGTAAAATGTAGCAAATTTAAAATACTTTTTAAAATTCTGTGAACAACACTCTTTTGGTGCTGCACAAGCTGTTAAGGTTATTAATAGTATTGTTATTAGTTTTTTCATGTTTATTTATTAATTGTAATCGTAATCAGACTTTCCTTTTTTTCTTTTTGTAGTTTTACCCCCGTAGTCAAAAATTGACTTGTATTTAGTTTTTCTTTTTGATTTTTTTGTTTCACGCTCTACACCAACGCTGTAAGGTGACCAACCACCTAACATATGTGCTCTTTGCCACGTTTCATAATCATCACTTAAAGCGTGGTTTATGTTATCGCTTTTTGTATAATACCTGTGTAATGGTGCGTTAGTTAAAGCCTCTATAGTTAACAAAGAAGCTTCTAAAGATGGGTTGCCTAACTCAAATTTAAACTCAGTGTTTTTTCTAATTTTTGCCCACTTCATCATATCTCCAGCCTTGTCCAACTTGCTAAACTTAGATCCAATGGGTGGTGATATGTTTAATAATGCTTCGCCAACCTCAGTGTAATCAGATGTAAAACCTGGTTTTTTACTTTGTTTAGCATATTGTATAGTTGCATTTTTAAGACCAGATAAAACAGCGCCTTGCACACCAAAACCTCTTAAAAAAGAATCACTAACAGAGCTTAAAGAATATATTTTTGTATCTTCTATTTTTTTATCTTTCACATCTTCATCATTCATCATCATTGCAAACAAACCTGACTGTAAACCTGCAAATAAAGCTACTTGAGCCCCCATATAATACGTAACTCTACCCATTTTTTCTGAAAGTTCACCAACACCTTTGTATCTACCTTTAGATATATCAAGTATTTCTTTCATACCAGCCCTGTTCATCTGCATAGGTGTGTTAGCAAATGGAAGTACAAACCTACCTATTAAAGATGTTTGCTGTTTAGATAGTAAATCTGGTCTAGATGACTGCTGAGTTCTTTCTGCTAAGATTTGAAAATCTAAAAATGCTTGTTTCTCTGCTGTTTTAGTTTCCATACCTTGCTTTTCATACATTTTAATTCTGTTTCTATAAAATGTAGCACCACCAAATGATATTGCAAAACTATCAGCAAGTTTTGTTGGTAAGTAACCAGCTTTAAGAACTTTTGCAATTATTGATTGTATAGGATTTTTTGATCCTGCCGCTGCAGAGGCAATTTCTGCTTCAGTAACATTCATTTCTAAACCATCTCGCCTCTGTTTTAACATATCAGAGTTCATTATGTATTTAAAATCTTTAGCAAACTGTTTTATATTACCCATTGCTCTAGCAGCTGCAATTGGATTGTTTTCTCTCATGTTTAAAAAGTTAAGAGTAGATATGGTTTGTAGCGCAGCTGACCTAGTGTTAAAGTTCATTATACTACCAATAGACCCATTTAAATAATTCATCATCATTGCACTACCCCTATCCATAGTTAACGATCTAGTTCTACCAGTTTCCATACGATCAAATATGTCTTCAATATTTTCTCTCCATCTAGTACCTAATTTAGATTCCATTTTGTTTAGATTTGCTTCAGAAAATATTTCATTTTTAACATCAATAAACTCTTGCAAGTATTGTTTTCTACTAACACCTCTGTCTATACCAGCAACTTCACCAGCCATTGTTTCTGCCCACCAGTTTTCACCTGGTTTTTTTAAACCTTTTTCTTGTTTTGTTATTTTAGAAAAACTATCTGCATAAGCTTGTAAATCTGGATTACTTTTAACGTGATCAACAAGTTTTGCTTCTGACGTTTTTGCTAAATCTGGTATTTTGTAACCAGCTTTGTTCCATAAATAAACTCTCATCGCCATGTCATTAGTAAAAGCAGTGGCTTCAACTGGTTTTGAAATTTTCTTAACTACTTCTTTGTTTTGCTTACGAAGAGCCATGTAGTCGTTTTTAGCAGATTGTTTAGCCGTGTTATAATCCCTTATACCCGTTTCATATGGAGTTATAAATTCTTTTTTAAACCACTGCTTGTTTTCTATTCCTTTTTTACCTTTACCATATAGTGGTTCTATTAATAATTCTAAATCAGCAGCACTGTCTGTTAAAAATACTCTTCTCCTTTTAATATCTTTACCTCTTATTTTACCTTCAGCTTTTGAAAATCTTTTTTGTGATGCAATATCTAAAGAGTACTCCATCATATCATTTATTCCTACTTCTAAGTTTTTACTAGCACGTGCAATTTGTACGCTGGATTTAATATCTAACTGCCCTAAAACATCTTTAACAGCTTTAACATTAGGTAAGGCATCATCTACGAAATACATGTCATTATAGCCTTGAGAAAATTTTTCTAACATCCAAAGCGCTTTTGCCTCTCCAGTGCTATTACCTAGTCCAGTGATATTTTCTATAGGTAATTCAACTCCTTTAGATTTTAACCAAGCATGTATTGCTGGCGCTGCTTCTTGCATTCTAGCAGTAAGAACAAAAACATTTTTATTTCCATATTTAGCTATTTGATTTTTTAATTTCTGCATTAAAGGTCCTTCAACACCACCTTTAACGTTTACAAAATCTTTAAAATCAAATTTATAACCTTGCTCAGCTAACTTAGGCCCATCTATAGGAAATTTTTCAGAACTTATTGTTATTGATTTATTATCTTTAGTTGCCGTAACAAATTCTTTACCTTTCTCTCTTAGTGTTTCATCAAAATCAAAAGTAGACATACCTCTAGCTTCTTTTATTTTTTTTCTACCAAGTCTAATTGCCTTGTCAACCATTTTTGACTTTTTAATTATTTGCTCGTTAGTTAGTTTTTTTGACGCTGCAGATTTTTTAATTAAAGGATTGTTTTTTAAATTAGAATTAATTAAAGCTTCTTGTGTTTTGTTTTTAGCTTCTAAATTTATTGTAAACGCATTTTTTTCACCACCTTTTTTTGCATTTTCTTTCAATAAAAAGTCAATTTGTTTTTTATTATAATTTTCTAATATTGTTTCAGTCCAAGTTTTACCTGTTTTTAAATTAATTATCTCTGAAGAAACACCAGGTCTATACATAACGTTTAGTATAGAAGATACTTCACCTATGTTTTTACCTTTAAATAACTTTGCATAAGTCGTGTTACCACCGTATTTAGCAGAATCGTAAATTAATTGATCTTGTTTGACAGTAAATGCTTGCTCAAACTGTCCACTTAACTCTTTTAACTGTTTTTGGAATTTAACATCATTACCTTTTGTTTTATTAACTATAGTTGCAAAAGTACCAGTGTGATTCAATAATTGTAACAAATGTTCTGCGTGAAACATTGTTCCTAAGTAATTTTTTTGTCCTTTGGCTTCTGCAACAGGTATTCCTGGTATTTCACTTACTGATGTAACGGTTGCAGTTCCTTTTACTAAACCATTACTAATGTTTGTCTGTTCTCTTAAATGTATAATAAAAGCATCTGCGGCTTCCGCCTCTGTTAATCCATATTTTTTATGATTTACAAGTACGTCTCTCAAGGCTGTTAAATGAAACTCTCTAAGTTTTTGATTTGCTTCTACAACAGAATTAAAATCTTTTTTACCAGCAATAATTTGTTTAGAAGCTTCAACCAACTCTTTTCTAGTTGGGTTTTTCAAAGTAAGCTCAGCCACTTTTGTTTTAGCACCACCCATATCAGAAAGTATATTTACATCTTTTAAAAACGGCATACTTACATTAGCATCAAACTTTAACTCACCTCTCATATGCGTCTTAAAAAACCCTTCTGTTGTTTGGTTGTTTTCAGGTAAGTTTCTTCTTTCATACTTACCAGTATAAGGATTAAAATCTTTTACTTTACCCTGACCAAAAGTACTCATAAAAGCAGTTTTTTGATATGTCAAAATTTCTGGACTATACTTGTTTGCTACCGCTAACATAAACTTATTGTAAGCCGCTTTTAAATACATGTTATCACTCCAAGATTCAAAACCAAGATTTGGGGTGAGGTTTTTAAAATACCCCCCTTGTTTGATTAGCTTATTAACCATTTCCTTGCCATTCTTGTTTTCTATAGCTTCAACTTCTTTTTTAGACTTGCCAGCCATACCTTCAAACATCAACTCAGCTTGCTGCTCAACTGTTTTAACCTGTTTAATACTAGCCCAATCAATTTTGTTTGCTTGTAACAATAAGTTATCTTTTTCTTTTTTTGAAATTTTATTAAAACTTTTATCTTTAAACATATCAACAAACATATCCGGATTAGCGTTTAACATAAAATCAGAATCTTTTTTTACATTTTTATCTATATATTTCAAAACTTTATCACCAAGCTTCTTGCTAGCCAAACCTCTACCTTTACCAGCAGTAATCTGATTAACCATGTCTATCATTGCTCTTCCAGGTATTTCTGGTAACACTGTTTCTACACTTTGTACATATACGTTTCTAAGTAAAATATCTAAAGCGGCTTTTTGTTTTTGGCTAAGATTTATTTGACTAACACCCTCACCTATACCAAACACCTCTGCTTGTACATCTTTTATAAATTGTTCTTTTACACTCAAGTCATTAGTCTTGTAGTATTCTTTTAATCTTGCTGAGTGCTCGTATGTATTTGGCTTTGTTCCTGGATTAACTGTTTCTTTAAACAATAAAGGCAACTTTAATAAAGACTTTGCAATACCAGCAGATTTGCCAGTTATAAAATCTGGAGATATTATTTCACCCGTTACACGGTCTAATTTTATCTGTTTAACTTCAGGGATAGCTTCTATCCATGTTTCAGTTCTTCCAGGTTTTTGTATCTCTTTTTTTATGTTTTTAAAATCTTGATCGTTTAACTGTCTAGTTGTCCAAAAATCTGATTTATTATACATTTCTTTAGCAACGCCAAACTTACCTACAACAATATCCTCACCAATTGTTTTTCTAGCATTAGGAGTTATGTTTTTAAAACTAACAACTTCTCTACCACTTTTCTTTGTAAAATCTAGATTTACAACATCTTTTTGTGCTTTTTCAACTGTAGCTTGTTCAACACCTATTTTTCTACCAACATTAATTCCTTTAATACCAGCTTGCGTAGGATAAGTGTCGTACTTAGTTGTTGGTAGTGGTTCACTTGGTATATCAAAACCAGATTCCATCATTCTTTCAATAGACTGACTGCTCTGTGCCATGTCAAGAGTTTGGTTAGCTTGTATTCTTCTAAAAACATTACCTTGTCTTTGTGGTCTACCTGTAGGTTTGTTTAAATTTACATTTTTACCAAATAAATTATTTTTAAGATAAGCGCCAAAAGGAACTCCTTGCTCGTAAGAAGATGGTTTACCATCTCTCTTTGCCTTGAAATAAGAGTTTAAATTTAAAGTAAACTCTGTGCTATACACATCTCTACGAACATCGTTTTTAGTCACATTAGAACCCATCGTTGGCGTATAAGCATCTTCAATAAATAAATCTAATAAACCTCTATTATTTTCTAACAGTATTTTTTCTGCTCTTCTTAAACTAGGGTTTACACCACTTTCTTTTTCTGCTTTTTTAGCTTCTGCAATAGCATCAACAGCTTCTTTGTTTATTCTAGATCTTTCTGTGTTTTCCTTAGTAATTACTTTATCCCCGTAAAAATCATTTTTAATAGCTTTAGCTGTTCCTTCAATAGTTTGATTTAATACTGATATTTTTTCAACATTTTCAGCTATTAATTCTTTATAATTATTTGGCCTTGCTATTCTTAAATCTTTGTTTTCTTTAATTAACTCAGCCTTTTGATTTTCCATTAACTCAGTGTTAACTTTTAAATCCTTACTAGCTCTTGGCTTAGAAGCTTCATTTGTGTTTTTTATTTCCATGGTGTTGACGTCATAATAATTTTGCTGACCAGCACTTTTTATTATTTCACCAAAACGCTCTAGTTGTTTTATACCACCGTCTAGTTTACCAAACCTATCAGCATATCTACCCATAA
>Ga0233432_10004467_pt1 | contig 12411 bp, 3 predicted proteins | sample SI_122_August201_6_FD_179870 | JGI IMG/M metagenome (GOLD analysis project Ga0233432, IMG submission 179870) | Seawater microbial communities from Saanich Inlet, British Columbia, Canada - SI_122_August2016_10_MG | ecosystem: Environmental > Aquatic > Marine > Inlet | place: Canada: British...
GGCGCGGTGCACGCAGAAGGTGGTGGAAGACTTCGAGATGGTGCGGTGCCAGGCGTCGGAACCCCTGGCGACGTTCCTGGATTTCCTGACGTACGGCCACATGATTGACAACGTGGTGCTCATCGTGACGGGGTCGCTTCACGAGCGCGACATGCAGGAGCTGCTCGACAAGTGCCACCCGCTCGGCATGTTCGACTCCATCGCCACGCTCGCGGTGGCGAGCAACATGCGGGAGCTCTACCGTCTGGTCCTGGTGGACACGCCCCTCGCGCCGTACTTCAGCGAGTGCGTGTCGAGCGAGGACCTGGACGAGATGAACGTGGAGATCATGCGCAACGTGCTGTACAAGGCGTACCTCGCGGACTTTTTGCGATTCTGCGAGAGTTTAGGCGGCGCGACCGCGCACTTGATGCGTGCGATTCTACACTTCGAGGCGGACCGGAGGGCGATCAACATCACGATCAACTCGCTCGACACCGAGCTGTCGCGCGATGACCGAAGAAGGCTCTTCTCGGACTTCGGCGCGCTTAAACCGTCGGGGCACCTCGATTTGGTGGCGTGCGACGACTTCGACCAGGTCCGCGCGGTGATGGACAACACCCCCGGTGTGCTGTCTGTGATCGCCTCGAGGCTCTCTATCTCCTCGGACCAGCTCCTGGAGAAGCACTTCTACCAGGAGGAGCAGAAGATGTGCGCGGCGGCGTTTCTGGAGCAGTTCAACTACGCCATCTTCTACGCCATCCTCAAGATGCGCGAGCAGGAGATTCGCAACGTCACGTGGATCGCGGAGTGCGTCGCGCAGGATTGCCGCAACCGGGTCACGGACGGACTCGTCAGCGTAGGCCTAGAAAATTTGTAGATGCGACCATCGAAACGAAGCAAGAAAAGCGTGTCCGTGCGCGCGACCGGAACGCGATCCCGACGACGCGGCGGCGATTGAAAAACGTTCGCGGAGCTCTGCGAGTGCCTATCTTATGCGCTTCCGACTCGCCGGCGCTTTTTCGCCCGATTCCACGTGCACGAGTTCAAACCTGGGCGCGATGGACGACGGCAGGGGCCCCTCGGGGAGGGGCTTCGGGAGGCCCGACGGGGGCGCGCCGGGCGGGTCAGCGCGGCCCGGTGGGATCGCCGGAGGTGAGAAGAAGGGTCGACGTCGGGGTAAGCGCCAGCCGACCCCGGCCGGTGCGAACGCCGGGGGGAAAGGCCCGCTCGAGAATGTCGTGGTCGAGGAGGAGGAGGAGGAGGATGAAGACGACCTCGCGGACGTCGTGGTGGGCGGAGAGAACCGCGGTGGCGGAACGCACATCATCGGTACGTGCGTGTTGATGTGTCCACCTGGGGAGCGCGAGTTGCGCATGCGTAAGAACGACATCGAACTGTTCGAGCGCCGAGATCCGAACGACCGCAACTCCTCGGACGAGACGCTGGCGGTGAAGAAATACACGCGCATCGTCGACAACGTGACGCCGGACATGGTCCGCACGCGCGACGCGCTGGCGATGACCGCCTCGTACCTGTACGGCCTGCTAGACGACCGACCGGAGGTGCCGTTCATGCTCAAGAGCAAGTTCCTGTGGGACCGGCTGCGGTCGGTGCGCCAGGACCTGTCGCTGCAAGCCATCACCGACGGGTTCGCGGAACGGTTGCTGGAACAGATGGTGCGGTTCGCGATCCTCTCCGAGCACGAGCTGTGCGAGGAGACCGCGACGGTCACGAACCCGGACGGGCACAACAGCCACCTGAACGTGGAGCAGCTCGCGAAGACGCTCACCTCGCTGCGTCACATGTACGACGACCGAGCGGCGCGCGGGGTGGGCACGGATCGCCCGGGCGCGGAGGCGGAGATGTTCGCGTTTCAGCTTCTGCTGCGCATCGATTCGCACGGCCGGTACAACGTGCAGAAGAGCGAGATGCTGAACGACCTGCGCAGCGCGCGGCCCGCGGTGTTGCAGTCCCCGGACGTGCAGCTCGCGCTGGCGGCGAACCGGGCGTATCACGCCAACAACATCATCGAGTTTTTCCGGCTGGTGCGGAGCGCCTCGTACCTGCAGGCGTGCGTGCTTCACAAGTACTTCTCCAAGATGCGCTCGCGCGCGCTGGAGGTGGTGAACGCGACGTACGGGAAGCAGGCCATGCCTCTGGCGGAGGTGGCGCGTCTGCTGCACACCAGCGCGGAGGAGGCGGAGGCGCTCGCCGTGCACCACGGTTTGACCGTGCAGACGCGGAGGCGGGGGAAACACAACGCGGCGCCGAGTCCGGAAGCCGACTCGGCGCGAGGCAAAGTGCTCATGATCCGCGAGGCGGGGTTCATCGAGCCCGCGGACGAGTTTCCCATCCTGCGGTCGCCCATCGTGGACGCGAAGCGCGCCTCGACGTACCTGGCGGAGATCGTGCCGCGGCAGACGGGGAACAGCGCGAGTTCCCCGCCCAAGTCGCCCAAGCGGCTCGCCATCCCGAAGCCGCGCGTCGCGGCGACGGTTTCGCCGCCCGAGAAGGCGGCGGCGGTCTCCGGGCTCAAGGCGAAGCAGGCGGCGACGGAGGCGGACATGGAGAAGCTCCGCGCCGCGGTCGCCGCGAAGGAGGCTGAGATAAAACGACGCAAGCAAGAGCTCGCGGCGGCACAGAAAGCGGAGCCCGCCAAGGCGGCGGCGCCGCCGCGCGAGCCTCGCGCCGTCGGGAAATCGGACCCGCCGGCGACGACGACGACGTCGCCGAAGCCGGCGTCGCCTCTCGCGCCCGCCTCTCCGGCGGACGCGAGCGGAAGCGAGCCCGCGGCGAAACCGAAACCTTTTTCTCTCGCGCTGAACAAAAACGCGGTTCCCTTTTCGCCGGCGGCGCGGGGCGCGACGGTCGCCTTCCCGCCCGTTTTCGTTCCGCCGGAGCCCGCGGCGGAACGAAAACCGCCCGCCGTCTCCGCCGGGTTTGCCGGGTTCGCGCCCCCCGAGGCGAGCGCCGAAGCCCCCGAAGCCGTTCGCGCGTCGGCGTTCACGTCGCCCGCGAAACCTCCCCCCGTGCCGAGGCTCCGCGAGGGCGCGGCCGCGGCGGAGGCGGCGAAGAAGGCGCGGGAGACCGCCGAGGCCGAGGCGCTGCGCGCGAAGCGAGGACGCGAGGACGCGGCGCGCCTGGAGCGCGAGGCGGCGCGTCGCGCGGAGGAAGCGGAGGAGGCGGAGAGGGCGGCGCGCGCCGCGCGCGCGGCGCGCGAGGCTGCGGAAAAGCGAGAACGGGAAGCCCTCGAGCGCGAGGCTCGCGAGCGCGAGGCTCGCGAGCGCGAAGTCGCGCGAAGGGAAGAGCAGGCTCGCGCGGTGGCGGCGGCGTTGGAAGCCGCCATGCGAAACAAACAAGCGAGACGCGCCGAGAAGAGCCGAAAGGCTCGTCTGGCCTTGGCGGTTTTCCGGTGGCGACGCCGCGCCCGGCTCCAAGCGCACGCGCGGCGGGAGGCGCGCATCGCCGCGGCTCGCGCGGACGCGTCGCCGATCCCCGGGATCGGGCGGTCCGCGTTCCGCGCCGCGTCTTCCTCGGGCTTGTCCGGCTCGCGGGGGTCTCTAAACGCGGGGGTCTCTCAGACGGGCCTCTCCGCCGCGCTGGCCGCGCTCGGGGCCAAACTCGACGCCGCCAGGAACGCGCCGTGGGGCGCGCCCCTGGACGTCCCCCGGATCCTCGTCGACGCCGTCGCGCGGGACGCGGGGACGACTCCCGCGAGCGCGCTCGGGCACCTGTCGCACTGGAAGCTCCTGACGTGCTCGGGACCCGGACCCGGCGGGGACGGGGACGGAGGCGGGGGCGAAGGGACCTTTCCGCGCGAAGCGGAAAGGTCGACGCGCGCGTGGGTGCGCGCGAAACTCTCGCGCGGGCGAAGCGCGCGCCCCGGCGCGAACGACGACGAATCGCTTCTTTCGCTGTACGCGTCGCGTCCGTTGGCGGTGGCGGAGGAGGAGCGGAACACTCCGCTTCTGGCGTCGACGCCAGAAACGGCGAACGACGCGCAAAAAAACGACGCGACGCTTTGGGTCTGCGCTCGGGACACGAAAGACGCGCCTCCGCCGAGGTACGCCTCCACCTCCGCCGCGCTCTTCGTCCTGCGCCTCGCGCCTGCGTTTGGAGGCGTCTCCTCCGCGCCAAGAGGGGCAGGCGCCATACCGAGCGCGGAGGAGGCGCGGCTGCGCGCGTTCGCGTCGTCCCTCGTTCGCGCCGCGCGCCTGAATTCGAAAACGAAAACGATTCCTCTGCTGGTCCTCGTCGAGGAAAACTCCGCGCGCTCCGCCGCCGCCCGCCGCGCGACGGCGGCGGCGGTGGAGTCCGCCGTCGCGAGCGCCGTCATGAGCGCCGCCGCGCGAACCGGGACGGGGCGTCAACCTCCACCGCCCGTCGCCGTCCGCGTCGACGCGATCGGCGGCGGAGACGCGGCGGACGATCTCCACGGCGTACATGAACCCGCGAGGACGCTCTGGGCGCGGCGCAACGACGTGCTCGCAAAAGGCGTGCGATGGATGGCATCCGTCGCGCCCCCGGAGCCGTATTTCTTAGACGCGTACCTGCGCGACGAGGTGCGGGACGCGCTCGCGAATGGCGGGACGCTCGACGCGGCGGCGACGACCCCCGCGGCGTGCGTCGGCGCGTGGAACGACGCCGTCGAATCCGTGCGCGCGCGCCTGGCGAGCGCGGGCGCTCGCGCTCCCTCCGGCTTCGCGGCTGAGTTCGCGGACGCGGACACGCCCGGCGCGTTCCTGCGGCGGCGCGGCGGCGCGCTCGCGAAGAACGACGCGGCGTCGGAACACATCCTCGCCTCGGCGAGGCTCCCACCGTTCCCGGACGCGCCGAGCGAGCGTTTTCCGACGCTCGAGTCTCTGGTCGGATCGTACCTCTCGGCGCTGGACCCTTCCGGGCCCCTCCCCCCCGGCGCGGTCGCCGCGTGCCTCGCCAAGGCGGGCGCGCGCGGCTGCGAAGAGGCGGACCCTCGTCGCCCGCACCAGGTCTGGCCCGCCGTGTTCCGCGAGATCTTCGCGCGGCGCCTGGCGGACATCGAAGCCGCGCAGACGTCCTCGGGCGCGGGGCCCGCGTGCGTCTCCGCGGCGACGGACGAGACGACACCGACGAAGGCGCCTCTGTCGGATCTCCCGACGCAGGCGCCGGAACCGGATCGGGCGACGGGGTGGCTCGCGAAAATACGAAAAACGCCCGCGGAGGTTTCGGACGAAATCGAAATCGCGCCCGCATCCTCCCGGAAGCGCAGACGCGTCGACTCGGACGAACCGGTCGCGCCCCTCTCGCTCGAAACCGAGCTCCCGCGGCTGGCGCGCGCCAAGGCGGAGGTTGAAAACTTCGAGGCGTGGCTCTTGCAGGCAGCCTCGCCGGCGCCTCGCGCGGGCGGCGACCCGCTTGACGCGGAGGCGAAGTTGAGGAAACTCGCGGGGCTGGGGGATCTAAAGACCATCTCCTTCTAGACTTTCCACGCGTAGCGAGCTAGACATTTTTAGAAGCACACGTGAGGTGACGAGTGAACCGTTCTCGCGCTTTCGTCGCGAGAAGGCGAGAAGGGCGTCGAAAGTCGATTCGTCTCTTCGTCTCTCGGCGTTACACGTCAATCTACATTTGTTCGCATACGTCTCCGTCGCGTCTCGTCGAACCGTCGATTTCACAGCGCGAGTCGCTTCCGCGGCGTGGGGGTCGAGCTTCCCCCCCTTCTCGCGCGTTTGCCCCGCGGCGTGCCCTTGCCTCCGCGCGGGGACGCGATGGACGCCGTCTTGGGGATCGCCGGCGAGAACGGCTCGTCGTCGTCGTCGTCGCTCTCGTCGGTGTCGTCGTCGTCGTCGACGGCGCGCGCCTTCTTTGGCCGTCCGCGCTTGCGCGACGCCGGGGCGTACTCGCCGTAGTCGTCGGCGTCGCTCTGCATGAGCCGCGCGAAGAGGTCCGCCTGCGCCCTGCAGCCCGCGACGGTGTCGCCCGCCGCGGGGTCGCACCAGGAGAGGTCCATATCGCTGGCGTCCTCGTCGTACCGGAACGCCTCCGCGGACTTCAAGGCCTCCGCCGGGTTGTACGCCTGCGTCCTCGCGTCCGCCAGGTCGTACGTCAGCTTGAGGTGCCGCTTGAGCGACAGCATGATCGACGCGGAGAGCGACAGCTCGACGTCCTCCCGGAGGTCCTCGGGCGGCTCCTCTATGCCCGCCGCCTCCGCCTGCTCTATGCGTTTCGCGAGCGAGTCCTGCAGCGTCGACGCGCGCAGCGAGATGATCCGGTTCAGGTGGAAAATCACGAACAGCACCTCGTCGCTCATCGTGAACGGAAGCGCGCCGATCGCGTTGGCCAGGAAACACAGGTACGTCGCGTCCGACCCGCTCGATTTACCCTCGTACCGCCGCAGCAGAGCCCGCAGAAACTTGAACCGCGTCGAGCGCGTGCCGTTCACGAGCTTGTAGATGTTGGTGAATCCCTGGTTGACCACCGCCGCGCTCGCCACCAGACCGGCGGATCCGCCGCCGTTCCCGGCGGCGGATCCGCCGCGCCGTTCGCCCCGCGCCGCGCGCCGCGCCGCCGCCTGCAGCCGCTTGCAGAACTCGAAGAGGAGCCCGAGCCCGGCGCCGAGCTGGTGATCGAAGAAGTCGGGGTACTTGCCGTGCTGCTGCCGCAGCAGGCGCATGGCGAGCTTGCGCACGGTAAGCACCGGGTCCGCCTGCAGCGCGATGAGGGGCGGGAAGCACGACATCGGGTGGACCAGACCTTGCCGCAGCACCACCTCCGCCAGGTGCAGCGCCTTGAGCCGAACGGACGGCTCGGGGTCGGTGCACAGCTCCACGACGAACGACCAGTACCGCTGCGCGACGCCGTTCGCTAAGCTGTTATCGTGCTCGCCGTTGATCGTCTGGAAACTCTCACCCTTCTTCCCGGCGGCATCGCTCGCCTCCGCGCGCTTGGCATCAGCCTGCCTGCGCCGCTTCGCGCGCGATAACGCGCCGCCGGCGCCGGCGATGGCCGCGGCGGTGGCGCGCGAGCCGGCGCCGGCGGCGCCTGCCTGCGCGTTGGCGTCGTCCGACATCTGGATCAGCGTGCGGATCTCCTCCTCGCGCAGGTACTCGTCCAGGTTCAGGAGCGCCTGCTCCTTCAGGTTGCGCTCGGCGGACGACCCGAGCGCCGCGCGCATGATCCCGTCCATGGAGCCCTTGCCGAAGCCGCCCTTGGGGCAGAGCATGAGCTGCGGCCGGGCGACGAAGAGGAACCCGCACGCCTGCAGCGCGCCGCGCTTGAGGTCGAACTCGGTGGGACTGGCGCGCTGCAGGAAGCACCGGAACAGCCGGAGCAGGTTTCCAGGGGACACGGCTTCCTCACACGACGCCTCCAGCGTGTCCGCGCCGAACCGGGCGAGGTGCCCAAGCACGAAGAGCGCGCGGGAGACGTGCGCGCGCTCGCTGGCGGAGAGCTCGTCCCGCTCGGACACCTCATCCAGAAGCTTGACGAACCGGCGGCAAATCTGCAGCGCGCCCGACGCGACTCGCGTATCGCCGCCGGCGGCGGTTTCCGCCACGGAGCAGATGCACCGGCTGGCGTAGTACAGCACGCCGTGGAACGTGTTCCGCAAAAGCAGGAACCGCAGGTCCTTCTCGATCTCCGCCGCCGTCGCGGCGGACAGGCACCCGGACTCCTTCACCACGGCGTCCACCACGGAGATGCAGCACTGCAGCTGCAGCGAGTTGGCGCTCGTGTTCTCGGCGCGCTTGATGTACGGGTGCAGCGCGGCGGCAAATGCTAAAGGGTTGCCCTCCGCGACGCACAGCTGCGGGTCTGTGGCGCAGAACACGTGGAGCCCCAGCGCGTACCGCACCGCGTGTGGGAAAGAAGAAATGTCCTTACTTCCCTCATCCCTCTCCTCCAAATCCTCCCGTCCCTCCGCTTCCTCCTGCGAGAGCATTCCGTCTAAAATCGCGCCGCACAGCCGGCGCGCCGTGGACACGGTCTCGGCAAAGTCGCCGCGCGCCTCGTCGTTCGCGTCGTCCTCCGCCGGGAACACCACTCTTCGCAGGATGGCGACGATCGGGAAGGTGGAGAGCAGGGGCAGCTTGGCGTACCCCACGCGGCTCACGCCGCAGTACACCTCCCAGAGCACGGCGACGAGCTGCTCGGCGCGCTCGGCCGTCGGGTCTGGGGCTTCGGCGCCCGCCCGGCGCGCCGACTTTGTATTCTCCGCGGGCGCTTTCGAGAACCACAGTTCGCGGAAGATGCGCACGATGAGCTCCTGGATCCCGACGTCGTCGTCCAGGATGCGGAACGCCAGGAACCGCAACGCCTCGACGCCGTGCTTGAAATCCGGCGCGTTTTGAATGCAATCGTGCAGGATGTGTATCACGCGCTTGCGCACGCTCACGCCCACGTCGGAGATGCGCGCGACGATGGCGGCGTAGTACGTCTCGGCGACGCGCGCGTCGCGCACCACGTGCTTCCCGAGCAGGTCGATCACCGCCGAGCGCACCATCGTGCCGTTGTCCGACATCCGGCGCTGCACCGCTAAACGCACCTGTTCCCACTCCAGCACGCGCGGGTCCGCGTCCACGACCGCGGACAGCGCGCGCACCGCGGCGGCGCGGACGGTGATGGCGGGGTCCTCCAGCGCGCCCAGCAGGCGCTCCACCAGGATGTGCAGCTGCCGCGCCAGCGGGAGCTGCTGCTGCAGCGCGCGGAACAGGCGGATGGCGAGCTCGCGGGGCAAAAACGCACCCGAGACGCCGGAATGTCCGGCGGCGTCCGAGAATCCTCCCGACGCATTCACGTGGCTCCGCAGAACACTCGCCAGGGACTTGTACGTCTCGCGGTCGCCGCCGACGCCGGTCCCGCCCGACCGGAAGCCCACCCCGCGGCGCTCGGCTTCCCGCGAGAGCTGCGCGAGCGCAAAGGTGAACGCCGAGCCCTCGGCTCCGCCCGGGGCCTGGCTCCGCGCCTCCACCTGGCGGACGTGCCTGAGGAGCATGGCCTCCAGCACCAGCGCGTCCGCGCGGCCGGACTCCGTGACCTGCATGTCCGCGGAGTCGGAGGACGACCTCGCGTCCGCCGCGTCCTGCTGCGCCATCTCGAACGCCGCCAGCGTCTCCGGGGCGACCGCGTCCTCCGCGTCCTCCACGTCGCCGGCGAACAGATCCGTCCACGTCTTCTCCCTCTCGCACGTCGCCGTGTCCTCCTTGATGCGCGCGGCGACCTGCCCCAGGAAGTCCATGGCGAGCTCGCGGACGCGGATCTCCGGCGAGTTGATGCCGTGGCTGGACAGGAGCTGCGCGCAGAGGCTGAGGAGCATCAGACTGGCCACCGGCCACTCGGGCATGTTCAGCGCGGTGAGCAGGTCGGACACCAGGTTCTGCATGAGCGCCTTGATGTCAATCTCCTGCGCCCGCGCGGAGTGCCACCCCTTGAGCAGCTCCTTCCAGAAGTAGTGGCTCCACTGGAACGCGGGCCCGTACCCCGACGCGCTTCCGGCGCCGTCGCCCGGTTTCCCGGCGCCGTCCCGCGCGGCGTTTTCGCTCGGCGCCTCCTCGAACGTCACGCTCATCTGCACGCACTGCATCAGCATCGCCGAGAGCGCCTGCACGGACTTGGAGTCGTCCTCGGGGAGCATGTACCGGCGCAGGTGGCGTCCCGTGGTGGGCAGCTTGAGCAGCGCCACGAGCAGGTTGTCGAGGATCAGGCTCCTGTGCTCGGGGTACTGCTTGAACGCGGCGACGACCACGTCCACGGCGCGCGCCTGCATCAGGTCCACGCCGTCCACCGCCAGCGCGGAGACGCACAGGCTCGTGAGTTGGAGCACCGTCGCGTCCGGGAGGTGAATCGTGTACAGCAGCCGCGCGAGCTTCGTCAAGATGCCCGCCAGGACGTCGTGCATCTTCCTCGCGACGCGCGGCGGGTCCGCGAAGGTCTTGCGGCTCACCGAGCCCCCGCCGGCGCCGGACCGCCGTCGGCTGGCGGACGCGTCTTTGGCGGATTTCTTACCCCGCTTGGACGGCGACTTCTTCGCCGGCGAGACGGGCTCCTCGGGTTCCGGCTCCTCCTCCGCTCCGGGCGCCTTCTCGCCCCTGTGGATCTGGTAGTACGACGCGTCGTAGAACGCGAACACGTTGCGGTTCGCGTGGTGCCTGACGAACTCAACCAAAGCCTCGATGCTCTCCTCGCGGTACACCTCCTTGGGCATGTCGTCGGCGCCCAGCACGCGCAGCGCCAGCGACGCGCAGTCCAGCGCGCGCAGCACCGTCTGGGCGCTCGCGCTCCGCTCGTCTTCGTCCTCGCGCACGTCCACGTCGTCCGCGCGCGCGACGTGCTTCTCCAGGACGTCCAGCAGGCGCACCACGGAGCCCGGCGGCACGGAGCGCATCAGTCCGCCGTCCACGAGAACCTCCGCCTTGGTCGCCAAATCAGCAACCTCCTCGCGCGTGAGCCACTCGCCGTCTTCCGCAAACGCCGCGCGTCCCCCGCGCGCGCCCAAAGACGCGGACTCATCCACCTTCTCGAAGACGTCCTCCAAAGTCTGCGCGAACGTCTCCAGCAGCTCCGCCGAGGAAGGACCGCTCGGGATCTCCACCGCGCGCGTCGCGCCAGCCTTGACCTGGCGAGAAACCTGTTTCGGGTGATTTCGATTTTCGTTTTCGTCGTTTTTTTTCGTTCGGGGGACGAGCGTCAGAGGAGCGCGGCGCGCGGCGCGCGGCGGCGCGCGCGTAGACGAACGCGGCGAGGCGCGCCCGACGCGTGAAACGCACGACACGTTCGGTGGTTTCTATGAGACATCATCATCTCGGGGCGTACCTTCAACGCGCTCGCGCGCGTGGCGGCGTTTTCCTTTTTTTCCGCGGCGGCGGCGGCGCCGCCCTTTGCCGCGAGCTGGCGCGGCGGGTTCGCCTTGCGGGACGGGCGGTCGGCTGGGGGGGCGAAGCGGGTGAGACGAACGCACATCACGAACGCACGCGCATCGCGATGATTCGTGTCGTGTGCGCGTAAAACAAATTAATGGGAAAGATGGGAGACGCACCCGTGACGTGGAACAGGTCCGGCGCGCGTTTCGCGAGCGCGTCGCGAAGCGCGCGTCCCGTCGGAGGCGTACTCGGCAGCCGCAACGTGCTCGACCTGCGGGAAAAGAGGATTTTGAAAACGCTCGTCAGCGATCGTGCGCGCGCGGGATCTGGCGAGAGGCGCGTCTTCCGGAGGCGCGGTGGAGAGCGCGACACTCACAAATACGCCACATTGGTGTTCTGGAGAATCTTCGTCAGCCTGTCCAGCAGGGGTGCGGCTATCTTGGGCTCGCTCGGGGGCTCGACATCCTCCACGACAGCCTCGGAGAAGCGGGGCAGCGCGAGCGCGAAGCCGAACTCGCACGTGCCCAGGTTGGTCAGGCGCGGGTGGAAGGTCCGACCGTCGGCCACTTCCGCCATCGCGGATCGCGCTCCGCCTCGGACGACCCCGCGGCGTTCCGATACACGAGAGGCCTCAGGCGCCGTGCCACTCGCTCTGAGGCCTGGACGCCAGTCGTGGCTTCGGAGCGCAATCTGAGATTTTGAAGTCTTCTGAAAGTGCCCACTCAAAAAAAATAAATTTAGGCTTTTCTCGCTTCGACGCGCCGTCCTCGTCACTGCCAGGGACACCCGGCCTCACCCGTATCGTCCATGCGTGTGGAGTAGACGTGTCCACAGAGGAGCGCGGGTGACCATCGAGTCGCGCACGGGACACGCACGAGGCCATGGCGAACACCACGGACCCCCTGGCGCGAAGCGTCCATGGGACGAATCCTCAGGTACGTCGAGCCTCGGGCACTTCGGCGAACCGAAACCCACGCCGCGTCTTCCTGGCGTCCGCCTCCTCGACCTCCCTCGAGTGTCTTCCCGCGTGCACTCCCGCGTCTCACGCGTCTGACCTCCCCCTCTTTCGCTTCTTCCCTCGCAGAACCTGGTGGAGAAGATCACGCGGTCGAAGATCTACGACATGCCGTACTGGAAGGAGAAGTGCTTCGGGGTTTCCGCCGAGACGCTGGTGGACCTCGCGACGGACCTGCGAGCGTTCGGGGGCATCACCGGCGGGAACAACAAGGCGTGCGACTTCTTGTGCCTCACGCTGAAGATGCTCCAGATCCAGCCCGAGCGGGAGATCGTGCTGGAGTTCATCCGGAACGAGGACTACAAGTACGTGCGGTGCCTCGGCGCGTTTTACCTGCGCCTCACCGGGAAGCCGCTCGAGGTGTACGAGTACCTCGAGCCTCTGCTCAACGACTATAGGAAAATACGGTACGCCACGCCGCAGGGGAAGTTCCAGCTGCGACACGTGGACGACTTCGTGCACGACCTGCTCAGCAAGGACTTCGCCTGCGACATCGCGCTGCCGCGCATACCGCACAGGATGGTGCTGGAAAACGCGGGCCAGCTCGAACCCCGGCGGAGCGCGCTCGAGGACGAGGAC
>Ga0233432_10004469_pt1 | contig 12407 bp, 10 predicted proteins | sample SI_122_August201_6_FD_179870 | JGI IMG/M metagenome (GOLD analysis project Ga0233432, IMG submission 179870) | Seawater microbial communities from Saanich Inlet, British Columbia, Canada - SI_122_August2016_10_MG | ecosystem: Environmental > Aquatic > Marine > Inlet | place: Canada: British...
GCCAAAGGCTCAGCTTTGGACGGAAGAATGGTTTTGAAACTTGATGAACGCAAGGTGGGAAACTTTTCGCGATGGGATGACGGTTCCGCTTTGAAAGAGAATGAAATTTTTCTTCGTTACCGAAGACGAAATGAACGGATACGCTTAGGAGCTGAATCTTTCTTTTTTGAAGAAGGGAAGAGAAAGCTTTATGATGTCGCTAGATTTAGTCTGCTGAAGGTTGGAGCAGATGGCGAATCCGTTCTCGCAGGACTTTATACAGAAAGTTTAGACCCAATTCTTCCCAATGAGTAAGAATCAGAAGCCAAATGATTTAGGTGCATGAAGGCAGCAAATCACGAGTTGGATTTTGGGAATTTTTTTCCGAAGGTTTTGTAGACTTCGGGATGACGAAGGCTACGAATGGGAAAGTAATGAGCTGCGGCATGTACGAGAAGAATGGCAATAAAAAGCCATTGGTTGATGGGGAATTTGATGAGATTGACACCAAAGCCTTTGTCGATGATGAGAAAGACTGTGCTCAAGATCATAAATAGAAAAGAAAATATGACGCCCAAGCCATGAACTCCGAGGGTAAAGTCCAAGGACCAAGAGCGGCTGCGGTAGAGGTGGTGAGAAGAGATGAGGAGCAACAGTGAAAAGGCAGCCAGTCCTGGGTGAATGCTGATGGCTAGCCCGATGTAGCCCAATGCCAAGATGAGATCGTAGATGGCGATACGTTGGTGTAATAGCATGGGATCAGTGGTCCAGAAAGCTTAAGAGGAGGTCAGGTGAGGCCTGAGAAATTGAACATTTTCTCTGAATAACTTCGAAGTTGTTTTAGAACTTTTTCCCGGGTGATTGGGAAGGATTCAGGGCTCATCATGGAGGAAATATCTGTCCAGTGATTCACTAGGTCTTTGACCTGGTCACTGATCTGGGGAAGGGAGGGCATGGATTCGCTGGGGTTAAGTGTATCCAGCAGTAGTGGAATGGGCCACATGTCTCTCCGAGATATCTGGGATCCAACAAGAAGTTGGGCGTGGCCGGACTCAATGGAGACAATCAGCACAAGGTGTTCGTGGTGGTACTCTTGCACTGCTCCGATGTTGGTTTGTGATTCATGAATGAGTTCGAACTGATGCTTAGAGAAGAGTTCTGAAAAGTTCTGATCAATGAGATCTTTGAGATCCTGGTTCAAAATCAGGGCCTGAGATGGAAGGGGTAAAGCCGAGGACTTTAAAGGAACATCACAGGGAGGAAATGATCAGGTCCATCAAAGAACGGCTTGTCTTATGGCATTAATCTCATCGGGGGAGGTGCCGCAGCATCCGCCAGCAATGTTGGCACCAGAATTTATCAGGATTTCCACTTCGGCGGCCATCTATCCGGGGTATTTGGGGAAAGTCGTGACTCCGTTGCTGAATCTTTTAGTTGCAATCAAAGGTCATGCTGGGTGATATGATGATTTTCATATTGGGTCTGGATTTTCAGTCGAGAAGGAAGGGATAAGATACTTTTTGCCAGATTTGGGAGAAGGGAATTCATGACGACGGGAGTTGAAGGAGATTCTGATACCAAGAGCCAAATTGGCACAAAGGGTGAGGGGATTGTCGTGAGGGTGAAGGGCGAGCATCAGGTTCTTACCCAGGTTGACCTTCTTGATGATACCGATCGGTTTAATCAGTTGGTCTTTGAAAAAGAGTGGTTGCTTCATCCGAAGGACGCTGAAGGTCTTGTTCTGAAAGGCAACCTCTTTGTTGTCGAGGAAACTCATTCTCAGAAGGGTGTGGTTTTCGTGAAACGAGCTCCTTTGCCTCATGCACGTGACTACTTAGTTGGAGAAGCGGACATGACCGTGAAAGCCTTGCCTGGATCAGAGGGTTACGAATTCATGCTTCACCTCACTGGACCGGAGGAATTAGAAAGCTGGGAGGTGCTCAGATACGAGAATGGTGAGCATGGTCGACGGTCAGCATTACACACTTGGCAACAGTCGCTGCGCCCTTCTTCTGTGGAACACCTGGAGCCTCGTTTTATCAGTAATACCTGGGGTGATCGAAATAGGGATGCTTGTATCAACCACGACTTTATTCTGAAAGAGATCGAGTCAGGTGCAAGGCTGGGGGTGGACGTGATTCAGATCGACGATGGCTGGCAGAAGGGCAGAACGGCCAATTCATCAGAGGCAAAAGAGAAGGGTGGGGTGTGGATTGGCTTTTGGGCTGCAGATCCTGATTTCTGGGTGCCGGACCCGGTCAGGTTTCCAAAGGGCTTAGAGCCATTGGTGAAGAAAGCAGAAGAGAAAGGAATGCAGATTGGTCTGTGGTATGCTCCGGATTCCCATGAAGAGTTTTCAAATTGGAAGAGAGATGCTGATCAGATTATCAAATTACACAATCGATACCGAGTCAGTCATTTCAAACTCGATAGCATTTTGACTGAGACCATCTTGGCCAGAAAGAATTTGAGGTCGATGATGGAAGCGATTGGACGAGAATCTCGAGGCAGGGTGGTTTGTGATTTGGATATTACAGCAGGAGTTAGGCCGGGATATTTTGCTGAGATGACCTTAGGGCCACTTTTTCTGGAAAATCGCTATACCGATTGGCATAATTATTGGCCTCATTTTACCTTGAGAAATCTATGGCAGTTGAGTCAATATGTAGACCCACGTCGACTTCGAATGGAGTTTCTCAATAACACTCGAAATATCGAGAAGTATAAGGGGGATCACTTAGCTCCGAAGTATTACTCCCCAGCAACACTCTTTGCCATCACGATGTTTTCCAATCCACTTGGATGGTTCGAGTGCTCAGGGCTGACTGATTCCTTTATAGAGGATGTCGCGCGTATAGTGAGAGTTTGGAAAGAGCATCGGAGTGAACTTTTCGGCGGCACGATTCGTCCCGTTGGGTTGGCTCCCAATGGGCACCATTGGACAGGCTTTCTATCTCTCGGGAAGGGTGGCGGCACGGGTTATCTATTGGTCTTTAATGAAAAAGCCTCCGCACCCTCATATGAATTCGATTTATCGGAGACCTTCGATTCTGTCGAAGTCTTGTCTGGTGAGGGGGCTGGCCGTGTATCAGGGAATTCCGTTGTTGTTGAGCTCGACCAGTCTTTCGGTTATCTCTTTATGAGGCTGAGCAAGAGTTAAAAGCCGTCCATTAACTGATGGTCTCTCAGTTATTCGTGGGATATTTATTTATCCCTTTTTCGCTTCATCGAGAGCTTTTTCGATTTTACTCTTGGTATCAATGCCATAGAACCTCTCCATGAACATGTCTTTTACACCGTTGAGAATCAGCCCGTCTGGACTGACGCCAACATGCTGAAACCTCTGGCAGGTGAAGGATATTTCTTCATAAGTTGTTTTTTCTGCCCGTGCGAGAAGGATGAGTGAGGTGGCGTGATGGGCGAACATGGTTGTGTCGACGATGGGCAGCACCGCTGGTGAGTCGAGAATGACAGCATCGTATTTTTTTCCCGCCTCCTCGAGAATGGCCTGAAGGCTATCTCTCGAGAGGAGTTTGGTGGCGTTGTTCGCTTTTCTGCAGGTGGGAAGGATATCGAGTCCTTCGAGAAAAGAGGGGTGGACGGCATCAGAGAATTCAGTTTCTTCAGAAAGGAGTTCAACGATTCCCATGGTCGTTTCTTGATGATCAGGGTGGATGTAGTGTTTGAGGGAGTTTGGAGATCTGAGGTCTGCCGAGATCAGAAGTACCTTGTTATTCTCGTGATGAAATGAGAGAGCTAGATTGACTGAGGTGAGACTTTTTCCCTCATTCTGACCAGGGCTGACGAGAAGAATGGCTTTTTCGGGATCAGGCCGATTAGAGCATCGAATGTTGTTCTTTAAAATGTGATACATCTCAGCCATTTTTGTATCAGAACGAATGTTCAGGCGTTTTTCATCGTTCCACTCAGGGAGCGCACCATAGATCGGCATGCGAAACCTTCGTCTTAGGTCGAGTGTATTTCTAGGGGTCTGCTCCAGTTGGAAGAGCAAGAGCACCATGCCGAGTCCTAGAGCAATGCCTCCACCTAGGCCGATTGCAATGGTCTTGGCCAAGGGAGGAGGAGCTCCTTTCTGGGGAGTCGAAGCATACTTGAGAACCTGATATCCTGTGTCGACGGTGTTGAAGAGGCTTTTGGCATCTCTTTCGGCTCTTCGATAACCCTGAATCGAAATCTGCAGGTAGGACATTCTAGACTTTAACTGTTCAATGCGTGAGAGTTCAGAAGAGTATTCCTGCCAGAGCTCTTTGCGTGTCGCATAGTCTTCTTCATAGAAATTGAGTTCTGCTTGTTTTTTATCCAGTTCCCGCTGAAGGAGATTGAGTGAATGGGAAAGCTCAGCCTTCTGAGATGTTCGACGGATCATGATTTTTCCCTTGGGAATACTTTCCCTGAGGGAGTTTTCGAGAACCTGTATTTCTTCTCGATACCTCTCAAGGGTTGGGTGACCAGGTTGATAACGATCCTGGTCGGTATCCCTTCGAGTTTTTAACTGAATGATCTGCCTGAGGAGAGGGTCGTTTTCGAATACCCAATGGATTTGCTGAAGGTTTTCTAGCTTAGGGTCGATGAGCTTCACCTGTTCTTGAATTGAACTCTTGACTTCGGCAATTCGGGACCGGTGTGCGATGATTTTTCTTTGAAGGTTTTCCAGTTCGAGATTATAGCTCACGTGGGTTTGGTTGAGCTTCAGACCTTCTTCGGGATCTAGAAGAAGTTTCAGTTCTGAGTCAAGACTCTTCAGTTCTTTTTCATTCTGAGAGATTTTCCCCAAAATATCCTCGAGCTGACGCTGGTAGTCTTTTTGTGTTCTAACACTGAGTTCTTCCATCATGGCATCCATTAGGGCATCTACTTTGAACTGAGAAAGTTCTGGTAGGGAAGGATGGGAGTTGGTGACCTGAATGAGGTGTTGTTGTTGTCCACTAGGCATAAGATGAGAGCCGCCCCTCAGCGCCATCGGGTCTACGTTCCTGAACGTTTTTAAAATGGAGAGATAGGTTGGGTTTTCTTTTGAATGATTCTCCAGCTTGGTGATCATGTGCTCTTTGAACCGTTTAAGGACCGGTTCCGAGTTGCCCATTCTAACCACTGTATTGGTGTAGTAGACGATCCTGCTTCCCTTGAGGGGATTGTCTTGTTCGTTATCTTGATAGACGATAAAACCTTTGGTGAAGTAAGGGTAGGATTTCGACCTGAGGTAGACCGGGGCCAACAGTGTGACGAGAATTAGTGTTCCGATAAAGACCTTTCGATATCTTAGAAAGAGGTCAAACCTATCCCTAAGGCTGAGCGTAGTTTCTTGCGTTCGGATATAGGAATTTTTGCTAGGAACAATGGTTTCGCTTCTGGGCGATATTTTCTTCGACGATGAGGACAGGACTTTAGCAGGGTCCTTGCCCACGACCTTGGACTTGGCCATGGTCTTCATCATGTCGGTGATTCTGAACTCGGGCATTTTAACCCTCTTCGAGAGACATTCTGATCAGATCAGATTTTTCTTGGCAAGTTTTTCCACAACTTTCTCTGCCGCTTCTTTGACGGTAACATCGACAAGAGAGACCGTGATATCTGCGGCGTTTTCATACCAAGGGAGGCGACGTTCCAGAAGAGCCTTGTAGTCTTTCGAAAGTTCGGGGCGGTTGGCATCGAGCTTCCCCTTGTCCATTAGGTATTTCATGGGGCGTTCTAGATAAACCACGGTGCACCGGTTCTTGAGCAGTTGGGCTTTTCGTTCTGAAAAACTTTCTTTTTTCTTTCCGTCTGTTCCTGGTGCTTCCACGAGAATTCCTCCTCCGCAGTCGATGATAATGTTTTTCATCGCGCTGAGTTTTTCCAGAACTTGGTGCTCCATGTCTCTGAAACCAGTCCAGCCCATATTTTCGACGATGGAAGAAATGGGATCCCCATCTGCCTCATAGGAGATGAGAGAGTCTGTGCTAAAGATCTGACGCTGGAGTAATTTCGTCAGTTTCCGCGAAATCTTTGACTTTCCTGCCCCACGGGCTCCTATGAGAGCTATGTTGGGTTGGGTCATGGGTGGGTTCTCGGAAAGGACTATCCATGGATTTTACGGGCCAAGAGCCCTTGCAACCATCCAGAAATCCCAATCCCCTCTTGCTGACCGAAGCAACTCTGATAAGGTGAAGAGCCCCCACTTGATGAGTCATGATTATGGATTTAGCTGAACTTCTAGAATCCCTTGGGAAAAAGGGTATGGACGCCGAAAGTATTAAGACGTCCTTTGCTGAGAATCTCCGGTATCGACTCGCTCGAGATAAGTTCACCACTAATGAAATGGACGAATATCAGGCTCTTTCGTTGGCGACTCGAAACCGACTGATTGAGAAATGGCTCCACACTCAACGGGTCTACCATGAAAAGGACGTAAAAAGGACTTATTACTTGTCCGCCGAATTTCTGATGGGAAGAATGTTCGTCAACAATCTGATCAGCTTGGGTATTTACGACGAAGCTGTAAAAGCTATGGCGTCTATTGGTATTGATATTCACGAGCTGGAAGATCAGGAGCCGGACATGGGATTGGGAAACGGTGGTTTGGGGCGACTCGCCTCCTGCTTTCTCGATTCAATGGCAACATTGGAAATTCCGGCTGTTGGATATGGAATTCGATATGAATTTGGCATTTTTGAACAGAAGATTCGAGATCTTCAGCAGGTTGAATACCCCGATGCGTGGCTTGCGAATGAGTGCCCTTGGGAAGTGAATCATCCAGAGTACGCCTTTGAGGTGCGGTTCTTTGGGAAGGTGACTCAGAGAAAGGGGCTACAGGGGGAGCTGGTTTCTGATTGGGTCGGTGGCAACAGCGTGATTGGAAGTGCTCATGATATCCCCATCGTTGGCTACAAGAATAACACGGTGAACACTCTCAGGCTCTGGTCAGCTAGAGCGTCCAACGTTTTTGATTTGGATTCTTTTCAGGGAGGTGACTACCACAAGGCTGTAGAAGAGAAGAACATTTCTGAAAACATCTCAAAAGTGCTTTATCCTCGTGATGATAGCATGCAGGGCAAGGAACTAAGGCTAAAACAGCAGTATTTCTTTGTTTCTTGTTCCATTCAGGACATCATTCGTCGCTACTTGACTGGCCATGACAATTTCGACGCTTTTCCTGACAAGGTGGTGTTGCAGATGAATGACACCCACCCGACGTTAGCGATTCCAGAACTCATGCGGTTACTCTTGGATGTCCATGGTCTCAGCTGGGGAAAAGCTTGGAGTATCACGACGCGAACCTGCGCTTACACCAACCACACCCTCCTCTCTGAGGCACTGGAGAAGTGGTCACTGTCTCTCTTTGATAGCCTCTTGCCGCGGCACCTCCAGATCATCTACGAGATCAATCGCCGTTTCATGCGTGACGTATCAGTTCGTTTTATGCATGATGAAAAGATGATGGAAAGCTTGTCCATTATTGAAGAGGGAGACGAAAAGAAGGTTAGAATGGCGAACATGGCGGTCGTCGGTTCGTTCTCTGTGAACGGCGTTGCTGCTCTTCACACGCAGCTTCTGAAGGACAACGTCCTCAACGATTTCTATCGCATGTACCCAGAGAAATTTAACAACAAGACAAATGGAATTACGCCGCGGCGTTGGCTGAAAGTCTGTAACCCACGTCTCTCAAAACTCATTTCAGAAAAGATTGGCGAAGACTGGACTCGAGATCTGAATCAGTTGGAAAAACTCACTCCTTATGCGAAGGACAAGGCCTTCATCAAGAAATGGAGAGAAATCAAGTTGGAAAACAAACTTGAATTTGCAAAGATCACGGAAGCGATCACGGGACACAAAGTCGACCCCAATTCGATTTTTGACATCCAAGTTAAGCGAATCCACGAGTATAAGCGGCAACTACTTAACATTCTTCGTTGTGTTTACTGTTGGGTTCGTCTTAAGGAAGATCCTTCTTTCGAGATGGTGCCAAGAACTTACTTCTTCGGAGGAAAAGCTGCTCCAGGTTACTATATGGCAAAGATGATCATCCGTCTGATTTGTAGTGTATCAGAAATGATCAATCAAGACGAAGACACCAACTCCATGCTGAAGGTGGTCTTTCTCCCAAATTACCGTGTTTCGCTGGCCGAGAAAATTTTTCCTGCTGCGGATGTTTCAGAACAGATTTCCACAGCTGGCTTTGAGGCTTCGGGAACTGGTAATATGAAGTTTGCTCTCAATGGAGCTCTCACTGTTGGAACCCTTGATGGAGCCAATGTGGAGATTGAGGAAGAGGTCGGTAAAGAGAATATTTTTATATTTGGACTCGAAGCCGACGAGGTGCCAGCTTTGCGAAAGAATTACAACCCCAAAGAGTACATTGAAAAGGATCCTTACTTGCAGGAGACTCTGAGAATGATCAATGAAGGCTTCTTCAGTCCCGAAGAAGCCGATCTATTCAAGCCTCTGCTGCACACCATCACCGAGGGTGATTACTACATGGTGATGGCCGATTTTGCTCCTTACCACGACTGTCAGGCTGAAATTGATGAGGTCTACAAAAAGCAGGAGCTCTGGACCGAGAAGGCTATCCTCAACGTTGCGAATATGGCAAAGTTCTCTTCTGACAGAACCATTGAAGATTACAACAACGACATCTGGCACTGCGAGAAGACACCCATCTCCGGTTGACCTAGCTGATCGATCCTCCTGGGCCTGAGGTCGGGAGGATCTTCATATATTCTAGAATTGCAGAAGGGATGTCCTTCTTGCTGTTGTGTATTTTCAACTGCTGGTGCAGCTGTTCGGCAGTATCTTTGTGCAGACTCGAAAAGTCATTCTCCTGTTTTTCTAGAGAGGGTATGTCACTGGAGCATTTTCCTCCTTCGGTCTGTTTGGGAGCTTTGGGATTAAAGGCAAGGCAACCGTAGGGTTTTTTCCACCGTTCGACTGCACAGCCAAAGCTGTTTTCAACCATAAAAAAAGGACAGGTGTAAGTGCGTCGTATGAGATCTCGTTTTCCATCGGTGGGGAGGTCGTCTCCGAGACGGTCTCGTTCGACCTGATCTTCAAGTTTGGATTGCCACTCTCGAGTCCATCGCCCTTTGTTGATCATATCGACCACGAGATCTAGAGCCTCGAGCGGGGTGACTTTCATGCTGTTGGCTTGGAAGGTGCAGCAGTTTCCTTCACAGGATAGGCAGTCGTGTCCTTTGGCTTCATTGGACTCCATCGATTCAACCAACTGCTGTCGGCGTACCTTTTCTCCACTTTCTTTCTGAATGTTGAGGAGGGCTTCTAGGCCTTCAGAAAAGGGTAGGTCTGTATTGAGACTCAAGGGGTAGGCGAAGGGACTTCGTTGAGAAGGTCGGGCAGGAAGTGAACAATGTCGGGGAAGATCCAGATGAGAGCCAGGGCGATCACTTGAATGATGACAAAAGGAATAGCGCCTCGGTAGATGTCTGCCGTTCTGATTTCGGGAGGTGCCGTTCCTTTCAAGTAGAAGAGGGCGAATCCGAATGGAGGAGTGAGAAAGGAGGTTTGGAGGTTGATGGCCATGAGAATGGACACCCACGTGGGATTAAACCCCAGAACTCCGATGAGGAGGGGGGCAACCACTGGAATGAGAATGAAACAGATTTCGATAAAGTCGAGAAAGAATCCCATGATAAACATCAGGAGCATGACGGCGAAGAGGACACCACCGGGAGGAATTCCTGAATCGAGAATCAGGCTTCTGATCACGTCGTCACCTTTGAGGCCTCTGAAAACGACTCCAAAGAACTGAGCCCCAACGAGGATGGTGAAAACCATGGTGGTCATGTGCACCGTCTTTTTCAGTATCAGACCCAATCCTTTTCTGGAGAGTCGTCCTTTGCTCATTGAGATCAGCAATGCACCTATGGCTCCACACCCGGAGGCCTCGGTCGGGGAGGCAAAGCCAAGGAGAATAGAACCGAGGACGATGGTCATTAGGAGGAGGGGTGGGAAGAGGGCCTTAGATAGCTCCAGCCATAGAGGCTCCTCGTTGTCATATTCCATGTCTTCAGGGCTAGGGGCTAGGGAGGGTGTGGCCGCTATTCGACCACCGATCCAAAGCATGTAGAGAATGACCAAGAGAATCCCTGGCAATAAGGCGCCCATGAAGAGTTCTGCGACATCGACCTGCATCAGGTCTCCGAGAAGAACCAGAACGATGGATGGAGGAATAATCTGTCCGAGGGTGCCAGCCGCTGCGATGGTGCCACAGGCCATTTCTTTCTGGTATCCCCACTTCAGCATGGTGGGTAGGGCGATAGCACCCATGGTGACGACCGTGGCACCAACAATGCCGGTTGAGGCTGCGAGGAGGGCCCCAACGAGGATGACTGAGATAGCGAGTCCACCCCTAACTCTCTTGAGGACACGTTGCATCGACTCTAACAGTTCACGAGCCAACCCAGACTGGTCGAGGGTGATGCCCATCATAATAAAAAGTGGAACGGCTATGAGGGTGAGGTTCTGGACGATTCCGAAAACTCTTGAGGGAACAAAGGCGAGGTCTTCCCAGAAGAAGATCTCTAGCCCGGTTCCAATACAGGCGAAGATGATGGCCACCCCGCCCAAGGTGAAGGCGACAGGGAATCCCGCCATGATGGCGAGGAGTAGAACCCCGAACATGAGAAGGGGAAGAATGGCTTCAGTTCCCAGAGTTGGTATCCTTCTCTGGAAAGAAGATTTTGAGAACCTGAAGCAAGGCCTGAAGGAGTAGTAAGGCTCCTCCCAAAGGAATGAAGGCTTTGGGTATCCACCTTGCCTCTAACCCTGAACTCATAGGAGAGCTCTCTCCAACGAGAATAGATTTTCGCGCCAGACTCTCTAGGGGGGCGACCATGTTGTAGAAAACGTCACCTGACTGACCTAACATGGAAGCATAGTGATCAGCGGGGTAGGGGTTAGTGTAAGAGCGTGCCGTCGCCACGTCATCCCACCCATAGATGATTAGGACGAGGGCTATGGGCATCACAAAAAGGATTAGACCGAATACCTCAATGCCTTTTTTCATTCCAGGGGAGAACCGATCGTGGAAGAGGTCAACTCTCACGTGCTGATCTTCTTTGAGGCTCCAAGCCATGGAGAGGGTGAAGATGGCTCCAAAGAGGTGCCACTGAAGTTCCTGGGCGGCGATGGAGGCTCCCTGAAACAGATAACGGGCGATAACCTGTTCCACGGTAATGAGGGCCAAGATGAGGCAGAGCCAGCCACATAAACGGCCGACGGCTTGGCTTATCCCATCCAGACGATGGAGCAAATTCTTAGGACCTCAGGTAGGAGGCGTAAGCGAGTTCAGAAACATCTTCGTAGGCTTGATGAGTCTTCTGGAAACTCTTGTAGGAGTCGTGAACTTTTTTCGCCAAAGGGCTGGTGCCTGCGATGTCTTGAAGGACCTCGTCGGCATATCCCCTTAGGGTTCGGATGAGGTCAACTGGAAAGCTTCTAATTTTCACGTTGGGAAAAGTTTTCAATTTCTGAAAAGCCTTCGCATCCTCGGCGATCCAGGCACTGGACATTTCAAGGTGAACCTGAGAGGCCGCCGTTCTGACGATGGTTTGTAGGTGCTCGTCGAGTTCCTCCCAGGCGTCTTTATTGATGAGCAGTTCCAGAAGTGATCCGGGTTCCTGCCATCCACCTGTGTAGTAGTAATCGGCGGCTTTGTAGAAGCCCATGATCGTGTCGTGGTAAGGGCCGATCCATTCGGTGGCATCAATGACACCGGTTTGTAGAGATGTGAAGATGTCACCTCCGGGAAGGGTGATCTCTTGAGCTCCTGCCTTGGCAATCACCTGACCACCCAGACCGGGCATTCTCATTTTCAGTCCTTTGAAATCGTCAACGCTCTTGATTTCCTTTCGGAACCACCCACCGAACTGAACACCGGTGGTGCCCATGGGGATGCCCATGAGTCCTTCGGGGTTGTAGAGCTCATCCCAGAGTTCTTGCCCTCCACCATTTCTGATCCATGCATTCATGCCCGCGCCGTTCATGCCGAAGGGGATGGACGTAAAAAAGACCGAAGCCGGGAGTTTCCCCTTCCAGTAATAGGCGGCGCTGTGGCCCATTTGTACGCGGCCATTTTTTACCTGATCGAAAACCTCCATGGCAGGGAAGAGGTCTCCAGCTCCATAGACGGTGATGTCGAGTCGGCCCTCGCTGAGAATTTTCACGAGATCGGCAAAGCGCTGTACTCCGTCAGCCCATAGAGGGAGGATTTTGGTGACGACCATGGCTAGACGCCATCGGTGTTTCTTTTTGGAAGATGCTTTATCCGTTGATGATGATTTTGCTCCACAGCCAATGAGGCTGCCGAGGGCTGCCGCAGCTGCGCCTTTGCTGACAAAATCTCTACGGTCCATGTTTAAAGGAAGTCACTTGATCAGGAGGATGGGAGTTTATGGCAGGGGTAGGTCGTTTCA
>Ga0233432_10004470_pt1 | contig 12407 bp, 9 predicted proteins | sample SI_122_August201_6_FD_179870 | JGI IMG/M metagenome (GOLD analysis project Ga0233432, IMG submission 179870) | Seawater microbial communities from Saanich Inlet, British Columbia, Canada - SI_122_August2016_10_MG | ecosystem: Environmental > Aquatic > Marine > Inlet | place: Canada: British...
TTAAATCTTCATGCATTTTTTATATATTTCTTGATGAGATATAACTTCTTTCGACAGAGAATAATTATCTTTTATGTAGGATGAAAATAAATTCCCTTTATCTTGGTTCAAATCAGAAAATTGTTCCAAAATTGCATTTGCAAGTATTCTCTTATCTCCAGGGGTAAACATATTATCCGGGAAATTTGCTAAGATATCTTTAATTCCAGATATTCTACTAGCTAAAACATTCACTCCTAAAGCCATAGCTTCTAATAATGAAACAGGTGAACCTTCTCTTCGACCTTCATCAAGCGTTGGTAAAACAAATAAATTAGAAATTGATAAATACTTATTTACATTTCTAACCTTTCCTGTGAAAGTAATTTTTTTGCTAAATCTAGAATCATTTGCTTTTTTTTCCATTTGTTTTCCATAATTAGTTTTTTTAGAGCCAACAATTAATAAGTGATATGAAGTATCTTTATCGCATATTAATTCAAAAGCATCAATTAAGACATGAATTCCTTTTATATATACAAGATTTGCTACTGTAATAATGATTTTTGTTTCTCTAGCGATACCATACCGATCTTTAAGTATTTCATTATTTGACTTATCTAATTTGTCTATTTTTACTCCTCTAGGGACTAGGTTTATTTTTTTACTATTTCGATAAAATAGAAAAATCATATCATTATTTTGAGCTAAGATTTGCGTTGCTAAATATGACCTTATTTTCCAACTGTTTAAAGAAGTACCACCCCAACTCATATTTTTTTTTGTGAATACCCAAGGTATTCCCGCAATATTAGCAGCAAATGCTTCAGAATAATCTGAACCGTAATGAAAAGAATGAATTAAATCGATTTTTAATTTTTTAAAGTATTTTGAAAGTTGTAAACAATTGTAAAATCCTTTTACGCGAGGAATCATTGGATGAGTTGTTTTATAAAGATGAACCTTAATTTTAGTTTTCTTTACTATTTTAAAAAAAGACCCCTTATCATGGCTGATACATATTTGTGGTTCGAAAAATCTCTCATCTAAACTTTGAGCAATATTAAGTAAGGCCTTACCACTCCCTGCAGTGTCAAAATTAGGAATTGTAAATAAAATTTTTATTTTGATAGCAAATCCTGAAATTTAAACAACGAGTACAAAGTAAAAATTTTATTTTTATGATCAGCAACGTTAGACCTATGATCTAATAATAGTTTTTGAATATAGCGGGGATCCATTCTAAAAGTATCACAAAGAGTTTTATCATTAAGTGTTTGTGCGAATTCTTCGAATAGTTCTTTTTTTAAATAACTCCTCATAGGTATTGAAAATCCTCTTTTTATGTTATCTATATTACTTTCAGGTAATTGAAATTTTAAGATTTTCTTTAAAAGAACTTTTTTCCCAGATATTTTTCCTTTATTTGGACCATAGTTTAGATAGGGGTCAATTTTCATGGTATCTGAAATGAACGTTTTTTTTAGGAATGGCACTCTTACTTCTAGAGAATTTGCCATGCTGGCAAGGTCAGTCTTTCTCAAAGTTTTTTGCATCATTCCATAAAATTCAGAATGCCTCATATGCATTAATAATGTTTTTTCTTCTTTACTATTCGGATAATTATAGTTTTTATAATTGGAGGGATATGAGTAGCATTTCATACCAGGTATTAATTTTTCAATTTGGGTATCTGAGAATTGACTATGTAACCTAAAATGTGCAATGCACTGTTTTTTGTAAATTACAGAACTATTAAGGTTAGCATTATTGAAAAAGATCTTATCTAAACCATAAAACAAGTATTTTATAGAATCATTGTAGTGCTGCAATTTAATATTTTTTGCTATGGACCAGAATCTTTCATAACCAAAAAACAATTCATCTGCACCATCACCAGATAACATTACATCAACATGCTTTTTCGCAATTTTTGAGGCAAAAAAAGTAGGAATTATGGATATATCGGCGAATGGTTCAGTAAGACTATTATTTATTTCATCTAGTATTTCAATTATATTTATGTGATTTATCCTACCTATTTGATGGTTAGTTCCAATCATCTTTGAAAATTTTAAAGCATTTTGAGTTTCATCATACTTGTAATTTTCACTTCCTATATTTACTGTTATCAAGCTATCTATTTTATATTTTTGGGCAAAATAACAGATTAATGGTGAATCGATACCACCAGATAAAAAAGCGCCAAGTGGTACATCAGAAATGAGTTGATCTTTAACCGCTTTATTTAATTTTGAATTTATTAAATCAAAAGAATCTTTTTGATTTAGTGTAGGTACTATATTTTGTTTTGAAAGTTCCCAATATTTTGTTTTGTTTTTATTACCGTTTAGATCTAAAGTGATCAATTCTCCTGGGTCTACTTGGAATGTGTTTTCATATAATGCAAAAGGTGATGGTATAAATTGTTGAGATAAAAAAAGTTTAAGAACTTCATAATTAATTTTACTATCGGTAAAATATTTATGTTTTGCTATCTGGTTAAATTGACTAGAAAATACTATACCATTAGAATTCACTCCATAATAGAGAGGCTTTATACCTGCATAATCTCGTATAAGGTGCAACTTTTTATTATCCAAATCATATAGAGCAATTGCAAACATGCCATCTAAAATATTAAGAGTTTTATGAATGCCAAAAGTAGAAAAAGAGTTAACCAAAACCTCAGTATCTCCATTTCCAATAGTTTCAACTCCTGTTTGGTTTAATTTTTTACGTATTTCTTTGTAGTTATATATCTCGCCATTAAAAACCATTAAAAAGTTTTTATTATGACTTAAAATTGGTTGATTTGCATGTTCACTTAGGTCAAGAATACTTAGACGATTAAAACCAAATTTCAAGTTTTCTATTTTATCATAATATCCTACATTATTTGGTCCTCTCTTCTTGCTAAGTTTAAGAATTTTCAGAAAACTTTCTTTTGAAGTTTTTACTCTATTAAAATTGATTTCACCAAAAATTCCACACATAAATTTCCTTATCTAAATGTAATCAAATTAAATGATGAACAGTTGCAAATTTATTTAATGCAAAAAGTGTCCATATTTCCCATGAATTATTATGCCTTTCTTCCATGTAGTCGATTAGATTTGATTTAATTATTTTTGAATTTATAATATTTGATGCAAACAAATTTTTGGAATGTAATGTATCTTGAACTTCTTCTTTTAAATCAGATCTAAGTATTTTTTCAATATCAACGGAAAAACCTTGTTTATTTTCTAATAATAAATGCTCTGGTAAATATTTGTACAGATTCTTTTTTAATAAAATTTTAGGATCTCTATGCTCGATGCCTAAACTCGGTATAATTCTTAATGCAAAGTCTATTACTCTTTGATCTAAAAATGGAACCCGGACTTCAATACCGTTACTCATTGAAGCTCGATCAACCTTTAACAATCGCCGCTGCATATGACCATAAAAATCATTTTTTCTTAACCATTTTAATAAATTTCTTGGATTATTATTTTTAAATGGAATATTATATAACTTTTTAGTATTCTGAGAAAAACAGTAATCCGGAATTAGTTTTTCTACATCTTGAGAATAAAAAGGACCCATTCTCTCAAAAACCCAGTTTTCTATATTTTTAGACTCAATTCCTGAAGAGATAGTAATTCCTCTTTTTCTTAAGAAATATGCTAAAATTCGACGCATTACAATGGGATAATTGAACCATTTTTTATGATCAATTGTATTAAGATATCGGGGATAACCCCAAAAAATTTCGTCTGCTCCATCTCCTGCTATCATCACTTTAAATGAGCTGGAGGCACTTTTACTAACCATAAACATTGGCAATGAAGAATAATCTGAAAATGGTTCAGAGAATGCTTCAAAATGATTATTTATCCATGAATTAATATTACTTTCATTAAAATTTTCAATTTTATGCTTTATTTTTAAATGTTTAGCAATTTTTTGTGCATTTATTGACTCATCCATATTAGAATGAGTAGAAGAGATAGTATATGCAGACAGGTCTTTAGTCTCCTCTGAAATAATACTATTTATTAGTGGTGAGTCTATTCCGCCGGATAAAAAAGTTCCAACTGGTACATCCGAATTAATGTAATCTGGCATTATTTTATTGAAGATATTATTTAATTTCAATTCTGATGTTATTTCTAATTCTCCATATTCATCAGTTTCATTAAAGTTAAAATATTTAAAAATTTCAAATTTAGAATTAATATTAATACAATAATATTCACCGGGTCCAACTAACCAAGAGTTATTAAATAGTGCTGAAGATGATGGTATGTAACCAAGTTTCAAGTAATCTGATATAGCATTAATATTTATTTCTTTTTTATCTTTAAACCATGGATGTTTAAAAATTTGGTCATATTGAGAAGCAAAAATAAACCCATTATTTGTGCTAGCACAATAAAGAGGTTTTATACCAGCTGCATCTCTTGCTAAAAAAAGTTTTTTTTCATGTTTATCAAATACAGCTAAGGCAAACATTCCAACAAGGTTTTTTAAGGTTTTTTTAAAACCCCAAAAATCTAAAGCATGCCCAACTACTTCAATATCCACGCCAGAACGTAGGCTTTTTTTTTTAATATTTAATAATCTTACCAGTTTTTTATAGTTTAAGATCTCCCCATTGCATACAATTACATAACGTCCTGATGGAGATTCAATTGGTTGGTTTCCATTTTGTGTGATATCAAGAATTGATAATCTATTAAATCCAAATTGAATATTCTTATTTCTATAATACCCTTTCATATCTGGCCCTCTATTTCTAGACAGAAATAAAATATCAATGAATGAATTCTTTGAGGTTAATTCACTTCCAAACTCGCCCAAAATTCCACACATAATTAATATGACCTTACTATATAATTTTTTTAATATAATTAGAATATTGAGTGGCAGTAGTTTCAGGAGAGAATCTTTTTAAAACAGATTTTCGAGCTTGATCTCCTAAATCAGATTTTTCTTTAATATTCATTTTAGTCACTTTGATAATCATATTTACGAATTCGTTTGTGTTATTTTTTTCGACTAAAAAGCCATCGAAATTATGTTTTATCAAGTTATAAATTCCTCCTACATTTGAAGAAATAACTGGAAGAGATGCAGCCATAGCTTCTTTAATGGTTAAGGGGGATCCTTCTGATATAGATGTTTGTATATATATATCTAAATTATTTAAAAAATTAATTATGTCATTATTTTTCTTCTCGCCCTCGAGAATAATATTTTTTTCAAGTTTATTTTGAAGTATCAACGAATTGATATGATTAAAATTTGGTCCGCTTCCAACTATTGATATTATAAAACTTATATCTGTTTTCAACTTTAATAATTTTGCAATCTCAATTACCTGCTCAAAATTTTTTTCCCAGTTAAACCTTCCAATCGAACCAATTCTTAAATTCTTTCTATTATTGTTTTTTCTTTTTATCAGGAATTTTTCTAAAGAACTCGTTGCCGTAATAATGGGAATATTTTCAATAATATTTTTTCCCAAAAATGAATTATTAAAATTAGATTTTAGTAGTGCTGATGAATCAGATATAAAAAATGAATTATTAAAAATAAATGTGAAAAATCTGATTTTTTTATCGTAGTTAATTATTTTATGCATATGATTTACAAAACGAACAGAAATTATTTTTGATAATAAGACCATTTCCAAAAGATTTTTTGGCTCATGACATATTATCACTTTAGCTTTAGTTCTGATTATAATGTAATACAGACTAATTGGGAAAAATATTTTTCCCAATAAATACCTTATTTTTTTCCAAAGAAAATATGGTCTTCTTCCTTTATCCTTCAATATAGTTGGACAGTAATATACTTTAATATTTCTTTCAATAAACTCTTTCTTTAAATTTCCTTTAGGAGAATATAAACAGATAATAGATCTTTCAATTTTAAATTTTTTATCATAGCTAGAGATCGCTAATAAAAAATTTTGTACACCTCCATTTATTGGGGATCCAATAATATTTATAATTTTTGTATAATTCGACAATTATTTGAAGTATTTTTTTTTTAAAATAAAAAACCTTCTAGAAAAACGTCTTATCAAATACCTTAATAGTGACATTTTTTCTTCTTTAAATATATTTTTCAATCCTTCATGAGTAGGACCAATAATAGTAGCTTCTTTTGCCCAATGATATGCTAATTTTCGTTTTCCTCTGGCTTTATAATTTCTAGCTATTTTTTCATAAATATTATATTTTGCTCTATTTTTTCTTTCAATACTATTAAAAAACATAGGATGTTTTTTTATAATGTAATCAACAGATATAGGGCCTAGAGACATTTTTCTATTACCGATATTATTTACTCGATTTCTCCTCTTATATAATGTATTATTTAATTGAAAACCTTCAATATTTTTTTCAAAAACGGTTAACCAGAAATCCCAATCAAAATTCATGACTAAATCCTCATTGTGATCAAACCCTCCTAAGTCATAGTATAGACTTTTTTTTATTGGACTTTGAGTGTTAAATAATGGTCCTAAACATAAATCTTCAAAATCGTCTATAGGTTTTCTAATATTATTTATATCATCTGAAAAATGCTCACAATTTCCATAAATAAAATTAATATCTGGGTTTTGTTTTATAGCCTGAACAATATATTTAATTGATTCGGGAGGAAGCAAATCATCACCATCTAAATGAAAATACCATTTAGTTTCACATAATTCTATTGCTTTTTCTCTAGTTTTAGGAGGGCCTTGATTATCATTAAAAGAGTATTTTTTGAATTTATAATGATCAAAACTCTCAAAAATAGATTGGGTTTTGTAATCACAACCTCCATCAAGAACTAAAACACCTGTCCATTCGTTCGAAGTTTGATCAAGAACTGACTGAATTGCTTTCTCTAGATATTTCCAATCATTATAAGCTGTAATACCAATAGTTATTTCTACTTTACTGTTCATACTAAAATAGAAAGATCTTAAGATTAAATGCTAGAATTTTTAAAATCATTAAGAATTATATACCAACATTAATGTGGAGGAGTTGAATATTGTATATTTTTTCATTTTACTTTCTTGCAAAGAAATTAATTATTTTTCGCCTTATTTTTTTATAAAATATCAAAAGAAACGAAAACTCAGGCCATATTAATGGGAGTTTTCCTAAATTTCGATTTATAAAATCTTGAGATATTTTTTTCATAATTCGATTTTCTTTATATTCATAATTTGAATCAAGAAGGTTTAATGTGTTTCCTTCAATTAAACTCTGGTTAGAGAGTCCGTCTTCTTCAAGGTGAATTTTAGGATCTTTTTTTATGTTATGAAAATTGAAATCATGGTTTTGGTGAAGTACCTTTATGTCCCTTGTTGTATCAATTACGGGTATCATCCTCCTGCGACTATGCCAAATCATCCAATTATCATAACCAGGCCTACCAACAACAAACTCAGGTAAATTAACATATGTTTTTTTCCTAAATGTAAAGTAATCAATATATGAACATGTTTGTTTTTTAGCTTTTTTTTCTGAGTCTAGCCAAAATTGTTTTACTTCTTTTGAATCAAAAAAATTAATTTTATTTTTTTTATCTATATCCCAACGATATCCAACCATCAAAAACGTTTTAAATTTCTCATCAATACTTTTAATTGGTTTTAAAAAATTTACAGGAAGAATAATATCTGCATTTATAAATGTTAATGTTTGATTGGCGGAAACCTCATCTGCTTTACTAAATAAATCAGATAAATAAGGTACACCATTAGGACTAGTTTTTACATTTGGAATATGAATTGCATTTGTTTCACGTGCTATTTCTTTTGAACCTTTTGAATCTCCAAAGATAATTATTTCAATTTCATCTCCTAATGCTCTCCAACTATAAATCGCATTTGTTTGGATAACATCGAATATGCCTTCAAAATTTTTAGGTGTTGCAAATATTGTGTGCATGACTAATAACTATAAAAAATATTATCTGGTTGAACAATTCATTAAACAATAAAAAAGACTAATTATAATAGATTATAGTTTTTTATATTTTGACATATTTCAATAAAATTATCCATATGTTTTTTTAACCCATAATTTTCTAATGCATGTCTTTTTGCATTTTTACTCATTATCATTTTTTTTTTCTCATTAGTTATCATATATTTTAAAAAATAAGATAACTGATTAATATTCTTTTTTTCAAATAAAAAACCATTAGCCTCATTAATACTAAATACATTATCTCTACAATTATTTATATGTTTAACTTTATAACCCTTAACTTGATCTTTCAAGCCACCAACATTAGATGCAATCACAGGAATACCCAAGCTAAGTGCTTCAGTAACAGTATATCCCCATGTTTCAATATTACTAGAATGTACAAGGACATCACATCTTCTAATAATATCTATAATTTTATTTACATCAAAAATATGATCATGGAATTCAATATTATACTTTTCCAAACCAGGAAAATTATTTTTTTTTTCACCTATAACTATCAGTTTAACTTCAAATATCTTTGAAATAGCCTTAAAAGATGAAAGAACTGATCCTAAATCTTTATAGGGGTTAAATTTAAATCCGGCTGCACATGTTACAATTTTAAAAAGATTTTTATTTTTTTTTACTTTTTTAGTCTCATGAAAGAACTCTGAATCAACAGCATTATTCAACAAGTTTATTGAAGAATCTTGGTGGATAACACATTTTTTTGCAACTTCTAAGACCCATTTAGACGGAGCTATATAATTGATTGGAATTGAATTTATTATTTTTCTTTTGAAATTAAAATTTGTTTTAGTCCTATCAAAATTTATTTTAGGTGGAATATTTAGGTCCGGACATGATGAACATTGGGTTAATAATTTATCACAGCTAATGGGTACACCACAATGTCCGGTAAAAATCCATAAGTCTGAAAGATGGTATATTATATTATAAGATTTCTTCCATTCTTTCAATATCCTTAAATCAAAAAACCCTTCATTAATATTAAATAAACAAATAAAATCCGGCTTGTAATTAATTTTATTAAGAATATTATAGGTTGCAGGATAAAAGAAAACTTCTCTTCCAGTAATTTTTAGTAAACTATAAAATATATTGTACAGTTTTCTAAGTATCAGACCAAATCGATAATTAAAGGTGTATTTAATTTTATTATTAATAGATTTATCAATAAAACTCTTAATTTTTGGTTCTAATTCTATAACAGTACTGTCATTAGATTTTTTATTCAAGACGACCATTTGAGATAGGTAGCCATTAGAGTTAAGAGTCTTGTGTAATCTATACCCAGCTAAACTACCTCCTCCATATAAGTCCGAATAACTGATAAATAAAAATTTGGGCTTATAACTATTTTTTATCATCAGTAAACTTTTTCATTTTAATTTTAAATTCATCAATATCCCAGTTTCGTATTAAAAACCTAGGTAATTCAGAATGATTAGAATCTTTGTGTATATTACCTTCGAAATTCGAAAATGAAAATTTAAAGTGATTTTGTGCTAATTTGACTGAATAATCATTATAGTGCAATCGGCTTCCAAAAGGATATGCAAAAAATTTAATTTTTTTATTTAAAAATTTCTCTAGTTTCACTTTATTTACAATAATTTCCTTTTTTTGTTGGCGAGGAGAAAGTTTACTCAGATTAAAATGATTGGAAGTGTGTGAACCAATTGTATGGTAATTGATTAAATTTGATTTTGAGAATAATGAATCAATGTTTTTAGAGCTATTATTAATTTTATTAAGTTTATTATATATGGAATAATTATTAAATGGGTTTTCGTTTTCTAACTTGCTTGCGATTGCTGAAAACGCCCTACATCTCTCAAAAGGATATGAATGTGAAGATATTTTCCAATCTTTTATTTTTTCAAGTGAATCTGCTCCTAAAGATTTCTCAATATTTATACTTAATTTCAGGCTGTCTATTATAACTGAAAATAATTGGAAGTCTTTATTTGAAATACTCTTTGGTAGGATCAACCTTTCCAATAAGAAATCCCAATAAAATATATTTTCAGGGGTAGAAATAAAAAAGACTGCAGGAATAGAATGTTCTTTTAAAGTTAACATTGTGTTATGATAGCTAGTATACCCATCATCAAATGTTAACATAACAGATTTTTTAGGAAACTCTTTTCGATCGATTAAAATATTCTCAAACTCTTTTGGAGTAATAATATTTGTTGATTGTTTTAACCATTCTATCTGTTTCTGGAAATTTCTTATTCCAACTGTAATATTTACAGGATCAGCACATGTATTTTCTACTTTATGGTAGCATAAAACCGAAAGCTTGTTCCAGAATCTCTTTTTAACTTTATATAATTCTTTTCTTATATACATCAACTTAATGAATAAACAATTTTATCCCTTAACCATTTTTTAAGTCTAAGCTTAAACGGTTTTTTAGGAATAGATAGAAATCTAGAATTAGTTAAATTGCAGTCTTTTTTAAACAAATTAAAATTTGTGGATTTATAAGTTTCTACAAACTGAAAACCTTCTTTAACAATTAGTTCAATGGTTTTATTTACATATTTCAGATTAGAACTTAGATGCGTTGGGAACTTTTTATTAACACTTGAGAAACTTTCTGAAAGAAAGAATAATCCGTCTTTTTTTAAATATGATCTTAATTTTTTTACAGTGTCAAATGGTTTTTCTAAATGCTCAAGAACTTCTCGGCAAATAACAACATCATAAGAATTTCTTAATAGAATAGAGTCATCATAGACCATCTGAATATGGTTTTCTGTTTTATTAAATTTAAAATTAAAATTAGCAAATTTTGATATTTTTCCCTCAACATCAAAATAAGTAACAGAATGACCTAATTTTGAAAATTTTAAGCTATCTGAACCAATCCCATCACCGAAACATAAAATTTCAATTTTATTTTGAGTAGTAAAATTTTCTTTTATTTTTTTTATAATATAATCATCCTTTAGAGATTTTTCAATTTTTAATGAATCAACTAATAATTCATAAATAAATGCATCTGATTGTGAATAAAGATCAATCATTTCCTGATTATAGATATGAGGTTCTACATTGTACTTTTCACAATCTATACGAACATTGTGTCCAACCTCTAATAATTCAGAACAAAATTTTTCGAGAATTTCATTTTTAGGTTTATCTGAAAAATACAATTCTAAAATATTAAGGCATTTTGAATATTTATTATTTTTCATTTTTTTTAGTATTCCATTCAATTTGAGGAAAAAGAGCTCCTTCAAATTTTTCATTAATATCTGCAGTTTTTACACTCTCAAAAAATATCGAGAATGAAAGTACTTTTTTAAAATTTAAACATATTTCTTTGAACGGGATATCAGAGCTAACCCCCAAATATAATTCGCCCTCATTGAAATAATTTTTTGGTAAAATAGCTGTTGATAAATAATTTCCGGGAGCTATTTTATCAATTGATCTCTTACCATCAGGAAAATCAGCAGAGTTAAATAAGATATTTCCAAAAGCGTCAGAAATCGTGAAAGCAATCCTCAAACTAGGACATCTTTTAAAAATAGTATATTTATAATTTATATGAATATGTTCGTGATAAAAAAAAGATGTTTTTCTTTCACCTCTTTCATTGGTTAAATAGATATAATCGAATTTTATCGTTTCATTATCTGGAAAAGTAATTTTATTTTTATATTCACTTTGATTTAGATATTTTTGAATTAAATCTTTAGTTTCACCTTCAAGTTCTATTTTTCCATCTTTGAGATATATACATTTTTTTGTCAAATTGAGCATTGCATTTAAATTATGACTAACAAAAATAATTGTTTTTCTTTGACTAGTGCTCAGATCATTCATTTTTTTTAATGCTTTTTCTCTGAATTCAGCATCTCCAACTGCTAGGACTTCATCGATAAATAGAATTTCGGCATCTAAATAGGCAGCAATGGAAAAACCAAGTCTAACCTTCATACCAGTTGAATATCTTTTTATGGGTGTATCGATATACTGCTTTATTCCTGAAAAATCAATTATTTCATTTATTTTTTTTTCGATATGATTAGTCCTCATACCCAAAATAGCTCCATTGAGAAATATGTTTTCTCTTCCTGTTAATTCAGGGTGAAATCCTGTACCAACCTCTAATAAAGAGGCAATTTTACCATATATTTTTATTTGACCGTGAGTTGGAGAAGTGATTCTTGATAATATTTTTAATAAAGTTGATTTTCCTGCTCCATTTTTTCCAATTATTCCAATTATATCTCCTTTATTTATATTTAGATTAATATTTCTCAAAGCCCATATTTTCTCATTTTCTTTATAATTAGTTTTTTTACTTAATTTAATTATAGAGTTTGGATCTACTTTATTTCTAAACTTAGCCCATGAACTAGTTAAATCGCGTGCTAAGGTTCCGGAGGATATTTCACCAAGTGAGTATTC
>Ga0233432_10004472_pt1 | contig 12404 bp, 6 predicted proteins | sample SI_122_August201_6_FD_179870 | JGI IMG/M metagenome (GOLD analysis project Ga0233432, IMG submission 179870) | Seawater microbial communities from Saanich Inlet, British Columbia, Canada - SI_122_August2016_10_MG | ecosystem: Environmental > Aquatic > Marine > Inlet | place: Canada: British...
TTTCTTGTTGTGAAATAATTTCATTGTTAATTGAATCTAAATAATATAACGAATCCAATGTTTCTGAAATTTCTATAATTTCATTTTCTGTAAAACAAGTATCTGGCATTTGGCTAAAATTAATTAATGGCCATAATAATATTATAATAAAAATATGTTTCATTTCCTAATTTTCTTTTTAATATTTGCTTTTGCACTTTTAACTGATTTTTTTGGAGCTGTCTTTTTAGGCGCTGCCTTTTTTGCTTTAGTAGAAGCTATTTGTTTTTTTGTCGTTGATACTTTTTTCTTTGCAACTACTTTTTGTTTTTTTACTTCTTCGATACTGCCATCTAATTTATTAATATTAGTGTTATTATTATCAATTTTTTTCTTAGCTTCAGCTGCTTTTTTATTGTTAGATTTTTTTCCAAATATAAAAATTAGTCCAAATATTCCAACAACTATACCTGCTATAAGTTTCCATGTTTTTTTAATCATTATTTTCCTTTTTTGTTTCTAAATTTTTTAAAAATTTTACTTTAAAATTATCAAATTGTGTTTGTATTGTTTTTTCAAATTCGTCTGGAGTCATTTTTGCTGACCAATGTTCTACCATTCCGTCTGCATTCATAACTGTACTAGAAGCTTGTGTGTATACTTCTTTAAGCATATCAACATCTTGTTCTGCCCGCTTTAACCAAGCTTCTGCATTTTCACGAATTTTCTTTTGCTCATATTCTTCATATTTGCCTTGTTTCTTTAATTCATGTTCCATATCAACAACACAATCAAGACACATTCCATGTATTACCCGCATCTTTTCATCAACTGGTCCTTTTTCTGTTTTGCAACAATCTTTTTTACAATTTGGATATGAATTTAAATATGATCTAACTTCTGTAGCTACTGAGTTTTTTGGTTTTTTAACTCGAAATCCATCTTGTTGTTCAATTTGATAAATAGTATTACCTATTTTTTCTTCCCATATCTCACCAATCTCTCTACGTTTATTTTTTTCTGCTTTTTGTTTAGCATCAGTAAATCCATGAGTTTTTTTTGTTTGAAATGCGTGAGTTCCATCCAGCATTTTTTGGATAGCTTTTATATTTTGTAACTTATTTGCCATAAAAATTTATTGTAAATTTAATTTATCCTAAATCATTAGGATCTTGTTTTTGTAATGATCTGTCAATTAATTTTTTCATAAAAGCTAAAAATTGTATTTGTTGTTTTGGATCTTTTTCTTTTAATAATAATTGTATAGATTTCATCATCGTTTGTACTTGTAATAATGTGCTTGGTTTTAATTTTAATGCTTCAATAAATTTTTCAATTCTTACATCTCCAGATGCATCTGCTTCTGGCTCTTCTACTGGAGCTTCTGGCTCTTCTACTGGAGCTTCTGGCTCTGGTGCTATTTCAGGCTCTGGTGCTGGGGCATCTGCAGGTTCTGCTGGGGCAGATGGAGCAGGAGTTGGTTCTGGAGTATCTGCTACTGGCTCTTCTGGTGTTGTTTCTGGCTCTTCTGTATCTTGTTCTGTTTTAAGAGTATTTAATGCTTGTTCAGATAAAAATTTAGTTACTTTTATTTTTACAATTTCTTTAACTAGTTTTTCTTTTTGTTCTTTAGTTAGTTTCTCTATTTGTGTCATATATCCGCCATCTTTTTTTGATAATGTATCAATTAATTCTTTTGCATCTTCTTCTTGATTTTTTACTAATGTTTTTAATGCATTAGATGGCATTTTAGGATCGCCATCCTCTAATTCTTTAGTAACATATATTCTGTCAGAATCTTTTATTTTTGGTACCATATTCTCAACATCATCAATAACTTCTTTATCGTCTTTTCTAGGAACTTCAGGCATTGGCTCTCCAGATGCATTTGGTACCATTCCTTTGACTTCTTTGTCAATAGTGTAATCTTTTAAATCTTTTCTTGATTTATACTTATCATTTTTTGGTTGTTTATATTTAGCCATGTTAACGTCCTGTTATATTATTTTATATAAATATTATCTAGAATACTTTAATGTTCCTAATATTTGATTTATCGGGGCAAAAGCCCCAGTTAGTTTATATGTATTACCGCCATAGGTAAATACAATTCCTTCTACTGGAACTATTTTTTCGAATCCGCCTAGTCTTTTAATTCGTTCTAATTGTTTTCTTAATAGATCCATTTTTGCAATATCATTTGTGGATCTAAGAGTACGTATTATTCCAGCAATTTCTGATCTTATTGATTGTACAGCTTTATTTGGATTTGCTGCTAAAAAATTAGATGCATTTTTCATTATTTCTGCTCCCAGTTTTAAAAATATAGATTCAAATGGTTGCAGATTATCTTTTTGATATTGTTTGAAATCTTTTTTATCGAATACAGAGACCCATTCTAAGAATTCTGGATTATCAATCATTTTTTTAATTTTCACAATTGAATTTGATTTATCATTAAATGACCATCTATTAGTTAATTGTTCTATTAAATCATCAGATATATCATAATTCATTTCGTTTGCTTTTTCTTTTATAACATCTTTCCACCAGGCCTTATGATAATCTGATAAATAACTAGTGTCTTGTAATTGATATTTGTCACGTAATTGATTTAATTCTGTAAATAATGCATCTTCATAATCTTGAAAATTTTCAACTCTTCCTACTTTAATTTTTTGTGGTGGTATTAAGTTAAATGTTTTTTGCATATGAGCATTTGCATCTTGTATAGCTCGTTGTATTACTGCTCCTCCAGTCATATCAGTTTGAACAACATTTCCATTTTCATCATACTCAACTAAGTTATGAAATTGAAGAACTGCTATTTCATATGCTATAACATTTTTTGTTTCTGGATAAATAATTTCCATATTAGCAAATACTTTTCCGTTTTGAAAAATACTTTCTAATTTGCCGTTTCCTACTTTTGAAAATGCAGCTTCTAAATCATTACCAGCTTCTCCAAATGCATCTGATATAGGACCTCTTCCGGCAAACTTTGCTTGTAATCCTTCAACTGATAATGGATTAACACGTTCTGTTTTATTTCTAGCAAATTTAACTGCTCCGTCTTTATATGTAACAAATATATTTTGACCGTCTGTTTTTTCAGTAACAGCTGATTCTATATCTAATCTACCTTGTAACCCACGCTGAATCATTTCTTTGAAATCTGCAAATGTTAATGATTGTGATCTATTTTTATCAAATGGATGTGACATATGTCCAGCTAATCCACCTTCATTTAAATATTTTGTTCCAAATACAGTTTTTGGATATTTATCAAAATCATATGTAAATCCACGATCATTTTTCTTATCAAGAAATTTTCTAAGTTTTTTAATTTTCTTTTGATGTGCTACAGCTCCTTTAGGAGTCATATATCCAACGCCCATTTGTTCTGCTATTTCATTTGCATCATTTTCAAATTCTTGCAAGAACCATTCTTTCACTCCCATTACATCACCATATGTTGGAGCTCCGCCAAGCATTTGCCATAAGTTTTTTATTATAGATTCATCATATCCAGGATAACTTGATTTAAATTTACTATATTCGTCTGCATTTAAAGCTGCTCTTACGGCTGAAGCTGATATTGCATTACCATCATCATATTTTAAAGGATCTGCAGAAACTGTTAATTCAACTGCATCAATACCAGCCGGTATTTTTCTTCCTTTTCTATCGCCAGTTAATTTATACTTATCTACATTTGGCAGAAATGTCTTTACTCGAACATAATCTTCATCTTTTTCTGATGCAGCTAATGCAAATTGACCTTGAGCGTCTTCTGGTAATGAAAATAGGTATTCATATGCGGCCATAATAGGCGAATTAAAATCTGTAGATTGTATTTCGATGTTATTATTTCTGTTTAACAAATTAAACATTTTAATACTTGTATCTCTTGTTATACCTTCTCGCTCTTTTGGACCTATTAACATGATAACTTTGTTGACACTAGGATTTTGAGCGTATCTTTGAGCAAGAGCCATATGTGCTCCTGTTATTGGCTTGAAGCCACCGGGAAATAATACTGTTACATTATTCATTTTATATAAATATCTATATTATACAAATCATACATCAAATCGTTGTACCATTCGACCTTCAAACCTTACCCAGTTACCAGTGCCATTATATGTATTTTGATTAACTCCAGTACCGTTATAAACTTTGAGTGCTACTCGTTGACCTGAAGTTAAGTATATTTGTGTAGTTCCATGTAGTGATCGAAATTGATTATTATTTGTTGTTTCACCTACTATAAACACAAATACTTGGAAATTTGATAAGCTTGAAACTCCACCTGATCCGTAGTAGAATCGTAAATCCATTCTGTCATTTGTTGTGTAATCACCAGTATCTTCAATTAAAATATGTGCATTGAATTGATATAATCCCGTATATGGTGCAATATAAAAATTACTATTTGCGAATGTTGAAATACTCATTCTGCTTCCATAATCGTAAATTTTTGTACCCCATGTTAATGTTGTAACTGATCCGTTAGATAATAATTGATTTTGAGTACTAGCATTTTTTTCTACATGAAATGCATATGTTTCTACTGCTGGTTGTATGATACTTCCACTAACAGTTATATTTGATAGAAATTTTTTATCAAATGGTTCTTGTGTTCCAGTAATAATTCCTATTGCATTAGGATTTCCGTCTATAGGCGTTGCTTTTAAAACGGTACCTGATGAAATTGTTTTATAATCTGTTAATGACATTTATATTTCCTTTTATTGATAATTATGATGTTACTCCTGCAGCAAATGGTCCTACATCATTTCTAAAAGCAACTCCAGATCCAGATATTTCTAATATACATTCTAATGAAGTATTATCTCCTATTTCTGGTAGTTTTACTCCTGCTATAGCAACAATATACGTAGTAGGTGATCCTCCTCCTCCACTACTTATAGTTTTTAACGGACAGCCTATTAATGCTCTTCGAACTTTTTCTCCGCCTAACGATCCGTCCAATATCACATTATAAAAAGCTGGCGTTGTTGCTGATGGAGGAGTTCCAACTTGTGAATTAAATTCTAAATACGAACTAGAGTTAGCTGCAGTTATAATAACAGTTTTATCTCTAATAATATCAGCTAATGCAACTCCTTCGAATAATGCGTTTGATGCAGTAATATCACCTGTATGTTGAACTTTAAAATTACTAGAACTTATAAATAATGTCTGAGTTGAATCATTAATTTCAACTCCGGTGGTTGTAAGAGAATTTGTTCCTATAGAAAATCCTCCAATTTCGCCTCCGTCAAATAATACATTAGATCCTGTTATTTGTCCTGAATCTTTTAATATTAATGAATCTGGGACTTCTGGAAAAGTTTGTGTTGATGATGAAACAGCTGTTAATACCGATCCAAGATTGGTGACTAAAGTATGTGGTTGATTTGTAAATCCAGTTTCTATAAAATTTGCTGCTCCTATAGAAATACTTCCTGCATTAATAGAGCTTTGTGGTGTAAAAGTATTTCTACTTTGGTTTGAAATATTATAATAAGCAGTTCCATTGTTAGATTTTATACCTACAAAATTACCAGATTGTCTATATGCTTCCCAAAATGCAGCTCCACCGGCTGCATTAGTAGTAAATGAATCAACTGATACTGTTGATGTTTCTATTACTCCATCCAATTGTAATGAAGCAGATACTACTGTATTAAGTATTGATGAAGACGCCGGGATAAATCCTCCGCTTATTTTATCTGCTGTTATAGAAAATCCTCCAACTGTTCCTTCTTCTGCAGATATTTTTCTAACTATTACATCTCCATCTGGTTTAACATGAAATTTAGATGATGATATTTCTATGTTTCCATTTGCTCCAGAAACAAATTGATTATTAGTCGATCCTAAAAAGAATTTAGGAGTTTGTATATCTACTTTAGATCCTGATACTAATAATTGACCTGTTGTTTGAGAATATGCAAAATGTCCAGCTGATGCAGAACCTATAAAAAAGTTTCCGGATGAATCTAAAAATGTAATGAAATCATTAATAGTTGCATTAGTTCCATCGCCGGCGGCAATATTGCCATGAAATCCTAATACATTGGATGTCATTAATAATCCAGCATTTAATCCGCCGGTAGTATCAACTTCAGATATTGATCCTGTTAAGAAATCAAAATTAGGTCCAGTAGCACCAGTTGCTCCAGCTGATCCAGCAGTTCCTTGTTTAGATTTTGCTAAGGTCATTGTTTTTGTAACACTAACACTTGCACTAGTTGCAATTATATCAACAGATCCTGAATCGTGTGACATTGAATTAATTGTTAAAGTATTTCCATCTGTACCAGATAATGTAGAAGTAACACCTGTACTATTTGTTCTAGTATAACTAAAACTAGATGTTGAATTAGTTAATCCAACAAAAACAACCATATCTGTAACACCTTCTGCAAAACTAGATACAGTACCATTTTGATCTGCTGGGAAAGTATGTGACTCATTTGTTAAAAATGCAGTAACTGCAGGAGCGCCGTCTGTACCATCTGCTCCGTCTGAGCCTCCATCTAATGTAAATATTTTAAATGTATCACTTATATTATCTTTTGATACATCAATAGTAATTGGAAATTTATTCTTATTAGACCCATTCGGTGTATTAGTTCCAAAAACTAAACTACCACTTACAACACCAGTTCCATCCGTTAATGAAGATGGTGCTAATGTAGGTACTAAATATAAACTATTACCATTAGCGTCAGTAATTGTAACATCTCCGGCTACAATTGTTCCAGATAAATTTTGTTGATTAATAAATAATTCAATCGTATTATCATCAGGTGTTGTTGCTGATGCTGATGGGAATGTAAATACTTGTGAATCTGCAGTTAATGTTAAAGTTTTTGCTGTGCTTCCTGATTCTCCTGTTTTTGATTTTGCAAGATTCATTGTTTTTGTTAGACTAACACTTGCACTAACTGCTGTAAAATTAATTGATCCAGAATCGTGAGCCATTCCAGTAACTGTTAATGAATTACTAGAACTCGTAGCAGTAACACCTAATGAATTAGATCCTGTAAATGTAAAACTGGATGTAACATTATCTAAACCTAAAAATACTATCATCTCAGTAGTACCAGTAGAAAAGTCTGGTACTGTTCCGTCTGCTGTTGCGGGAAATGTATGGGATTCATTTGTTAGAAATGCAGTAACTGCGTCTGTACCATCTACTCCTGGTGTTCCATCTGATCCAGTTGATCCGCCTTGAACTTTAAATAATGATGTTGTATCTATTAATGAATCTCCATTAACTGTAATAGATACTGGAAAATTATCTTTATCAGTTTCCAATCCTCCTGCAGATAATGCTCCTGCAAATGTTATACTTCCAGATACAATTCCACTATATAATCCGGCTGAATTTACTGTTATACTACCAGTATCAAAATTAAATCCAGTTACATTGGTAGATTGAGCTGTTGTTATAGTAACATTACTAGCAGATATACTTGCAGTTAAGTTTTGTTGTGATATACTAAATATAATATTTGATGGAGTAGCTGTGTTGTCTGATGCACTATCAAATGCCATTACTTGTGAATCAGACGTTAATATCAATGATTTTGCTGTATTTGATGCTGTAGCTTCATTTATTGCATCTTGTACATTTTCACCTGATTCTAGTCTTAACTGTCCTCTAACGGTTAATGCTGATCCATCCCATGTTAATTTATCACCTAATGAAAAATTAGATCCTGAATCTACATAAAACCCAGTGTCTGTATTTGCATGATTCCCAGCTCCTATATATAATTTTCCAGCTTCCATTTCAATACCAGCAATTGACCCTGTATTGGCTATTATGCCCCCTTGTAAGAACACATTATCAGTTGCTAATCCAAATCCTGGACTAGGATTTCCGAATACATAAGATGAGTTTGATAATCCACTTAAATCTCCTAATCTAGATCTTAATTCTACATCGTATAATCCGCTACCTGTTCTTTCTACTATGTCAATAAATGGAGTATTTGAATCTCTAGGATTTGCATTCATTTTAATATATCCACTACCACTCAACCCAGTTGATACAATAACTTGTCCTGCATCATATGATTGCGATGTTGAAGCTAAATCTCCAACAAAACTTCCTTCTGACCCACTACCGTAGCCTCGCTGTACAAATATTCTTCCATGTACTTCGTCCGAACCAGTATTATTTCCATCTATGGACGCAGATTCAATTAGTAGATATTCTGTCTGAAATCCAGTTGCATCTACTTTTTTAGCTAATAGAATTTCACCTATAGCAAAACCACTAGCATTTTCTACAGACATTGTAGTTGCATTAGCAGTTATATTTGATCCAGTCAATGTTGTTGCGTTAGTAACCCATAGTTGACCACCAACTGCGTTTACAGATTCTTTTTCAAATGTAGTTGTTCTTAAAGTACCCCTAATTCTTACATTTTCAAATTCTGCAGTTCCGTTTCCTTCAGATGATATTTTCCAACCTTTGAATCCGCTAGCAAAATCTTTTGTTTGCAAAATACCTTCTGGCTTCATTATAAGATTACCACCCTCTATAGAACTTGTAGTAATACCCCATCCCCCTATAGATGCAGATACAAATTTTGCAAATCCATCTGATTTTATAGATGAAGATGCATTTGTTTCATTTGAAGGACTCCCACCTATTAAAGCAGGCGTAAATATTTGATCAACTGATAAATCACCTCTTACTGTTAATGTGCTTCCAGCAAATTGTATAAAATTACTTGCTGCCTTTGATCCAAATAAAAATCCATCCGATGCTGTTATTTGTCCTATAGATTTTAAACGAAGTGCGTCGCCAGGTGATCGTATTTCTTCTGGCGATATATTAAATCCAGCAATTGACGCAGATCTAAATATTGCTAATCCTTGATCTGATATTGATGATGATGCATTTGCTGGCGTTGCTGGATTTCCGTTAATTAGTGCGGGAGTTAAAATACTATTTGCAGATAATGATCCTAAAATAGTTACATTATTTGTTATGACTCCACCTTCCATTAGAAAATTAGATGCTGTTATATCTCCGGAAGGTCTTATATGATATCCAGAAGATGATATTTCTAATTGTCCATTTGATCCACTAATAAATTGTGTAGATGGATTACCTAAAAAGAATTTTTCTGTTTGTATTTCTAATCCACTTGGATCTGTTCTAAATTTAAAAAAGTTATTTGAATCAGCAACCATTTCCAAACCAACACCTTGATATGATGTTGCAAATTGATTTGGTAATGCAGAACCAGAAAATAATAAAAATCCTCCACGTCCAGTCATTGCTTGGTTAAACCCATCATAACCTAATGATCTAATATATCCAGTATTTTGTAATCCTACTATTTCAACTCCAGAATTTAATGTATCAGCAACAGTTAATGAACCTGTTAACATTGAAAATCCGCCGTCTATATATCTATTTCCTCCTTGAAATACTTGATTTGTTACTATTGTTTCATGATCACTTTTAACTCCAGCAGCGTTATAATATTCAATTTTAAATTTTATTTCATTATCAGATTTATGTTTTACAGGGATGTCAGTTCTAAATCTTGTGTAATTTTCTGTAAATCCTTTTTCTGCAGATGTTGATGTTCTAATATCTGAAAATTGCCATTCTCCTGATTCAATTAATATTAATAATGATCCATTTCCTGTTTTGTCTGCAGTAAAATTAAATTGTAAATTATCTAATCGTTGATTATTATTTGGAGTTTCATATTCTCCTATTTTTTTACCTAATAATATAGGATAATAATCATTTTGCAAATTAGTATTATCATAATCAAATGCAGATCCTGATAAATATATACAAATTTTTGGATTTTCTAGATTACTTAAAGAATTTTTTATCCCAATTGCATCAAATATTATTTTATATTCTGAATCTTTAACGAATACTCCAGGTAATGAACTTGTTGTTTGTAATACAATTGCATTTTGATCTCCGGAATATAAAACAGACGGCGTAACAATTAATGAATTATTTAATGAACTAGTTGAAAATGTTAATGTTGGTTTTGTAACTGTATTTTTTCCATTGTATTGATTAACTTCCCAATATGAATCAATTATACTTTGTGATGTAAAATAACCAATACTCACATCTGGAAAAATAGATCCTGTTGCATCAACAAATATTTCTGTAGGTTCTAATGATATATCATTAATTAATTCATATGTGCCAATAGTACCTGAGCTATTAATATACAATTTAATTCTTGATACGTCACCAGTCCCCGGATCTAAGTTTTTTATTTGTGTTAATGCAAATGATTCTGAATGTTGAGTTGGTATATATGTAGGTACTGCTTCATATGATAAAGAAAATGGTGATGCATCAAATTTAATAAATTCGTGTTGTGTTAAACTTTGACTATAAGTAAATACATATCGATCATTTAATTCAATAAAATCTTTATTTAATATTTTTTTAATTTTTGATGTATACGGTTTAGCAGAGCTAGTAGTTAATAACGGTATTGGTAATGCATTAACTGGATTAGTAACTGTTAATGTTCCTCCAGAAAATTTTGGATCAAATTCTCCTCCGGTTATTTTTGCTAATACACTATTATTCCGTGTTTCAAATTCTATTAACCCCGTTGTATATGTTGGAAACTGTTCGTTATTTTCATATATTCTATCTAATCGAACTCCTATTTGTTCTGAAACTTCTACTGTTGGAAGTTTTGTATCTTCAAATATTATTTCTGAAGTATTAGTTGCTTTATTGTTAACTGATACATTTTTTGTCCATTTGACATTTAATTTATTTCTCCAAACGGGTGGAATTTGTTCTCCTGTATATAATTGATTTAAAACTGCAGCAATAGTTACAGTACAATTACCAGCTGGAGTTGTATCATAAATATAAACAGCTAATACTCTAGAAGTATCACTTTCAATATAATCAATAATTTCATGATAAATTGGATTTCTATTAGAATCAAGTATTTCAATTGCTAATTCAGTACCAATTTCAAATATATTAGCATTTCCTTTTAATTTAATTAAATTTTTACCAATAGTAAATTCCAATGGAAATTCGGTAATATTAAATATATTACTAGATAATGATGATTGATCGGTGATATATGTAGATAGTTGATCTAGATTACGAACTATAGTTGTTACTTTTTTCATACATGATATTCTTTTTTATAAATATTATGTATGTTGAATCTGGCTGAAATTATTTATCTTATTTACTTCAATTAAGTTATCTACCATATCTCTCATTGATTCTACGTGGGATATAATAATTGAAAAGTCAAATTTTGTTCTAAAATATTCAAATAAATTTGTTACCGCAGAAATATGTTCTCTATCTAAACTACCCCATCCTTCATCTATTGCAATAAAATTTGGTCTAGGTAATGCAGATACATTAATTAAAGCTACACGTATTGCTAATGAACTCATAAATCGTTCCATACCAGAAGTTAGCTCTAACGGCCAAAAATTATCCTCATCATAAATAATATATCCATTAATATTCTTACCATCTGTATTTAATACCATATTAAAGTCTACAACTTGATCTAGTACATTATTTATTTCTGTTTCTATTTTAGGCAATGCTTTTTTGATTAATTCATATGGCACCCCATCTCTTTTTACAGACTGTAAATAATATTCATATGCTTTATATTCAGTTTCTAATTGTTTATATGTTTCTAATTGTTCTAACGCAGTTTTCTTTTTGGTTTTTGCAACTTCTATTTCTCCATGATTTGATTTAACTTTATCAGTAATACTTTTTAAAGTATTTACAATGTCAATTATTAAATTCTTTTTTGTTTTAATTTTTTCATCAATTGATTTATTATGAATAATAGCAGTTTCATTCTTTTTAAATAATTCTTGTCGCTCATTAGTTGTTTCTAATTCAGATTCTTTTGTTTGTAAATCACTTTCAAGTACTTGTAATTGTAATTCAAATTTTTCTAATTTATTAGATAAGTCTATTTGTTCTTGATATTTTAAAATTGTATCTTGAATTATATCACGATTTGTTTGTAATTCAAATTGTTTTGTAAATGCAATATCTGCTAGTTTTTGATTTTTTGGTAATTCTATTTTTGCTTCTTCTGCTTCTTTGACAAAAATATTAGAAACACAATATTTACATGTATGATCATATTCATGAGTCTTTAAATGATCTATTTTTTGTTGTTGTAGTTTAATTAATTGTTCTAATTGAGTAAGTTCTTTTGTTACAATTTTTATATCTTTATTTAATATATCTTTTTGATTTTTTTGTAGATTTAACTCATTTATAGATACCGGATCAAATTCTGGCATTTTTGTTATTATATCTTCTAGTTCATTTATAGATATTTCTATATTTTCTATATTAGAAATTAATTGATTTTCTGTTGCTTCTAATT
>Ga0233432_10004473_pt1 | contig 12400 bp, 18 predicted proteins | sample SI_122_August201_6_FD_179870 | JGI IMG/M metagenome (GOLD analysis project Ga0233432, IMG submission 179870) | Seawater microbial communities from Saanich Inlet, British Columbia, Canada - SI_122_August2016_10_MG | ecosystem: Environmental > Aquatic > Marine > Inlet | place: Canada: British...
CCATATCAGTGATTTTAGATTTCATATCATCTATATCACGATTCATATTTACATTATCTTCGACTGCCATACGAGAAGTAAGTTCAGTTACCTGTACATTCAATTGTGAAATAGTTTGTGCTTGTTGTGCAGTCCACCAGACAAATGCTGATACCTGTAAAACAATCGCAACTACTACACCAATACTAAATTTACTATTCATGGCCTTACTCAGATTTCCAAATAGTCCATGCACCATAAGCAATCGCTGCGTATGCAGCCATAGATGCAAAAGGGCCTGCAATCAAAATGATTACTCCAACTGCTACTAGTGCAGCGCCATCCCAAGATGTTCTTTCTTCGATTCTTGCTTTAATCCAATTTCTCATATTTCTTCTCCTTTATTTAAAGGATAGTTTTTGGTTACTGGTTGCAAAGTTGGTTTTTCTCATCACCGTCTTAGCAATTAAGTCCAGTTCCTTCCCATCCCATTTTAATGCAAACGGCATATTAACATCAGTCTGCATATCGTTTAAGACTGCTTCAGCGTCTGGGCCGAGTTGTGCAATCTTTTTACCGTACTTCTTATACGACTGTTTAAATAAACGTATAAGCTCCGCCACAGTAATCTGTTTCTTGTTTCGTACATCATTCACCCTATCTAAAAAATGTCTAGTAAACTCTATATCTATACCAACACTCTTGTACAGTCTATCTGCATACTTCTCAACATTATCTAAATCTTGCTTAGATAATTGTTGCTCGGTAAGAACATGTTGATTAAATGTTTTCAATTTACTTAACCTTTGATAAGGAAAAGTCTGCAATCTTCATAAACTGTGCTTTCTTTCCATTAATCATATCAGACATCTTCTTCTGATTAGATTTGTTAACTTTGTCGAAAACCTGTGTGATTGCTGATGCAGTAAACAAGTCAACCTTCATTGAACCGTCTTTGAATTTGATACTCTTGTTCTGCTTATTTTTGACAATACTTTTTAACATGTCCACATTATCTTCTACCATAAGGTATTCGTGTTCACGATTAACTGTATTCTCTTGAACTTTTTTTGCAAGACGAGATGCTTCTCTCTTTGCTCTTCGTTCTGCCATTCTATTAAAGAATGTTTTACCTTCTTTGGTTCTCCCATCGTAGGATTTTTTCTTTTTCTTTTTCATAACCGCATCTGGGGGAAGTGCAACACCGCCACCAGCAACTGAGTTAGCAGGAGCATCCTCTGTTTTAATACCCAATTTTGGGTCTTTATAAAACTTTGTCATTATATCATCAAATTTGAAACTCATAGTAGGTCTCCTATATCTAGTTCTTTTATATCTTCAGCAGAAACATATATCTTCTGCTTTGTTTTTTTATGTACTGCGCTGAAAATGTCAACACCAAGTATAGTATCTTCTGGTGGACTATCTTCAAACACTTCTACCTCATCACCCTCTAAAGCATCTATCTCATCTTCTGCTTCTGTTGTCACAACATCTTGGGTTAAGACGTAAAGTCCTTTACTTAGTTTGCCATTGTCTAAAGTTACCTCTTCAACAATGTCATTATCAAACTCTACATTATTATCTTTGAAAAATTCAAGAAGTTGTTTCTCAAACATTTCTGGGTCATCAACATGTTCTTTGAAAGTATCTTTAAGTAGAAAGAGGGCAGCTGCATATGTTCCCATCCTTGTTCTAAGGCCAGGCACTTTCGCAAAAATGCGTTTGATGTTAAACACCAATTTATGTAGAACAGTGTATGCACTCTGTTCTGATTGTTTATACAGAATCTTACCTTTAATACGAAAACCATCTTTATCGATGATACCCATCTTATAGGCATCAGTCTTTTCGAATGGTGTCGTTAAAAGTTTAACGAAACGGTATGTAACAAATAAGTCAATCGCTCTACCCATCTATATTCTCTCTAATACTTCCTTAACATTTAAATCTTCATCTAACATTAAAAGTTCATCTTCTGGTAACATCCCTAAGAAGGTCATAAACGATTTAAGTATAGGCCAAAACTCTGGTTCTATCTTAAACAACATTAATGTACTTCCTGCCTCTGCACCAAACACATTGAATACTACTATCATGTGGTTCAGTATCAGACGTTCTTTCAGTTCACCAGTTTCACGATACTTTCTTAACAAACGCTTAATATACTTAAAGCGTTTCATATCATCGTGAAATTCAGATTCACCTTCACACTGTGGATTGTCATAGTTTTTAATAGCAAACATAATGACATTATCATTAGTTATTCTCTGAAACATAATATAACTAACCGTTTAGACGATTTTAGTTTTAATAAAGTGTGTTCCGCCACTAGTGACTTCGTGTTGAATTTCTAATGATAAACCACCCTCAACTTTGTGAGAGATACCATCATCATTAATATCATCACCATTCTCATCTTTACCTGTTCTTCCACCAAATTGTGTAAGAGGCATAGACATTTTGCCACCATCTTCTGACATATGAATTTCACCAAATGAAAGTCCAAGTCTACCTAGTCTTTCTCTTAGTTTACCCATTGCATGTTCTGGAACAAGATGCTCAATCCCACTCATTGCACCCAAGAATGCATTGATTCTTGAGATAGTGTTTGGGTCTGATACATCATTAGAAAAGTCATGACCGTCAGCAGAGACTTCTTCAGCAATATGCTTTTTAAAGTTCTTCATTGTCATTCTCCTTTTTATCAGATGCCCACTCATAATTGTTTGCAGGCTTCTTCTTTTTCTTGTTTGGATTTACCTCAAGAATTTCAGAAATCATCTCAGAAGATTCATCCTTCTTTTTCATTGGCATTCCATTTGCACCTAATCGCTCACTCATTATATTCTCCTTACGCTATTGTAACTGAGTGTGAACTAATAATGTTCCACTTGTTACCTGTAAAGATTAAAGTTGCAGTGTCACCTACGTCTGCAAATGTTACAGTTGAAAAACCGTTTGCATTTGCTGGAGTAACAACAGAGTTTCCACCATCAGCAATCATTGTGATGATTTTAATTTGTCCGTTAGTTCCATCTGCAAGTGCGCCAGCATGTGTTCCACCAGCTGTTGCAGTATCGATATGTGAAATAGAAGAAGTTACGTTAACCGCTTCTGTACCTGTATCAACAACTTGAACTGTATCGTCTAATGCGATATAAGTTGGAATGTTGTTAAATACGTTTGCAACACTAATTTTCTTGTTTACAGGGTTGCCTAGTGGGTCATCAATTACATGTAGTAAATCTACAGCTGCAATTCCGTTACCCAAGTCTGTCAATGCAGTGATTTTTTTATCTGCCATTTTCTTTCTCCTTAGTTAATTTAATCCCTCAACTCAGTGCAGTATTGACTGCCGCACTATCGTCTTGCGAGGGTACTGTTTTGTCGGGACTCGACTCACCTAATAGGTTTAGAAATACATCACACTGTTGAATCGCACCAGATAGTGCATTCCCCTGTGCTTGTAACTGCACCTTCATCTTATCAAGATTCTGCAACTGACTCGTAACTTTCTCCAAGTCAGTTTGCAAATCCGTTTTCTTTAACTCAATTTCATTGACACTAAGTGTCTTAACATTCTTTGACATTATATATCCTTTGTTATACTACTTATGCAACCGCTGTGTTAGTTGCTGTACCAGCAGGAACTGCGACACCAGAGTTAACTGCTGTACCATTGGCCAACAGTTGAGTATCTTTGATTGTTCCACCAGCAAGTGCAATGTTTTGTGAAGCAATTGACAATACGTCATCTGCTGAAACAGTTGAACCGGCTGCACCGATTGTACATCTAAACACAAGTTTGTTAGTTCCAGAACCAGACTGATATGTTGCAGTCTTAGTTGCAGCTGAACCACCACCTGCTTGTGAGTTAGTAATAGTAATTGTTGGTGAACCTGTAACAGTTACCTTCTCATTGAAAGTAAGTCTTACATCAACATTACCACCAGCACTTACATCAAACGCTGAACCAACGAATGCTGAAGTATTAATGTCTGCACCACCAACTGAAGTTGCTAGTCCACCGATTGAACAAATGACTTCTTCAAGTCCTTTGCCGTTAAGTTTTACCCAACCTCTATCGGTTGCGTAAACGTCTGCTTTTTCTGCTGATGTCAACCACTTTGGTTTTGCTTCATCTGCATCTGTTATTCCCCATAGGGCCATGATAGTTCTCCTAGTTTATTGTTTACTTATCTATTTATCTAAATCCAATTCTCTTAAGCTGAGAAATTGTATCTGTTGGTGAAGTATGATGTACTCCAATTCCTCCAGCATTCTCCCATTCTTTGATATTTTTGATATAATCATCAATCAGAATGTTAGGTTTGCCGTCAGTCATAGCATACTTCTGTTTGTCTGCACGTTGTACAAGGTGGATTTTACCAGTAGGTTTTGCATTCTTGGATAACCAAGACTTCTTTCCCTTCCGACTATTCCCATCCTTATTGGAATATGCAGACAATATATTTGCATCATATTTATTAATCAACTTCCAAACTCTTTGAGCGCCAGGCATCCAAGGCAGAGTATGCCAGAAATCCTTTTTGCCTGTAATTGCTTCCCATCGTTCATCCTTTGGAGTCTTGTCAAATTTCTTACCAGTGAGTGTTTCATACGCACCAATAAAATCACAAAGAACCATATCCATATCACAGTAAATATGTGGAAGTTCTTCTTCATTAATACTCGTGACTTCCACGATACTTTTCATATTACTTTGCCTTTGACTCTTTAGGAGCAACTTCGACTCCTGCCATTGGTTTACCTGTCATTGCAACCTTTTTGTCGTCTTTAGACTCAGACTTGCAACCACATGGTTCTTCACCACAATCTTCGCATAAACCTTCAGACTTTGCTTTTGCAGCAGCAGCTTCTTTCCACATATCAGTAATGTGTCTTGCAGCTTGTTGTGCAAGTGATTCGTTCTGTCTTTTAAGAACTGCAACAACTTGTTTGTGGTCAGATAACCCTTTTTTGATTTTCTCAATAGCAGAAACTGCACCACTCATGTTACCACCAGCATATCTTTTGTCAGATGCAATACCAATTGCCATCTTGATTTCTTTTGCTGAATAACCTTCGTCAAGTTCAAGTTCTTCTTTCTTGATTGCTTTAGAAACTGCTTTACGTCTTTTGTGCAAGAACTTATCAGAATCATCAACATCACCATCGTTGTCAATGTCTTTGTCTTTACGGTCAGCAAACTTCTTCTTTACTGCTTTAGGTTGAACTGCGTCCAAACCTTCACCGTCATCAGACTTGTCGTTCTTATTAGTTTCAGTTTTCAATGCTTCCTCAACATCATATTCTTTACCACCGATAGTAAAGGTTTTTTCACCTTTTTCTTTTGCCATCTTTGCAGCGTGAATATAGTTATTTTCTTTTTGTTCTTTTTCTTTTTTAGAGATTGCGATTGCAGCTTGCTGAGCAGGAGACATTGCCTCTAACACAGCACTCTCTAAACTACCTTCTTTAGTTTTAAGATACTTGGACATTATTATTTCTCCTGTGCGTTTAGTTTATTAATTGTTTCAGTTGCTTTTGCAATCTGTAATTGTAGTTGAGCGATACGAGTTTTCTTCTTATCATCTCTTCCTTGTTCGACAGATTTAACTCCATCAGACTTTTGTGGTTCTTCTTCTTCTTTGAAGATGCCTTTGCGTTTCGCATCACCGATGATTTTTGTCATCTGGTCTTTTGACATACGCTTATACTTTGGCATAGACATTAAGTAATCAAATGCATTGTGGGATTTCTTACCACTTTGCGACATATACTTTTCATAGTCTTTAATGAGACTTTTGTTTTCAGAAACTTCTTCTTCAGTAACAACCTCTTCCTTATACATGTTCAACTCGTAGGTTTTACCAGTGTTGTAAACCTGTACTTGGATACCCTTCTTACCACCTTTTGCTTGTAGTCTGTAAGAATTAGTTTTACCTGTCTTTGGTTTTGCAGGCCCTGTCGCAACTTTATCATCAATCTCTTTAGGGTCAACTTCGATACCAAATTTCTTCTTTGCAAAAGCATATGCATGTTGCATTGCAGATGAAAAGTCTTTGTGGTATAGTTCGTAACCTGTAGATGATTTTGCTTCGTCTAAGTCAGTCTCATCCATTAATGCTTGGATTGTTTTAACATCAAGTTTCATCTTCTTAGCAATATCTTGTGCAGACATTCCTTTTGAGATGTAACCATGCAAGTCCTTCATTTTACCTTCATCAAGTTCTTCTTTGATATCATCAATAGATGCACCCATATCACCGATAGCAAATGTTACTTTACCATCTCTTTTGTATAGGAACTTCTTAACTGATTTTTCATTACCTTTAGTAACAAGAGTAACCTTTTCTACTCTACCCTTGTTTACTGTATTCTTTGACTTAACAATGTAATCTACAAAGTCTTTACCTTTACTGATTGTAGAACTAGTCTTGAGTTTGATTGTTTGCCCCTTTTTAAGTTTGTCGAATATTTTATTCAACTTAGGGTCATCCATCTTCATCTCATCGATTTCAATTTCTTCTACTTCAAAACCTTCAAGGAAAACTTCTTCTCCCATTCTAAGTTGTTTTGAGACCATCTTTGCAGTATTAAGCATATCACGATATGACTTAGAAATCATCTGAACAAACTGTTCTTTATCTCTAGGTTTCTGAATCATGTCATGTGCCTTTAACAACAGTTCAACAAACTTAGAATCAACCTTCTGTTTCTTTCCATCTTGGAATTCAATAGAGAAGTTGCCTCTAGTGTCTTTTGATTTACGCAATTGCATAATCATATTTTTCTTTGCAAGGTCTTGATCTTTATCCGTTGCTTTCATGTCATCTCTGTCAGCAGGGTCGATTCCTCTTCTCCCACCAGCACCGTGACGCATTGCGTCCCTACGAGCAGATGCTTCAGCAATTTCTTCTGGTGTTACCTTACGAACTTCTGCAAGGGATTCACTCATTGTTTTACTATATCTAGTCATATTACTTTTCCCTAATTTTAAGTAGCAATCTACCACTTCCTTTTATTAATCGATGGTAAACCATCTTCTTTATATGATATATTCTACCATGCTTCAGTTCTTCAGGCAGGTTATCGTCCATCTGCAATTTCCAGTTATATCCAGAAAGTACAGTAATTTCTCTATCACTTCTATCACGATGCCAAACTAACTCACTATCATCAACATCTTGCTTAAACTCTCTTAGCATGATATCGGTTTCTAATCCTAAATCGTTATATGGGTTTACCAAAAGAAGTTACCCCCACCAGATAAACCAAGTTGTTTTGCATAACGTGGCAAGTTACATGCCCAATATCCTGCTTTTGTTTTATCTTTTTTGTTTGCACAATCGTGTCTTGCAGCAAAAGATTTTCTTGCTTCTTTGTCGTTTAACTTAACTTTTAAACCAGAGGTATCGCCCCAAGAAACTTTCTTTACTTTGTCTCCGTCTTTGACATAAACATAGTATTTCTTAGAACCACCAACCTTTGGTTTATTTAGTTCAACGTCTTGTCCTTGATACTCAGATTCCATCATAGGACAATCCAAAGGAACATGTTCTCCATCATATGTGTCGTATTTACCGATATCACCTTCCAGTAGTTCTTTATCAAAACCAACTGGACTTAATTCACCTCTCTCGTAAAGGCTTCGTTTTTCGTTAAAAAATTCGTAGTATTTTTCTGAACCAACACGATATTGGTTAGATTCAATCAAACTAGATTCTGCACATTCATTACAGCAATCTGGTGTTCCACAGTTAAGGTGTTCCTTAAATGAGAAAACTTTCTGGCCTGGGGTCATTTTTTGCCTTTCTTGTCTACTAGCATCAGTTCCGATTTCACGAGAATCTTCAATCTCTTCTTTCTTACCTTTTGCTTGTTTCCATAAATCTGCGTCAGCAGTTGTTCTAGTCTTACCCCCTGTAAGAAAAGAATTCACTCTTGCAAATGCCCACTGTTGTGGGGTAGTGCCTGGGCGGTGTCCTGTTTTCCATGCAGCCATTCCTCTGTCATATACCTTCTTTAGAATTCCATAAGGTACACCAGACTTTTCTGCTTTCGTAACAAGTCCTTCAATCTTCTCGTCTAACTGAAAATCTTCTTTGGCAACACAGTTTGGCACCATCTTACCATTCTTCTTTTTCATACCAACTTGTTTGTGAGTATCCCAACAAGGGTCTTCTTCACCAAACATATCTTTAAATTTCTTTGTACTCTTCGATGGTTTTGTCTCTGCATCTGCATCGCCTGGAGCAGGGCCATCTTTACCTTTTGCAAAGTGTGCCGCACGTTTTTGTTTAGTAGATTTAGACATTGCATCACCATCAGCATCTTTTGCATAATACTTCGCTGGTTCTGTGCCTTTTCTATCTTTAATATCTTTGTCTTGTTTTACTTCATACAACCACTTCTTGTGTAATGTACCATCTTCTTCTTTGAATGTAATGTAATTAGTTCCTCTACGAACAACTTCACCAGAGACACCAGTATAATTATCTTCAACAGTATCGCCCACACAGAAAATCTTATTCTCCATGTATAAGTCACGAACAACATCTTCATCAGTCATTACATTTGTTCTAGGAACAAAAGACTCACGAACACCCATGTACTTACGAACATCTTTAAATAGAGACATTCCTTGTTTGAAGTTGGATGGAAGTCCATTCTTAAACGAATCAAAATCATTTGCACTTGCAGCTGCTCTCATCTTAGATGCAGACATTCCAGTAACACCTTCTGCATCTGGGTCTCTTTCGCCCGCAGATACAACTTCGATATTATCAAAACCGTAGTAACCGTGTCTTGCTTCAGTTCCGTTGTATTTGTTTAGTAGTGTTTCAAACTCTGTAACTCTATCAGAACCAACAACCATAATGATTGATTTGTGTCCTTTGTTGTGTAGTGTAACTGCAATCTCAAATACGTTTCTTGCTTTATCTACAACCAAGTTCCTTGCATGTTTTGGAAACATCTTCTTCATGTATGCAAGTTTCTTTGCATATGGTAGAGGGTCTTTCTTTGCGTTCTCTGAATGAGATGCAAAAATATAATAAGGAGCAGAGTTTGACTTTGCCTGTTTGGCAACTGCTTCCATTAATTTTTCATGTCCAGTAGTCGGGGGATTAAATCTACCAAATGTAAATACAGCAGTATCACCTCGAGCTTCTATAATTTCAGAAAACTTCTTCATTTATCTCCACCCTGTTTAACTTTCTTTAATCGTTCTATTTCTTGTTTTTTTAATTTAACCATCATCTTCTTAGCAATCTTTTGGATAGCAAGTCCTTTCTTTGCAACAATCCGATTGTCTATTTCTACCCTTGCAGCAGGTGGAAGTTGCATATACTTAGCAGGACTTAACCCAGCAAACTTTTGAAGGATTAACATTTTTGCAGCTTTCATTGCACGTTTATGTAACATGTCTGGAGTTGCAAGTTTCTTTTTCTTTCGTGCAACCTTTGCTTTAAATGCAGATGACTTTGCCATCTTTGCCATTCGTCTGCCCATCTTACGTCTTGTTGCAATAGACATTGCTTTCTTTTCAACTAACTCAGATGTCAATTCTTTAAATTTCTTCATCTGTCCCATGCCTTGATTGCTGTGAAATTATTAAAACTAAATTCCATTCTATCAACTAACTTTACTGCATTACCACTAACTCTGTCAATAGCAACAAATCCTTCTGGATTAACTACTTTGTATCCATTTGAAGTTCTAATGAATGTATCAGTTAATTGCTTAACACTATTTAGTTTCTTGACAATACCCATCTTTGCTTCAATAAGATAGTTCTGAAACAGGATAACCTGTTCTAAATTCTTTGTATGTTTCTTTAGTTCTCGTAACATCTCTTTTTGTTCATTTGCAACTTTAGTCTGAGACTTCTCTGTTTTGAGACTTTTAATTCTTTTATCGTATACATTAGATACCCACTTCAAATAACCTTCAGCATGTTTCTTTGGGTTATTGATTGGTTTACCTTCTCGTACTTTACTATTGTAATATGTCTTTAATGAAGCACCAGCAAGATTACCAGTAAACGTATCTTGTATTCTTAAAAACTTAGTTAGTGCAGATGAGTTAATCTTTTGGAAAGTCTTACCAGCACCAGACAAAGACTTAGTAACTGCTTCAGTTTCTTTAGTTGTCATTGTCGCATTACCAGCAACATCTTTATAGGTAGCGTCATCCATCCAAACTGAGGATGGTGTACTGAGTCCTTTAATGTTGACACCAAATGACGCTTTCATATCTTGGAGTGCGTCACCAGTATAAGTGGTGTGCCACACGATTCCAATTTTAGAACTGTTAATCTTTTTACCAAAGTCACTATCAACAGGAACAGCATACACAATTGTATTAGGTTGGAATGTATAATAACTAACACCGTCAATTGTGTCAGTCTCTACATCATCTGTCCACATCAAGTCACCTTGAAGTACACCTTTGATTCCCAACTTAGAGAATTCTGCAAGTGCAACTTTGAATTTACTATTCAATGCACCAGATAGTCCATCATCGTCAATCTCTTTTGCAGTCTTGTACAACTTAGGAGTTGCATTGAATACTGATTTCTTTGCAACGAAAAACTTACCGTCCTCTGGGTCAATACCAGCAAAGATTGCTGGAGCGCCATCCCACTTAACTGTCATGTTTACAGATGAGCGTGATGAACCTGCCAACATATCTCTAAGGGAACGAACAAAGTTAATTGCAGCTCTACCACCCGATACCCCAAAGTTTAGGATTTCATCTTCAATATGTTCTAAGTGTAGATTCTTTCCACCCTTATCTTCATTTAAATGTTGTGAGAACGAAATCATTTTGCAAGTCCGTTATATTTAATAGCAAGTCCAGTAGGGAATTGCCCAAGTTTCTTTTTACCAGCATGTCCAGCTTTGTTTGAACGTATTGACATATTCATTGTAAGACTATCATCTCCAGATTGCAAGATAATAAACCAATTTTGTTTAGATTTTGGAGATGTAATTGCTTTAACAAATTTAACTTGTGGTAAGAATACTCCTACTGCATCTCTATCTGTTACTTCCTCATATGTACTTCCAACTGCTTTAATAACAATTGTAGGAACATCTGGAGCATCTCTTAAAATTTCTTCTTTAATATATTTAAGTGTTGCATTCTTATTCTTATTAAATAAATCAACAGTACCCTTTCTCATAATCTCAAGCATTGAATCGTAATCTTTTTCATATGAACGATTGTTTGCTTTGTCATAATCTTTTAGAGTTTTCTCTGTTGCTCTTCTATCTTTATGTCTACCGTTTGCACCACCATCAAAACTATCAAGTGGAGGCATGCCACCAATCTTAGAGTATACTTGTGCGTATGAAAGTTGTCGTAATGCATCTAATGCTTTAGTTTGTCCCATTGCAGTAAATACTGGTCTTACATATGTGTTGAGTTGTGGTTCAGAAGTTTTCTTCCCACCAGCTTTTAAACTAACACCTAGTATTTTGTTATCTCTGTATTTGATAAACATATCGCCTGGGTGTGATTTAGGAACACCAGCAGGTTTTGCACGATATCCCCAATAAACATTTTGTATAGGTTTATCGTTATGTTGGTCGTTAATGAACTGCAATATTGCGATTGCATTATTCATCTTGTCCTCAAACTTAGTAGAGGTATCTGCTTTGTTGATTGTTTCTCTTGCGGCAACTGTGTCTTTAGAATCAACACACGCAAGTTTTCTAGTATCAACAGTCAATAACCATTGATGAAAATCTTGAATATTTTTGGGAGTGTAGTTTAGTTCAAATGCGATACATGGAAATAATTCAGTGATACTTGAATTGAGTGTCGTTTCACCCATTCCACCAGCCATAGGTTTAACTTCAATCCTAAAAGCGGTATCATCAAAAGTGCCATCAATAGGGTCTACACTAGATGAAGAGGTATCTGAAAGTCTTGCATCAATACCAGCTTGACGCAATCGTCTTAATATCTCATCTCTGTCTGTGTCCCTATCAGTGGAACGTACCCGATAAACAGTTCTCTTACTTGAAGATGCCTTTGAGTTTACCTCAAATTCAAATCCATCAAAAAAGTCGGATGGAAGTGTTTCTTCGTGTAATGCCTGTTCATCAAGGTTACTATAACTCTTGAATCCTTGCATTTAATCAATTTCTCCATTTGCACAAATAATATTACACTTCTATTTATAATATATAAATGTTAGGAAGTCAAGGCAAATTACACTTTTATGTCGTTAAACTTGTCATATCTTGCAGATATTGGCGATTTATCAAACGCTGGTGTGTCACCTTGTCCACTATCAACAATATCATGTTGTGCTTCCTGTTCTACATCATATAGTTTCATTCTTGATCTGTCAATACCTAAAACAAATCTTTTGTTTGCGCCTGGATCGTTATAACGATTCTTC
>Ga0233432_10004474_pt1 | contig 12393 bp, 11 predicted proteins | sample SI_122_August201_6_FD_179870 | JGI IMG/M metagenome (GOLD analysis project Ga0233432, IMG submission 179870) | Seawater microbial communities from Saanich Inlet, British Columbia, Canada - SI_122_August2016_10_MG | ecosystem: Environmental > Aquatic > Marine > Inlet | place: Canada: British...
GGATCGCTTCGTTGTGTTCTGGTTTGATGGAGACGGCGTAACTACAGGTGGCAGCCATGACAAAGAGTTCGGTGCCGATGTCCATGAGTCGACCGAGGGCATTCTGATGACGCTCAAGTTTATCACGATACAAGCCCATCAGGTGAAAAATCGTTCGAGCTAATTTGTGTGACGTGCTATCGATGTAATGAAAGTGATCCGAGAGTTCTTCGAGCTCAGTGTAGGAGGACCACAGAGATGTGTTGAGCCATTGTGCTGGGTACCAGGTGCTATAGTACTTAGCGAGTTTGATTCCGGCGCTGATTTTCTGACCGGTTGCCGTACTTCTCTTGAGTAAGTCAGCAGCCACTTTAAGGTGAGGGTCCATCGCCTCTCTTGCAAGGAAGAGGCGCATGATGTCTGAGGTGCCTTCGATGATGGTGTTGATTCTCGCTTCACGCATCATTCTTTCAACGGGGTAAGGCTCTTCTCCTCGTTCACGTAAGGATTTTGCTTTTTCATATCCACGGCCTCCACGGAACTGCATGGTGGTGTCGACCACTGACCAGCACTGCTCCGTTGAGAAGAGCTTCGCCATGGCGGCTTCGATACGGATGTCTCGGTCGTGGTCATCGGCCCAATGAGAGGTGAGGAGAGCTACGGCTTCTTGAGCAAATGTGCTGGAAGCGATGAAGGCGATTTTGTTTCTGCCGGCCTCGTGGTATCCAACGGGAAGACCCCACTGTTTTCTTTTGTTTCCCCACCTGCGAACAATACTAAGGCATTGTTTGGACATGCCTGCACAGGCACCTGGTAGGGTGAGCCTTCCTGTGTTAAGAGTGGCCAAAGCCAGTTTGAGCCCTTTGCCCTCTCCAAGAATGATGTTTTCTCTGGGCACTTTGACGTCTTTGAAGGTGATGAGTCCGTTGTGGATTCCCCTGATGCCCATGAAATCACATCGATGAACAGTTTCGATGCCTGGAGTTTTCGCTTCCACGATGAAAGCGGTGATTTGAGGGATCTCTCGTCCCTTCACAACTTTGGGGGCTGTTTTGGCCATGACCACCATGAGGTCAGCGATGGGCCCATTGGTCGTGTAGAGCTTGGTTCCATTGATGAGGAAGTGAGAATCATCGTCACAGGGAATGGCTTCAGTGCTCATTTGGGCGGGGTCTGACCCGACGTCGATTTCAGTTAAAGCAAAGGCTGAAATAGCTCCTTCTCTAAACCGGGGTAGGAAGGCCTCTTTCTGTTTATCGGTTCCAAACAGTTTTAGAGGTTGTGGCACTCCGATAGATTGATGGGCAGAGAGAAGAACTGCGGTGGATCCGCAGTAAGAAGCGATCGCCGCCATCACTCGGTTGTAATTCACTTGAGACAGTTCAAGGCCATTGTAGGCCTTGGGTACTTTCATGGCGAAAAGACCCATGTCGGCCAGTCCCTTGATGACCTCTGCCGGCACAGTCCTTTCTTCATCGACCATTTCTGGGTCTAAATTAGTTTTGAGGTATTCTGAGACTTTTGCAATGAGGTCGTCTCCAATGGATTTTTCTTCGGGGCTCTGTCGTGGAAAGGGAAAAACCATTTCACTGGAAAAGATTCCCATGAAGAGATTGCTGCCAAAGCTACCGGCGTGATCACGCGTATCCCGAGCACCTTCGGCCACTTCGAGAGCGGCTCGTTTTCCTTCGCTCATCCCCGTGGTGTCGATGATCATCTCTTCGTCGTTCTGATTTTCGATGGAGTTGCTATCTTGGCTCATGGTCTGCTCTACTGGTAAAAGGGTCGAGAGTGTTGGGCATGTTCGATGAGTAGGGGACACGGTTCGAAACGACCCCCCCAGCGATCAGCCAGAATTTTGAGGCGGTCTGAGCAAGCTTGAATGCCGTAGGTTTCGGCATATTTGATAGGTCCTCCCCGAAATGGAGGGAAACCCGTGCCCAAAACCATGGCCATGTCGAGGGCCATCGCGTCATGCACGACACCTTCCTCTAGGCAGCGAAGAGATTCATTGACCATGGTGAGGACACAGCGGTCGAGAATGTCGCTATCCCCAGGACCCCCGGTTTTCTTCCAACGGCTTTCCAGAGGACGATTGACTTCTTTTTCATTCCCTTTCCAGAGGTAGAAGCCCTTTCCCTCTTTTTTTCCTTTGAGGGCCATGCCTTCGTGTAGGAAGTGCAACACCCCTGATACTTGCATGCGTTCGCCATAGGCTTCTTCGAGGGTCTTGGCGACATGGTATCCGACCTCGATGCCAACTTCGTCTGTTAGGTGAAAGGGACCCATGGGGAGTCCAAAGGTGGTCATGACTCGGTCTACGGCATCAATGCCGGCTCCATCTTCAAGACAGCGTGCCGCCTCGTTCATGGTGGCCAAAAGGATGCGGTTGACCAAGAACCCGGCGACATCTTTGACGACAATGGGAGTTTTTCCTAGCTTTTTGGCTAGGTGAAAAATTTGGTTGGTGGTATCGGGAGACGTATTCTCACCTGGTATGATCTCGACCAGAGGCATGCGATTGACGGGGTTGAAAAAGTGCATGCCAACAAACCGTTCTGGGTTTTTTAGGGCAGATGACATTTCCGTGATTGAGAGGGCAGAGGTGTTTGAGCAGATGATTGCTTCCTCTGAACAGTGCTCCTCGAGTTCCGAAAGAACGGCTTTTTTGACCTCCATCTTTTCAACCACGGCCTCAATAATCATGTCCATTCGTTGGAATCCCTTCCAGTCGAGAGTGGTGGCCACTTGTGCCATGGCTTTGTTCATCTCATTTTGGCTCATTCGCCGTCGTTGAACCGCTGAGCGGTTCATGTCGTGAGCGCTTTTGAGACCTAAACCGAGAGCTTCTTGAGAGATGTCCTTGAGTCGAACATCCATACCTTTTCCGCTGAGAAGCCACGCAATTCCGCCACCCATGATACCGGCGCCGAGGACGCCTCCTTTCTTGAGTTCAGTTCCCTCCTTGGGGCCAATACCTGGCTGTTCTTTGAGGGATTCGTTAGAAAAATAAAGTTGGATGAGGTTCTGTGCGACGACTCCGGTGACGAGGGAGCAGAAGGCTTTTCGTTCCATCTCCAATCCTCGAGAGAAGGAAGCCTTGTGGCTTTCGACCAAGAGATCGAGAATTTTTAGAGGAGCTGGGTAATTGGGACCACCTTTTTCGAGGACGGACTTTCGAGCCGTACGAACGGCGTAATTCATACCTAGAGGTGTGTCATTAACGAAACGATTGAGGAGGGATCGTTTCCATCGTGATTGAGGAGGTGCCTTCTCACCGAGGCGTTTTGTTACGGCGGGAATCAGTTCTTTTTCGAGAAAGGTCTGAGAAATAATTTTATCGGCCAGACCACATTTGAGAGCTTTTTTCGAATCGAAACTCCTTCCGGTGAGCAGAAGGTCGAGGCTGGTCTGAAGTCCAATGAGGCGTGGGAGTCTCTGGGTGCCTCCCCATCCTGGGAGCAGGCCCAGTTTAACCTCGGGAAGGGCAAGTTTGGTTTTGGGTCCGTCACTAAGCCATCGTTCGTCGCAGGCCAAAGCACATTCCATGCCCCCACCCATACAAGCTCCATCAATGATGGCGAGAGTGAGGCAGTTTAAGTTTTCGATCAGATTGAAGACGTTCTGCCCTTTGCTCAGCTTGGCATCGGCTTCTCGAGCGGTCTGAATAGACTGGATGTCTTCGATGTCGGCTCCTGCGATGAAGATACCGGGTTTGGCACTCGTGATGAGAAGAGCTTTGGGAGGAGTTTGCTGAACTTTTTTGAGAAGGGCTTCTAGCTCTTCCATGGCCTCGGGAGTGAATTTGTTGACTTTCTCCCCAGGCATGTCGAAACATAGGGTCGCGATGCCGTCATCTCGGTGGCTGAGTTTCCAGTTTTGGGTCAGTGAGTTTTCCATTACTCTACCTCCAGGTCGAGGGCTGCGCCCTGCCCGCCACCAATGCAGAGCGTTGCCAAGCCTCTTTTCTTTCCACTTGAGCGGAGTTCTCGGAGGAGGGTCAAGATGAGGCGAGCTCCCGTCGTGCCAACAGGGTGGCCTAGTGCGATCGCTCCTCCATTGACGTTGGTGATTTCGAGGGGGAGTTCTCCTAGTGCGACATCACGTCTCAGATGTTTTTTTGCAAAGTCCGTGCTCTTCCAGGCTTCGGCATTGGCAAGGACTTGAGCGGCAAAGGCCTCGTTGAGTTCTACTCGCTCGAAGACATCCATATCTTCACCGGTGCGGTCAAGATACTTTGCGGTGGCATACACGGGCCCGAGCCCCATTCTGGCTCCATCTAAACCGGCGTATTCCCAGTCTTTAAGGTATCCAAGCACCTCGAGTCCCTTTTCTTTGGCCGTGGTTTCAGTGCAAAGTAGGAGCATGCAGGCGCCGTCGGTGACGGGACAAGCATTCCCCACGGTGACGGTTCCGCTCAAGCGGTTGAAGTAAGGTTTGAGTTTCGCCAACCTTTCCATGGACTGATCTGCCATGGGCCCTTCGTCTACTTCGATGGGGCGGTACTCAGGTGGACGCCCAAGAGGGTGGATTTCACCTTTATAAAAACCGTGTTGTTTCGCACGGAGAGCACGTTCATGAGATTGGAGTGCAAAAGCATCCTGATTGTCTCGTGAGATGAGGAACTCTCGAGAAAGAATTTCTGCGGTTTCTCCCATGTTAAGGTCGCAGTATGGGTCGGTGAGTCCTAGCTGGATGCCGATGATGGGCTTGAGAAAAGAGGGGCGAAAAGCAGAGAACACCTTGAGTTTTTGGCTGAAGGTTTTGGCCTTCATAATTTGACCGAAAAGCTGGGTCATTTTAGGGCCGAAGAGCAGGGGGATGTTACTCATAGATTCTGTTCCTCCCGCGAGGATGAATTTCGACCTTCCACTGAGCAGGCGCTCTGATGCGGTGGTGACCGACTCCATGCCACTGGCACAGTTTCTGTGAACGGTGATGGCGGGGACCGAGTCCGGAACTCCAGCCTTTAATGCGAGAATGCGGGCGATGTTGGCACAATGGGCGGGTTGGGCGACGTTCCCGATGATGACTTCGTCGAGTTCATCTCGATCAATCGGGCTGCGGTCGAGAAGTTCTCGGGCAATGACCGCTCCGAGGTCGTCAGCCTGCCAACCTGCCAGAGCTCCTCCCGCTTTGCAGAAAGGAGACCGCAATCCGTCGATGATAGCGATTCTTTCTGACATACCTTTCCTCTGCGTGGGGAGTTAGGTATTATAGAGTGCCTCAATCAAATCCAGATACTTTTTGAGTACAATATGTCGGCGTACTTTTAGTGTTGGAGTTAATTCGCCAGATTCCACCGTGAATGGTGAAGGTAGCCATTGGACTTTTTGGACCCTTTCCCAAGGATTTAGCTTGGCATTGACTTTGTTAAGATGTTTTTGAAAATCTTCCATCTGATGAGGTGAAAGGTGATGTTCGGGAGTTTCTTCCAGAGTTTGAGTAAGTGTTTGAGGGAACTGGTCTGGGTCAGGACAGAGGAGTGCTGTGACATAGGGCCTTGATTCAGCGACCACCATCGCTTGATCGATCCAAGGGTGGAGACAGATCTCCTGCTCAATGGGGGCAGGGCTGATATATTTTCCATTGCTGGTCTTCATCCTCTCCTTGATGCGTCCTGTGATAAAAAGATATCCATCATCATCAATTTTGCCTCGGTCTCCGGTATGAAACCAGTCGTGTTCATCAATACACCCACGGTCTCCATCAAGATACCCATCAAAAACCCCCGGGCCTTTGGCAATCACTTCGTTGTTTAGGAGATCAATGCGAATGTGTACACCTGGGAAGGCAGTTCCTACGCTTCCTGGGCGGTCAGAGTCAGGGCTGTTGGCAGCAAGAACGGGAGAGCATTCGGTGAGTCCATATCCTTGATAGGTGGGCACGCCGATATTGGTGAAGAAACGGGCGAGGCTTTTTTTAAGAGGGGCTCCTCCAACAATGAGCATCTTCAGTTTTCCTCCTAGGGCGTCTCGCATTTTTCCAAAGGCAAGGACGTCAGCACCAAACCAGGCCAGGTGGGGTTTGGGAGCGTCGGTGTGGTGAGTGAGGGCAAGGTGGAGGGCCCAGCGAGCTAAATCTCGAGGGAGTCCGCTTTTGGCTTCAGCTCGTGAACTGATGGTGCGGTAAACCTTTTCGAGAAGCCTAGGCACTGCGGTCATGATCGTGGGAGAAAAGTCCCTCATGGCTCTAGGAAGAACTTTTGGCTGATGAACGAAGAGAATGTTCACGCCTTGGGCAAGGTAGGTGTAAGTGACCATTCTCTCAAAGACGTGGGCTAAAGGGAGAAAGCTGATGGCTCGGTCTTTGGTCCCCATGGGGAAACGTTCCGTGGCGCCATGGATCTGTGAGACGAGATTGTTATGGGTTAGAGGAGCGCCTTTGGGTTCCCCCGTGCTGCCGCTGGTGAAGATAATGGTTGCTCGTTGGTTTGAGGCGAGGTCGTTGGCTCTATGGGACGCCCATTTTATCGCGCTCTCCAATGTGAGAGGGTGGATCCCCTTTGGAAAAGGTTGCCTTTGAGGAATTTCAGGGAGGAGAACCGACTCCTGGGTGTAAACGATCAGGTCTTGGAGTTGCTTGGCCTGCTCTTCGGAGATGGATTCAAGGAGGAAGATGCGTTTTAGTTCTGCCTTCTGAACCTGGCGTTTCAGAATGTCAGGAGAGGTGTTGGGGAAGAGGGGAACGGAAATGCCTCCGGCTCCCTGGATGGCAAGATCGATGGCGATCCAATCGGGACAGGGCAGGCCCATGAGTCCAATGGGCTCTCCTTTCCTGATCTGCTCAAACAGTCCTTGGCACAGTGAGACCGAACTGACGAAGAGTTCATGTGAACCAGTCCAAACCGGATCTCCACCTTGATAGTTGCCCAAGGCCTCGGGGCGATCTGGCCTCAATAGATTTCGGACCACCAAGTCCCAGAGGGTGTGGATCTCAATGCTCATGAGTCATGCCCGCTGGAAGGCCAGAGTTGGGATGACAAAGGATTTCTGCGTGAGAGATGTCCCCTTCGGCAGAATTCTCAATGTCATCCCTTGTTTCAAGAGAGCTTCATTTTCTGGTAGTTTTGAGAATTTGCTCCAGCTTGATCTTTTCGTCTTTGCCGTTCAGGCCTTTGGAGTAGAAGAAACTGGGGGCTTCGAGAGCTTTGTCGAAACCACGGACTTCTTTAAGACTGAGCCCTTTGCCTTCGTTCACGTCGTACATGAGGATTTTCTTGGAGTTGGTGTCAATAATCAGGAGTGTATTGCTGGCAGGGTAAGACACCGTGATGATGCCGTTGCCTTCGTTGGCTGATAGAGGTGACAGGGACATCAGGCCCACGAAAAGGGCTCCTAGAACGAGTCTGAAAGAGAAATTCATGTTTACTCCTGTAAATTTGGATTTTATAAAGGGTATTTTACGCTCTCTTAATGAATTCCACAGATGTTTTTTGTATTTCTTAATCATTGATAATTGTTAGGGGTCTGGAAAATTGGAGAGGGAGAGGTATTTTGAATTTGATAAGAACAGGTTCTCATTCGATGTTTTCCCCTCGATGGATTTGAGACAGTTAGTCCATCACTAGACTGCCTGACATGGAATTCTCTGAGACGATCAAACTGCTGAAGAAGGTTTCTCTCTTCAGAAACCTCTCGGAAAAGGCTCTCGAGCTCATCGCGAGTGTGACCACCGAGGTGAAATTTAAATCTTCAGCGGTCATCTTTAATGAAGGTGAAGAAGCTGACGATCTTTACATTATCACCGAAGGGCAGGTAAATATCGAAAAACACAGCGATGGATCTCGACGAAAAGTGCTGGCCATTTTAGATCGGGGAGATTTTTTCGGTGAAATGGCTGTGATCACTCACGGCAAACGCTGCGCAGCTGCAGTGGCTGCTCAGTCTGTGATATTGCTCTCTGTGGGCAAAGCAAGTTTCCTGAGCCTTCTGCAGAAAGAAGGTCCACTGTGTTTTGAAATTTTGCAGCAGGTCTGTGAACGATTGGAAGCCGCAGATTCAGAAATTGAGAGTCTAACCTTTCAGAATCTGCCAGGGCGCATCGCTGGAAAAATTCTTGATCTAGGAAAGCGATTTGGTCATTTCAATGCAGCTGGTCAGCTAGAAATTGATCTGGATGTGACTCACGCCGGCCTAGCCGAGATGGTCGGAACCAACCGAGAAACCGTTTCAAAATATATCTCCATCTTCCGTAAAGAAGGTTCGATCGAACACGAGAGCAAAAAGCTGACGATCAAGGATGCGAACCTTCTGGCCACTTGGAGTTGACCCTCAGTTCAGTTTGAAGGCCCGAACATGATCAAGTTACTAAAAGTTTTTCTCAGTCTCGCGGTCGTTGTAGGAGTCGCTGCTGCTGGCTTCGTGGTCTACCGGCTTTGGGACCAAGGAGAGCTCAAGAAGGAAAACTTCAGCACTGAGGCCATGGGGCAACTTCTGAAGCAGGAAGCCGAGAAGCTGGGCTCTGAAGTGAAAGAGGGTTCGATCGCACTTAAGAATAAGATTCAGCACGAGTGGGTTGATTGGGATGAACTGAAGGGGAACTGGACCCTCAGCGAAGATGAATTTGAAGCGTTCAAGAAAGATTCTTTGGCCTTTCTTTCGATGGATGAAGAAGTTGACCCTATTACGACCGATAAGGAAGAAGAGCTTCCTGTCCAGAAGGTGACTTCAGCCAAACCTGAACCCCAACCAACGACCTCTTCAAAAGCTCCCACTGAGCCCAAGAAGGTTGTCGTGAAGAAAACTCCTAAGGCTCCAGAGCCTAGAGCGCCCAGGACTGCTTACCCCACTCTCGACAAGAGTCGAGCATTCACTCAGGGCATGGCTGATCTGAATAAGGCGAAAGAATACAATCGCAAGGGCTTGCCGGGTAAACCCAATGCCAAAGGCAATCTGAAAAAAGCTGTTTCTTATTACCGGAAGGCTCAGAAAAAAATGGCTGAGGCCTCTCGCGCGCCAGGATTGAATTCAAAAGAGGAAGCTCGTCTAGAGAAGCTCCAGCAGGAGATCGGAAAGCAGATCTATTGGGGCTCAAAATTGGGCACCCTCTAAGAAAGAATTCAGTTCATGAAACTCAGTGTTGTTATTCCTGTCTACAACGAGCGGGAGACTCTGGAGAATCTTCTTGAGAAAGTTCGACAAGCTCCCGTTGAAGAAAAGGAAATCATCGTTGTAGACGATGGATCCACCGATGGCACACGAGAGCTATTGAAGGAGAAGGTGGAGGGGAATGTAGATCGTGTTATTTATCACGAAGTGAATCAGGGAAAAGGAGCTGCTCTGAAGACGGGGTTTCAGGCCGCGACAGGAGACATCGTGATCGTCCAAGACGCCGACCTTGAGTACGACCCTCGTGAATACCCAAAAGTCATGGCCCCGATCGTTGAGGACCGAGCTGACGTGGTGTTTGGGTCTCGATTCGCCGGGGGTGAAGCTCACCGAGTTGTCTATTTTTGGCATATGATGGGGAATCGCTTCCTGACGCTGGTGTCAAATATGTTCACGAACATCAATCTGACGGACATGGAAACTTGCTACAAGGCTTTCCGTCGTGAGATCATTCAGGCCGTAGACATTCAGGAAAAACGTTTTGGATTCGAGCCTGAAATCACGGCAAAGGTATCAAAGATGGGATGCCGAATTTTTGAAGTAGGGATCTCCTACTATGGTCGAACATATGAAGAAGGAAAAAAGATAGGGTGGAGAGATGGTTTGCGAGCTATCTATGCTATCGTCAAATACAATCTCTTTCCCTGATCTTCAGAGAATCTTTTTCAGTTATTCTCGACGTGGATGCGGTCCATCAGTCCTAGGTCCACGTGAAGTCTGAGGGGGAAGCCTTCCTTATTGGTTTCCTGCCAAAGGAGAGTCTTTCCCTCAATTCTTCGGGTTTTAAAGAAGGTGAGGGCTTTGCTGCCCCGGTCTCCGGGTAGATCTAGTCTGTCGCCATCCCAATCCGTTGGATGATCACTGAGGGTGTTTTGCCAGTGGCAAAGCATCGAGTAGCAGTGCTCATCTTCGATGGGTAAACCTTCTTTGAGGAGTTCTTCATCAACCATCATGGCGTAAGAAGTGCGATTGATGAAGCCCTCTTTAATGCTCTGTCGCATCTGACCGGGATCCTCTTCGTCGAAGTGCGGAGTGACGGGGCTGAATGAATCTGCCTCTTCTTTTGAAATGATGATGCTCAAGTATGCCAACATACTCACGCCATTCTGTTCTAGAACTGTTGCGCTCAGGTCGTAAGTCCCCGGGATGGTTCGCACAACTCTTTGGGGAGTCGGTCCGAAACCCATGCTGTCTTTGATGACGAGCCTTCCTGATGGTATGGGCAGAGGGTCAAGCTGGAGAACTGAAACGTGAAGAGCTTCTCCTCGAGCTTCTAGGTGTCCCGGTCGAAGGGCTCGCCAATGCTTGGGTGTCATCGGGATGCGATCGAGAAAGAGGAGGGTTTTGGTTTCGTCGTGAGAGGCTTAACCGGTCAGCTCTTGGTGAGCTTATTGGAGTCTGTGTGTTCGAAGGTTTTTCCATAGATATCCAAGACGGTGAGCTGGTCGTAGGCCAAGCCTTGGGAGTCTAGAGACCAGCTCTGAGTCATGGACACCGTTTTTGCATTCTCTTTCATCCAGGTGGGTTGGACAACGGACTCATGCTCTGGGGATAAAAGTTTCAGCTGAATGCTTTGGGCGTTGTCATCCTTGAGCCACTCTCCCTCCATGAGAGCGACGACCCCACGAGGGATCGCCGTGGACTTGAGGACACGGTTCGTCTTAGGTTCCCACATCCAGTAACCCGTTTCGTCATGGATACAGGTGCCTTCTTCTCGAGTGAAAACCCGCTGAAGATAGCGAAGGACTCTCAGTTCTTGCTTTTCTGCGTTGAGGACTGACCCGACAACTTCAAAGGACAGAGTTTCCCTGTATTCAGTCTCTTCTGAACCAGAGGGCTCTGGAGAGAGGTCCTTGCCTTTGTTGCCTGTCCAGGTGCCGACGAGGGGTGCGAGAGGGCCGAGATCTTCGTTCATGGTTTAAGTGACTGTTCTTGAGGAGAATTGGAGTTTATTTTAGGCTTGATCTGATGAGTCGCCATGGGTGGCGGGTAACCTGGGTGAGGGGTCTTTTCTGCTCTTTCAAAAAGAAGGGAGCACATGGCTTCTCCTTTAAGCTCGCCAGCAAGGGCATGGTCAGAAAGACTCGGCTGATACATCCCAAGAAGTCCATGTTCTCCCATGACAAAGTTAGTCGGAAGTGATTCTTGAACACTTAGGATGATCACCTTCTGCGGGAAGTCCTCCGGAAGACAAATTTCTCCGGGAAAAGAAGCCGTGAGGCTGACCCATTCCCAAAAAGGGCCTACGGGACGGAGTAAGGCGAGGAGAGCCTTCTTTGGGTCTCGATAGGTGTAGATCGTATCTTTAAAATCTGGTAGCCACCAGAAGGCTTGGCTTTTCCTAGTTAGGCTAATCAGGGCTCGGCGAAGCTCCGCCGAGGAGCCACGCTCCGAGATGCAACGCCATTTGGCGGAACTAGAGGTCGTCGTGGATGTGGTCGTAGAGGTAAGAAATGATGCCACCACCTGTGATCAGGCCATCGGCCTGTTCGTTGATTCCGTAGTGAAGATAGAGGACCTGAAGGTGGGCCATTCGATCGAGACCACTGCCAATGCACTCTTCTTCGCTGATGTCATCGGGCAATGGAGTCATAAAGTCTTTCACTGGAAGGTGCCCAAAATCTGAGTGATGATGGAGGACCCTGAAGGGGAGGTCTCTAACCCGGAATAGGCTATTGACTTTCCCGGAGTCGTAGAGCAATCCAGCCAGCTGAGAGCTGTTCTGAAACTCTTTCAGGGCATGGTCCACGCTATCAGTGGTCTTCATGCGAATGACATCGTTGTACCCATATCGAGAAAGAGGAAATGAAATGGGTAGATTGAGAACTTCGATGATCGCTGATTCTGAGGGGCCAAAAGAGCCCTCTTCAACAACCTTAAATCGACCGTCGACCATCTCAGTATTTTCGGAGATAAAGTAGATGAGTTCCCTAATGGAGAAAATCCCTTTGGGCAGTCCATCACCATCTACGATGGGAAGGTAACGCAGGCCTCTCTGGCCCATGATGTCAATGACTTCAGACATCTCAGCATCTGCCGTCAGGGTGAAGATTTCTTTTTCTATGAAATGAGATACCGGCTCCTGCCCAGTCACCTCATGTCCGATGACCTTGTTCAGAACATCCTCTTCGCGAAACACTCCTAATGGTCTGCCATCCTCGCGGAGGATTAGAATACAGTGGGACTGAGGCTCCTGAAGTTTCCCGATGGCCTCGTCGAGTCGGGCATCGTGAGGGAGGGTGAGAGGCCTCTGCATGAGACTCTCAACCTGAACAGATTGTCTCTCTAGTGAACTCACGAGGTT
>Ga0233432_10004479_pt1 | contig 12382 bp, 16 predicted proteins | sample SI_122_August201_6_FD_179870 | JGI IMG/M metagenome (GOLD analysis project Ga0233432, IMG submission 179870) | Seawater microbial communities from Saanich Inlet, British Columbia, Canada - SI_122_August2016_10_MG | ecosystem: Environmental > Aquatic > Marine > Inlet | place: Canada: British...
ATATAAAATTAATAGTATTTATACTTGCATCACTCATATTTAATTATTTGATATAATTTAAAAAAATATGCCATATAAAATGCAATCAAAGTAAATATAATTAACAACGCATTACTTTGATAAAATATCATTAATAATACACTTAATACAAATAAACTTATTATAATAACCGTAAACAATTTATGAAATAATATGTAATATATTAAACATAAAATTATACATACAAGTAATAATGTATCTACAATAATATTAATAGGATAATTTTGTGTTTTTACAAAGTTTAATAATATGAAAAATTTACTTTCAACTTTATTTAAACTTTCTTGAATTACTTTTACAACGTCTTCACTATAATTAAGTAAAGTAGCACCAATATCACTAGAGTGATCTATATATGTTTTAATTATATTGTTTAGAGCTTTAACATCTTTTGATTCTATATATTTTTTAATATTATCGTATATATTAGGATCTATTTGCCCTAATGTAGTAATTAATGTATGTGTAAAAGTTTCTTTAGCACCGTTTGGAACTACATTTATAAAATTAATATCAAAAATATTATTGTCATCAAAAGCTTTTTTCATAAACTCAATATCAATAAGTTTTTTAAATTCTTCAACAATATTAGTATTTTCTTTATTAATATCTTTTGCAAGTTGAACTTCATAAAACATATATATACCAATACTAACAACTTTAAGAATATATAAGAAAATTAAGAATATTAATATTATTTTAATGATACTCATTTTTATAATTCTAAGACGATTAAATAATAGTTCTATTGTTCTATATTAGTAGGGTTTACAACGTTAGGTAATTTAAGTTTGTTGGTAATAGATTCGATAGTAATTTCTTCAGTTTTATTGTTATATTTTTCAGAAGATATAATGTATAATAAAATACCAATAATACTAGCAAGACCAATACACGATATAATAAACTCAGGTAAATATAATTTATTAAAATTATCTTCAAGATCAATATCTAAAACATTAATATATTTATAAGAATCAAGACCAAAAAGATCATTAAGTATATGCGATATTCCTTTAAAACTGTTAATTAATATTAAAATTAAACATAGTATTACTACAATAGTAATAACAACACCTAAACTGTATTTAATTAACGGATTATTTAATAAATATTCGTAAGATTTTCCAGTTATAAGTTGTGCTAAAAACTTAAGAGACCACCAAATAAGTTTAACAATAAGATCAATCATATTTATTATATAAAAATAACATTAATTTAGAAGAGTATTACATACTTTTCAATAACCAAATTACAACAATAACACCTATAGGATACGCAAGTCTAATTATAAATTCGTTTGTTCCATTAAGCATATTATTTTCAACATATTGTTTAAGATAAGTGAATATTAGGCGATCGAATGCTATAGCGATCAAGATAACTAAAGCGAATAAGAATAGTTTAAATACATCACCTTTTGTTTGTCCTAATTTATCCCAAAATGAAACTTGTGGTTCTTTATATATAACCCTAGCAGGTTCAGGTTGTTGTTGATACATAGGTTCTGGTTGAGGGGTTAACGGTTGTTGTTTAATTTTTTGCGGCGGTTCATGTATTTGCGGTTGTTGCATTTCAGGTTCTTGTATATCGCCATAAACTAGTGAAAGTTCAGTTCCATCAAACATAATTCTTTTTATTATCTACACCTATAATAAAAATGGATATTTCAGATAAACTAATAATTGTTTGTATTATCTTTGCAATTTTAGCAATTTTATCTATAGTATTTGGATGTTTTTATTTTAGTTCTAAACCAGAAAACTTTAAAAATAAGAAATCAAAAGAAGCGTTTATTATTGAAAAAATGGTAGAGTTATTTAAAAGTAAATCGGAAGATTTTAAAATAATTGAAATGATGAAAACTTATAAAGAGCAATTTAAAAACGAAAAGTTTGTTAGTAAATTAGTAGAAAAATTAACACAAGAAGATTTTAAAGTATCTAAGAAATCTAAATCATCAAAGAAATCGTAAATAATATTTAAGATTCACTAGATTCATCACTTGATTCTTCATCATCAGTTGAATCTTGTTTATCAATTTGATTCATTTTGTAATTTAGAATATCAGGATTATAATTTGGATTTAAAATAGATTTATCAAAAGGTATAGTAGATAAAGCTTGATAATAATATATTTTGAATGTAATATTATGATTAGCACCTTTAAAATCATACAATTTACCATTTTGTGTTTTGAAAATTAAAGTCATTCTGGAAAATTTACCAATAGGATGAAACTCTCTTACACTTGTTTTTTGAATGGATATATTTTCATCATTATATCCTAAAGTTCCTAATTTAAATCGTGCTAAACCTAAGTTATGTTTAGAATATGATAATGATAATGTAGAATGTTCTTCAATTTCAGGACAATTAAGAATAACGTATTTTTCGCCAATTAGATCAACAATCCCAGGTGCTTCAATTCTATGTGTAGAATTAAAAGGTTTACTCATAAAATATCTAAACTTATTTTTGTCTTTAGTAATATTAGGATCAGTAATTTTAGTAAAAAAACCACTATCAACATTCTGTGATAAATTAAATCCTAATGTATCACGTAATGTAGATTTATTCATATCTAAAACGAAAGGATATGAAGATGTAAAAGCTATTTTATTTTTAACATCTGGTGGTGTGCTTAAACTTTCTATTTTAATATTAATTAATTTTTTATTAAGTAATTGTATTAATTGTGGTAATGAAAAATCACCAATATCTAATTCTATAGTAATATAATTTAATGTTTCAATATTATCTTCAATATTTCCTATATAATAAACTAAAGTATTATTATTTTGATCAACATTATACATAGTGCGAGGAACTGAAGCATCTATAACTTCTAAACCAAAAACATTTTTAAAAGGTTCTGTAAAATAAATAGTATAATTATTAGGATAAGGATTATCAATATAATCACGATCTTTAGAATCAATAATGAATGTATAATGTTGTTTAAAACTATGTGATTTTAAGAATTGTATATCATCAAGAGACATTTATGTTTTTAATATGTAAATATGTTTAAATCTGAATGTTTAGTATTGATCTTTATCTTAGTTATCTTAGCTATTTTATATTTTAATACTTATACAGTAGAACTATTTACATTTAAAAAGATCACAACAACTAAAGAAAAAAATACGCAATTAATTGTAGATAATTTACAACGTATTATTGATACCATTGAAGACTATAAAGAATTAGATAGAATAGTAAAAGATCTACAGGCTACAATTACAATTAAATTAACTGAAAAATTACAGCAAGAAAAAAAAATGGAAAAAAAAATGGAAAAAAAAAAATTATTAGAAACTGAAAAACTTAAATTAGAAACTGAGAATTCAAGTTATAGAAAAAATAGAAAACAATATAGTGATGATATAGTATTATTAAATTTAGATATACAAAAATTAGAAAGAGATATAAGTAGAAATATAACAGAACAAGATCGTATTACTGAAGAAAAAGAACAAATTAAATCAGTAACAAGTGCTGATATATGGTTTAAATATTTATTAGCAAAATCAGTTTCATCTGATACTGCAGAAAGATCTGATACTGCAGAAACAAATACTATAATTGAAGAATTATTAAGATTAGATATAGAATATGAATCATTAGATACAAGTCAGTTAAAATTGGAAAAAGAAGAAAAACAAAATCAAATAATGGAATTAAATAGTCAAATAAAAAAATTAGATAGAAATGTAGGTGAAAATGATTTGGAATTATCTGAAATAAACCCCCAAATACCACAATTAAAAAATAAAATATTAATATTGGAAAAAGTAATAGAAGTTTTAACATCACAAATAGAAGAATTAGAAATTGAAAAAAACAATAAAATAATAAAAAGAACAAATATATTTAATGATTTAAATAAACAGTTAGTATCGTATGAATTAGAAGAATTAATAGAAGATTTAGAAATATTGAAAGAAACACAAAAATATTATGAAAACGAATTAAAAAAATTTAAAGAAGATAATAAAATAGAATTTGGTGAATTAAAGGTTAACGAAGATGATTATAGAAAACATAACTTGATAGATGTTGGATTGAAGGATGATAATAAGCAAAAACAAATGTATTATGTAGTTACAAATACAGAATTAAGTACTAAATTAAATGAAATATGTGCTATAGATAATACACAAGAATATTGTCATACTAGGGATTATAATGAGATATGTAAATTAGATGTAATAAATAATAAAATAACAGATGAAACTAATAATACAATTTTATATAATGATGAATGTTTAAAAAGAAGACCATTTATGAATAAATTACCTTATACAATAACAAAGAAATGATAAACATCCGAGTTATATTAATATTTTTAATTTTACTATTACTTTTCTTAATGTTGTATTATGATAATACGAAAGAATATTTCAGTGATTGTATAATTTATAAAGAAGCCCCCAATGTTATAGATGAAAGATATTATAATTATGGTGAATTACAATTATTATATAACTATTTTAAAACAGATGATAAAGAGCTAATAAAAGAAACTTATAATGATAAAAAAAATAAAAATATTTTAACCGAAACAAATATAATAAATTTAGATAAAATGAATAGAAAAGAACATCATAATAAAAAAATAGTGTTTAATGATTTAGATCCATCAAATTCAGATTGGTCTGTGTGTTATTTTAACGATGCTACTAAACAACCGTTTGATACTAATATACAACCGGATAAAAAAGTATTTTTCAATAGAATGAAAGATGTTAAATCTATATGTGATAATATAACAGATTTGAAAACTGATACTGCAGTTAATGAAGATATTATATTATTACAAATAGACTGTAATAATACAAATATAGATATAACAAATAATTTAGAACCAGAAAACGTAAATATAACTAAAATAAGGATAGTAAAATATGATAAAACGAATAGAACTATAGAACCTTACGAAGAAAGTAATGAATTTATAAAATTCTTTTTTACATTGGATACAAATACTTTGAAATTTATGCCTATGAAAAAACAGGTGAAATTTTATATATTTAAAAATCAATTTTGTGTTAATAAATATGAATTTGAAAGATCTAATGAGAAATGTTTTAATATAAACCAATTAGGATTTGAATCTATAAACTTTTTAAATAACACTGTAATGTTTTCTGTTAGTCAGTCAATGGATGATTCTAATTGTTCTACTGAATTTATAACAACTTTTGATGATGTTAAAGATGAATTGAAAACTAAATTATTAAATAAAGCAAAAATGGATTATAAAAAATGTAGGCAAAATATACGATCTGATTATACAAATGATGATAAAATTTACTATAGTAGAAATAATAATTGTGTAGTTCCTAGAACATACTCTTTAAATCATTGTAGATATAAAGGATGTGAATATCATAAGAAAAGTTGTAATTATGAGAAAGATATGAAGAGTATAAATAAATATAATGATATACTTAATGTAGATAGTTATGATGATTTAGATCAAGAGAGTGTATTTTATATTAGAGATAATTCAGAAAAACACTATAATACTTGTAGAAAATATATTAATTATAATACCAATTTTTATGAAAAGATTAAAGCAATTGAAGAAGATAAAACAATGGCAGATAAAGAGCTAATTAATTTTGATACCGAAAATTTATATACCGATTTTAATTTATTAGAGAATGTATCGCAAGATAATTGTATTTATATTTTTATAAAAAATATAATAGAATAAATAAAAGATGAGCTGTAATAAGGGATGTTCTAAACCACTTGAAACTAAAACGTGTCCTATGTGGATGGCAGATGGTAGAGTCACAACTGATTATAAACCAAGATGTGCAGTTAATGAAGAATTAAATAGTATGTTAACAAATAATAATCAACAAGTAAGTTCTTATAATATTAGAATGTATTTACAACAAAATGCTGAAAAAGAAATGGAAAGGCAACGTAAGAATTCTTTACGTGATGTAGCGGATTGCGTTCCTTGCACAAACATAGTAAATAAAGATATTGTTCATCCTGAGCGATATGTAGTATCTTGTAATGCTGTTTCGTGTTCTCGTAATGAAGTAAATCCATCAGGATTAGGAGATGGACGTAATTATTAAATATGGTATATAATATAAAATGAATATTCAGTTTAAAGGTAATAAAGTTGTAATAACTGGTAAAATTACTCAACCTTTTAGTAAAGCCAAATTAATAGCAGCAAATCCAATTGATAGAATGAGTAATTATTCAGGTAGTGGACTACCCTTCCCTTGTTCTGATATAGCTTTTGATAATACACCAAATATTAAACATATAAATAGTGCAAATTATGCAGCAACATTCGAATATCCTAATAGTTTTTATATGCCAAATGGTAGAGATAAAGTTCCACCAACAATTTATTTAAGTGTAGATGATAATATTATAGAAACCAAAGAATTACCAGATCTTTTACCATTAAAGACTTTAACACATCGTGGAACAACAAATCGTGAAAGATTTGTAAGTTATAAATATAATAATTTACCTATTAAAAATCAAGATGAAGTAATGATAGCTTATAAAAATATGAAACTAACAGAAAATATATTTTAAATATATTTAGTAATTTCGCTAATAGTGTCAATATTACCGTTCATCCAATAAGGTGTGTTATTAAAATCTTCATTACAAACATACAAATGTTTATCAGCACCTAATATATTAGATGTTTTGCGATTATTTAAAGTAAATTTTTTAATACTAGTTTTATATTTAATTGGAACGGATATATGGCATTTATTTAAAATTAATTTATAAACTTTTTTATTTTTTACATTAATCATATTGGTTAAATAATTTCTAATATGATCATTCCATTTATAAATCAATAAAAGATTTTCAATATTAATAGTAGATATTAAAATATTTGAATACCAATTACGATTATTAATATTACAAATAAATTGATTAGAACTATTAACAATTATAGAAAAAACTTTATTATTGTAATATATATTACCATTTAAACTTTTAAAATATTCTCGCATTTTTTTCAAAATACTTAAACTTGATTCAGTAACCTTAATATATTTATTGATATTAATATAGTTTTTTTTAATTAATTGAACAGCACTTTCAGTATCAATATTAAATAAAAAATCAATTTCATATATTTCGTTTTTTAATAAATTAACAGTATGTTTATTTAAAATATTATTACAGGTATCTTTAAACATAGTATCTTGCTGTAGTGATGTAGGCATTTTATCAATATTTGAAATAATGGATGAAACAGTAGTATTATTATTATGTATAGTGGTGTAAGAAATATTAAGTTTATTTAAAAACTTTTTAATATAAGTGCAATTTTCAGGAAAAAACAGTCTTAAATTGTTAATAAATAATGATTTAGTTTTTTTTTCAAATATTTTAACATTATAACCTTTTTCTGCAATTTTAATTCCTACAAATAGACCGTAAAATCCTTCACCAATAATAATTGTATCAGTTGTATTCATAATTTTATAACTATTGATTAAATAAGAATGTATAGAATAATCTTAATTATTATAGTAATAATAAGTGTTTATATAATCATTACATATGATAGTGGAATTGAAAAATATACAGAAAAACAATATGATCTAGATCGTGATGTAATACCACGTAGTTCAACGTATATGGAATCAGAATCTATAGAAACTCCAATACCTGATTCATATTTAACATTTTATATACCTGTAGATGATGAACAAATACATAATATTTATGATCATATAATTATAAAACATTATAGACATATTTTAGGAAGACCTCCAACGGGTAAAGAAATTAAAATGTATAGATATAAATTATTGACACAAGAAGTTGATGAAACCTTTATGATAACAATATTGTATAATAGTTTAGAATATGAATATATGAAAGAAACGCAATTAAACGCAGTGGAATATGAATTAGAGTTTAAAACGTATCAACGTATGTTATTTGAGATATTAACACAATTATATTTTAAATATTATAATGAACAAGTTTATGATAATATGCTACCGTATTTAAGATCTTTATTAATACATTTTCAATTTGATATGTATATATATATAGCTTGTTTATCTTCAGAAAAATATAAACCATTTGAGACTGAAGTATTAGAAACACCTGTAATGAATAAATATGTATTACGTGAAATATTTTATAAACATTTTATTTTGTTAGAATTGCACAATAGGGCAAATGCTATTAAACAGGAAGATCTAAAAGATGGTAAATCCGGAATATTTGGTGAGATCTTTGATGGTCTTAAATTACAAGAAATAAAAGATCGTGAAGATGCCAGAAAAGCTAAAGAAGAAGCAGAAAGACGTAGATTAGCAGAAAGTTCAAGATCAAATAAATGTGAAACAACAATACGAACAAAGAAAGTATATAATCCTATATCCCATAGTATGCCTTTTAGAACAATGAATGAACATAATCCACCTGTATGCACAACATTAGGAAGACGACAAAACTATAAAGAATATGAAAGTAATAAATATACAACAATACCTGAATCGATTGATACTGACATAGGATCTATAATGCCTAAATTTCAATACAATGAATATGTAGAAGTTCCTGATAATATATAAACCTTATATCAAATAAGTAATAAAATGCTTATTAAAACATTAATAAGTGCAAGTATATTAAGTGCAAATACGTTTTATCCTTTAACAAGGATAGGTAATCCTAAAAGTAATTTAAGTTTTAGAAGGAATGTTGTTTTATACGATAGGTGTTTATTTTATAATAATTCTTGTGTTTTACCTATTAACGAAATTTATCCTGATTTACAAAGATATAATAATTTATTTATTGATGATATTAATATGGGTTTAGATAATGCTATGGATAAATTATTATATTTAAATAATTCAACAAATTATAAAGTAACAAAACTACATAATAATACAGTAACTATTAATTTAAATTCAGATTATCTTAGTGATATTACAATAATATTAACACCTTTACATAATGCATTATCACGAATATTTATTTTCAATAATTTACCAAATTATAAAAAGACACTTTTATATTATAATATAAGATTCATAATAAACAAGCTTAAATATTAGACATATTACGGACTAGCAATCATCATATACATACTAAAACTTACTCCAGATACAACTGTAATCATTTCAGTTATATCTCTAATAATTTTACGGTTAGTATAAAGAAGACCAGAACCAATTTGAACAGAATAAATAATTGGCTCTGATATCTTTTTCATATTAACCACTTCATTTACTTTGTTAGCTACCGAAAATAGATAGCTATCATCGCAGTTATTACCACCAATACTATAATAAGCAAGTGATTTTTGATTATTACATTTATTACACATTGTAGAACCTTCAATAGTATTGAAAGTTCCAATATCACATTCAATACATTTATTATTTTTTTCGTAGCTTCCAATAGGACATTTGAAGCAATTATTGTTTTTAATAACAGAACCCGAAGGACAAATCAAACATTTGTTTTCAAAGTTTTCATTAGGCATATATTCTTTATTTTTAATATTACACTTAAGACAACTATTACCATATGTAGCATAAGGATTATTACCAACAATTGTTCCTTTAGGACAAAACTTAGTATCAATCAGTGTCTTTTTAGTTCCTTTAAAACACAAATTACTACCTTCATTAGATGAAAAACCTTCAGGACAATGCAAACACGTTGAATTATTTTTTGTTCTATAATGATTGACAGGACATTTAGTGCATACAATGTCATCAATAGAATTATCATAATCAAAAATATAACCTACATTACAGTTTTTGGTTGTGATAAGATCACTTAGCTTATCTGCAAGTTCATTATACTTATTAATAGCTTCATCGCGTTCATTTTGGATACGAACCTTACAACTACAACTACTACCCCTATTCATACGAATCATTCTAGCATTTACGGTATGGATGATAATCACGAAGATAACGAGTTTGTTGGAGAACATTTTAATTTATACAAATGTTTGATATCATTTTTTATATTTTTTTAAATATATTTTTACAAATAAATGCAAAATAATATAAAAACATTAGTGGTTCCTACAGATAATAAAAAAGTGATTAGTATAATTTATAAAATAAAGTGCGGGTTTAGCAATGAAACTAAAGGCATAAATAATTATACGCATTTACTAGAACATTTAATAGGTTCATTTCTTAATACAAAACAATGTTCAATGGAAGAAATACGAAAATATACTGAATATAAAATATTAAGAACAAACGCATATACAAATGATAATGAAGTAGGTTTTTGGATTGAATGTTATTATAAAGATGCTGATTTTTACATTGATTTAATGGCAAGATCTTTATTTAATTTATGTATTACTACTGAAAATCTAGATATGGCTAAAAAGAATGTAATAAAAGAATTGGAACAAAATGAGGATGTATATTTAGTGAATGATATAAATACTTATTTTTATAAACGAAAGAAAGTAAGTTATAAATATGGTATTGAGGATGTTAGAAATGCAACATTAGATACGATAGAATCGTTTTATAAAAAAGTATTATGTAAAGAGATTATAGTTGGTGTAGCGTGTTATTCTAAATATGTAAATAATATTAAATCTTTAATAATTAAACATTTTGATAAACCTATTAATTTAATTAAAGACGATCTAAGTATTTCGTTTAAAGGTAATTTTCCAAAAAAACATAAGATCATAAAACATTTTAAACCAATTAAATCACTTGAAGTAGTTATAATAATACCAATAAAATTAAAAGAAGATACAAAAGAATATTATGGATTAATGATAGCATTAAAATATTTATTTTGTTTTGATCACGGTGTGATGTATGATATACTTAGAAATAAAAATAAATTAATATATGGTATAAATTATAGTATAATTCCAGATGATTTGGATGATAATAAATCATATGTTAAGATTAAATCATATTGTAATAAAAAAGATTTAAAAGAGTTTTTAAGATTATTTTACGAAATATTTAATAGGTATATGATATCACAAGATATGTTTGATCAATATAAACAAAGAATAATATTTAAAATGAATTATAATTATATGAATAATTTAGATTCTTATTTAAATTATTATATGGATTGTATATTTTATAATAGAAAAATAATTAAAGATAAGAGCAAATATATCAATAGTATAAAATATAGAGATTGTATTAAGATCTTAAAGGAGTTTAAAACTAAAAAACATTTAGTATTTTTATATAATAAAAGTTATAAAAAGCAAAAAGATTAAATGAAATACTTAGATCTAAAAACTATTAAAAAATACGAAAAATATGCAGATTACTATAATATAGCTAGAGTATGCCGTGGATTAGATAAATCAACAAAAACAAAAGAAGGTTTTTTAGTTGTTTATAAAAGGTTAAAAGATTGTAATAAATTGAAAAATATTTACGCAACTAAAAATACTACTTGGGATCAATATAGAACTAACTATGTAAATGCAAAATTAGCACAAATGAAAAAATATAAAATAGGTCTTTATGATGATAAAGGTATTCCAACAAAAATGCATATAATATTGATAATGTGGGCATACTCGCCTGTTTTATAAAAAATGATTTTAGTAATTAAAATGTTTAATGGAGCATATTTATAAATCAATAGAAATTAAAGATTATTTATATTATTTTTTTCCTTTGCCGGATTTAGCAATAGAGTTAGTAATAAATAATTTGAAATTAGCAGTAGATTTAAATGGTTATACAAATGAAATGTTAAAATTATATATTAAAAAACATAAAATTGTAGATTTAAATAAATATTTACGTAATACCTATGGAAAATATAGAAGTAATTTAGGTTTATTAAAAAGATATCAATTAATAAAAGTTATACAATATTTTGATATACCAGTGCCATTGAAGCCATACAAAATAGATATAATAGATAAATTTTTGAATGATAATAAAATAAGATACGAGAATAAGAATATATATGTAGGTGATAAATTGTATGTTATTGATAATAAAATAATATTAGGAAAAATAACTATAGAAATTAAAAATGATCATTATACTGTTTGGTTAGGTAATATTTATTTTAGAAATAATAAAATTGAATATAAAAACATAATCTTTTTATATTGTTATTATAATATAATTGAAAATAGAAATATTGAAATTGTTTTTCAAAAAAATAAAATATTAAATAAAATAATACACCATAATTATATAGAATAATTATGAAATTATCGATAGCATCTAAAATGATATTACGTAAATCTCCATTATTACCATTTTTATATACAAACTTTATATTAAACAGCACATTAGAGCATATATTACCAATTTCTTATATGCGACATCAT
>Ga0233432_10004482_pt1 | contig 12381 bp, 17 predicted proteins | sample SI_122_August201_6_FD_179870 | JGI IMG/M metagenome (GOLD analysis project Ga0233432, IMG submission 179870) | Seawater microbial communities from Saanich Inlet, British Columbia, Canada - SI_122_August2016_10_MG | ecosystem: Environmental > Aquatic > Marine > Inlet | place: Canada: British...
ATTGCTAATATCATCCGCTACATTATCTGTATTTATAGTTAAAGAGGTGATATCGGATTCTTTATCTAATTTTATTAATTTATAATCTAAGTGGCTCCATATGTTGTCATAAAACATACATTCAATTATAGGTAACTTCTTTTTTGTGTAATATTCTAAGTATTGATTTTTTAATTTATTGAAATTGAATACTAGTAAATTAAATGGAATTTTCTTAACATTAACACTTTGTATAGGCCAATTACAAATTAAATCTCCATCATCACCATGAAATCTAGGAAGTGAAAAAAGTATTGAGGAGTATGTTGAATCTTGCAAATATGATGCATTTGTCTTAAAAAAATCTACATCCTTTACTATAGTATCATACTCAATCATATGTACTACCTCTTCATCTAAACTCTTTAAATATGATAAAGCCCCAGAATACATCCTCCATAAAGATAATCCGTGTGTTGCTAAAACTTTAAAAGGTTTGTAAGAGAATTTTATATCTGGGATTTTAGTCTCAGACCAATATTTTAATTCATCATCCCATAATATTGGGTTTTCTTCATCATATAAAAAATATTCACACTTATCTATGATATCTTGGGGGGTTGATGTGTGTGTCGATAAGCAAACTCTATAGTTAAAAGATTTAAGGGACATAATTAAGTCCCTTAATTTATCTTGTTTTTCAGAGGTGGGGGTGTAGGCTAAAATTAAAACTAATTCTTTCATTTAGAATTTTTAGGTTGATATGAAATATTACATATTCCTTTATATTTTTTTACTCTTTCTAGTTCTAACCATTCTTCTTTCAAAATACCTAAAATGATGCTATCTAAATATTCACCACATTTATGAATGCATTTTCTTTTTTGTCCCTCTTTAATATAACCTACCCAAATGGCAGATTTCAAACTAGCTATATTATTCTCTAACACTTCAGTATCTATACGATTCATATTAAGTACTTCAAATCCAAAATCAACCCCAGCTTCTAGTACTGGTTTTGAGTAGCCTTTACCTCTATGTGATTCAAACACATCATGGGCAGAATCATATCTTCTATTTACCCAATCTATATTACTAATTTTATACAAACCAACAATTTCACAATTATTATTAATAGCTTTTAAAATTAGGGTTTTTTGAGGGTTTAAACTTTCAAACCACTTTTTTTGATCATACTCATTAACAAATGAAATATTATGAGTACCAAACCAGCTTTCATTTTTTAAATTTAAAAGTAGAGGAAGGTCCTGTTGAGTGATTTTAATTAAAGTAATTCCATTTTTATGCTTATACATTACCAACCTTTTTTAATACAATTAACTATATATTCTCTTTGTTCGGGTGTAACCCACCAACCAACAGGAATTGAAACTATTTTACCTATAGTTTTATCTAGTGTAGGCAAAGGTGATCTAAAATCTCTAACACAAGTATGTTTATCATTTCTTTCATGAACTTGAGAAGATACAATCCCACACTCTTTCATTAATTTATAGAAATTATCTCTATCATCTACTAACATAGAGTAAATCCAAAATGAAGAATCAAAACCTTTTTCACGTTTTAATAGTGTTACTCCTGGGGTGTTTTTAAGATGCTCATCATAATAAGCTGCGTTTTCTCTATGTTTAGAAATTATTTCTTCAGCATGTTTTAAATTTTCAATACCAACTGTAGCTGAGACATCGTTCATATGGAATTTGAATCCCCATTCTTCAATATCTGCCTCACACCTAAAATCTTTTCTATTTCCATCTCTATCAATACCATACCATCTTGCTAATTTTCCTCTTCTGTATAATTCTTGATGGGGAGCTGTTAATAAACCACCATCAATAGATGTAATATGTTTAATAGCTTGGAATGAAAACATAGTTAAATTGCCATGGTTTCCTATTTTTTTACCTTTATACTCAGACCCAAAAGAATGGGCTCCATCTTCAATAACAGCAGGTTTAAACCCATAAAGTTCTTCTGCTTGTTTTTGTATTTGTTTTATTTTATCTAAATCATTTGGATAGCCTCCCCAATGAACTAATATAATAGCTTTTGTTTTAGGAGTGATTTTACGAGCTAAATCATCTAAATCCATATTTAGAGTTTCTGGGTCAATATCTACCCATTTTATTTTTAAACCATTAGCTAAAATAGGCCAATTTGATGCTGTACAAGTCATAGCAGTAGCTAATACTTCATCTCCTTCTTCAATTCCAGGCCACTTATAGTATGGTTTTTTTAATAAATGAAGGGCTAAATGCAAGGATGAAGTACCTGCATTAGTAGTAAAAGCATAATCTTGGTCAAGATAGTCTTTTATATCACTTTCAAATTCTTCTACTTTAGGACCTTGTCCTATATAACCACTATTAAGAACATTTGAAACTTCCTCAGCAGCTGTTTTAGCCATAAAGACTTTAAATAATTGTATCTGATCCATTATTTTCTCCATTTATTTCGTCCAACTAACATTCCTATTACCCCATAATTAGCAACATCAATGAATGTATCTTCTATACCTTCATCTTTAACATATTGTTTCCCGCTCACCACTAAATTTTTCAATCGGTTTATTTTGTCAGTTAATCTAATAGTTAACCCAGTTAATGAGAACTTTTTGTCCTCGCTGTTATTACAAATATCTCCGCCTAAAGTAACATTATTTAAACCATAATCCATCATTTTTCTGGCGAATAATTCGTATTGTTCATTTTGAATATTTTTAAATTCTCTAGATAGTTCTGGATATTCTTCTTCAAATATTTCTACATCTGGCAAAGCTGTTAAATCAGTACTAAATGTTGTTTGTTTGTCTGGGATATCATCATAATATTTTTCTACTGTGCTACTCATTTGATTACTTTTTTAGTTGGTTTAAAATATTTATTTAATGCTTCTAGTCTATCATCAGCATCTACTAACATTAAAAGTGCTTCTTCAGCATTTTTATAAAAATCTTCAGTGGAATGATCTCCAATCCCTACTGCTTTGTTTCCTAATAAGTCTAATGATAATAAGGCTTTTGATTTATCAGCTTCAGCTGATGTTTTAAACATGTTATATAGTTCAATTGTCATACTTTAAATAATTGTGTTATTTCTTTTTTTTCTTTACCTATTGATGATAATATACTTTTTACTTCATCTTTCCCTATTACATCAATATAATTATCTGCTTCATGGGTCCCACATTCAAAATAGTTAGCTAGTATTTTAACTAATTCTTTGTTTTTTGGTTTAATTGAAGATTTAATATATTTGTTCCATACTTTTTTCTTAGGAATCATACTACAGTAAAAATTATAAATTCCTTTTTTATCTGTAGGTAGAAACCTTTGAGCCATATTAGATATTTCAATATTATTTTTACCCATAGACATAAATCTATGAACCATGTAAGAATTCCAACCTTCCCAATCTTTTTCACTAAATTGAGAGGCTGGAGTCTTTTTAATTGTTATTTCATCTAACCAGTTAAATAGGGTCATTAGTCCATTATATAATCTTTGTACTCATCTCTTAATTCAGGTGGTAATGTATCTACGAGAATTTTTCCTGATTTTGGATCAAAAAATACAGGGATAGGCATTACACCATCTTCAGCGGTGCCTGCTACAAATTTTGATACCTTACGAAGAATTACTCCTTGTTGAAAAATTACTCCCCCATCAGGAGTTTCTACTGATGTAGTGTTTTTTAAATCTACATTCATTTGCATTTGTGGTTGTTGTTCAGCCATTTTTACTTTTTTTATTATTTTGTTTAAAATCTATTATAAAATTATATTTCAACTAATTGGTTTATTAGTGCCATACAATTTATTTCTTTATCAATTCTAAAATTAGATTGATATGAGTACTCATTAATATAATATGCTACTAATCCTTCTTTACCAGGGGCAAATTTATCAGCGTTGTCATAAATATAACGATATAATTCTTCAAAATCCTGAATATTAGCATCTGCAATAATTTGTCTAATGCTTCTCCATGATTTTTTACCTGTTAATTCTTTTAATACTTGAGCCATATAATTAGATGATACTAATATTGACTTATCTAGTTTAAGATATCTATCATTGGCTCCCCCATCTAAAATGGATAATTGAATTGTATTAAGACATTTACGTAAATCTGGGTAGAATTGGTTAACTATAGTTTTTAAATCCTCCATTTCAAATGAACAACTTTCTTCACCCATAACCCAAGCAAGGTGTTTTGCAACATCTGCTTTAGTTGGAGGTATAACTTTAAGTGTTTGGCATCTTGATTGTAAAGGATCAATAATACGTTCTACATAATTACAAGTTAAGATAAACCTAGTAGTACGAGAAAATGTTTCAATTACATTTCTTAATGAGGCCTGTGCTTGTATAGTAAGAAAATCTGCTTCATCTAAAATAACTACTTTAAGAGGTTTAAAACTAGCTGATGATGCAAATCCTGATACTTTATCTCTAATTGTTTCAATACCTCTTTCATCTGAAGCATTGATATAGAGGTGTTCGCAGTCAAGGTTTTTAACAATTATTTTTGCTAATGTTGTTTTTCCAGTTCCTGCAGGTCCATAAAATATAAGATTTTGGATATCATTTTGACCTAAATATTGTTTAATACTTTTTTTAATATGCTCATTCCCTACATAATTGTCTAATGTAGTAGGTCTAAAACGTTCAACTAATAAACTGTGGTCTTTCATAACTTTTTATTTGATATAATATACGAATAATTTCTAAAAAAGCCAAATTTAAACACCCTGTCTGAATTCACCATACATACTATACACTTTAGGTGCTTTCTTTTTAACTTCTTCCTCAGTTGTATGAATAGCATATAATTTACTATCCATGGGGTCTAATCTAAAAGCCCCATTAAAATTAGTTTGATGGAAAAATGCTTCTAAGGCATCTGTTAAGGTATTAAATACTTCATTTTTGGGATCATTAACTAATGACCAACGGTCCCCTGGAGGGACACGTTGAGCTATTAGTTCATTATGTTCAATTACTTGCTTTTCCATTACATCATTGGAGGTTGAGTATTTGCCATTTTAGTTGGTAAATCATCCTCTGCAGGATGATCAACTACAACACATTCTGTTAAAAGAATAGTTCCTGCAACTGATGATGCATTTGCTAAAGCTGAGCAAGTTACTTTTGTTGGGTCTAAAATCCCAGCTTCTTTCATATTAACTGTTTCTTCTGTTTTAATATTAAATCCTGTCCATAAACCATCTCCGGATTCACATAGCTTATTTGCTAACATTTCAGCCTGAGTGTTATCATAACCAGCATTAACTAAAATCTGGATAAATGGTTTTCTACATGCTTTCTTTACAATTTGGTACCCTAATGAACTAGTATCTAAACCATTTGAACTATATAATAAAGTAGTCCCACCACCAGGTACGATACCATTTTCTAAAGCAGCTTTGGTAGCATGTAAAGCATCATCAACTCTATCTTTTTTCTCACGAATTTCTACCTCAGTATAACCACCAACATGAATAATAGAAACACCACCAATCATTTTAGCTAAACGATTTTGAAGGTGTTCAACAATATATGGAGTATCTTCTTTATCAATCTGGGATTGTAAATCAGAGATTCTAGTATTAATACTCTCTTCAGTACCCTTACCATCTACAATTGTAGTTTTTTCTTTTGAAATAGTAACAGTTCTGGCTTCACCAAACCAATCATAAGAGAATTTATCAAGTTTCATCCCTTTATCTTTATCAAATACAGTACCACCAGTTAAAGCGGCTATATCTTCTAAAACTAATTTTTTTCTATCACCAAAATCAGGTGCTTTTACAGCTGCTACTTTAAGTATACCTCTTGCCTTATTAACAATTAATGTTGCTAAAGCTTCCCCATCAATATCATCAGCAATAATAAGTAAGGATTTATTAGCATTTGAAACTCCTTCTAAAATAGGTAATAATTCTTTAACTTGTGTAAATTTATGATCTGCAATCAATACATAAGGATCTTCTAATGTACAACTCATATCCGAGTTATTAGTAACGAAGAAATGTGATTTATAACCTCTGTCAAATTGCATACCTTCTACAGTTTCAAGATATGTTTCTCCTGATTTACTTTCTTCAATATGAACTATTCCTTCTCTACCTACTTTATCAATAGCACTAGAAATTAATTTACCTACTTCAACATCATTATTAGCTGATATAGTTGCTATTTGTTGTAGTTGTTCTTCACTTGAAATTTCTTCACTAATGTTATTTTTAATATTATTAATTACTTCTTGAACTGCTTTATCTATTTGTCTTTTAATCTCAACAGCATTCTCACCATTGTTTAAATGCTTAAGACCTTCTCTAATTAATTCACGAGCTAATAAGGTTGAAGTTGTTGTACCATCTCCTGCTTTATCTGCTGTTTTAATGGCTGCTTGCTTAACCATCTGTGCTCCTAAATTTTTCACTAAGCCATTTACTGTAATATTTTTTGCTACAGTTACACCATCTTTTGTATGGATTGGTTTTAGAGAATTATCATAACTGGATTGATCAATTAATACATTTCTACCATTAGGACCTAATGTACAAACTACAGCGTCTGCTAATATATTAATTCCTTTCATTAATTCAACCCTAGCTTCAGGGCCAAAATGAACTTCTTTACTACTATCTACCATTTCTTATTGATTTATTTTTGCTAAAATTTGATTTTCTGGACCAACCCAATATTCTTCACCCTCATAAGGTAATTTTGTAAAACCTTGAGTAGGTAATACTACTATATCTCCCACTTCACTCATGGTTTTAACAAATTCACCCATAAGAGTGTATTGTCCTGGACCAACTGAAATGACTTCTCCTGTTTGGTTCTTATCATTCCCCATATCAGGGACAATAATATTACCATGTTGTGTTTCTTCAGCCTCTATAGGCTTAACAATAACTGCATTGAATAATGCTTCTAATTTCATAATTCTTTGTAATTTAATAGGGTTTTTAATTTATTTCTTAACTCATCCCACTTGCTTATATACTCTTGTATACTTTCATAATGTTCTTGGTTATTTATTAGCTGTTCTTTAGCTATTTTTTCTAAAGCTGAGCCAAAGGAATTATAATGTCCTTGGGGCTTTTCATAAATTTTTACATCATCTCCTTCTTTTAAGGTTTTACCTTTTCTAGTTTTTTTAGGAGCTACAGACTCATACACTGTATAACAATGGGAGTCTTTACCTATAAAGTAGGGTTCTAATAGTGGGTCTGTGATTTTTGCCATATAACTTTTTTATTATTGTTTACTACAATATACGAAACTTATTTAAATAAACCAACCTAAAGGGCGCTTTTAATTAGTTAATTTTAATTGATTTTGGCTTTTTAGATTCTACAATTGGAATAAAGATGTGAAGTAAGCCATTCTTCATTTCAGCTTTTAAACTTTCAAGTTCAAATTTTGCTGCTACTTTATAACCTAAGTTAAAAGATCGTTTGGATAATCCTTTATAGATATAACCGCTATAATCTTCTACTGCGATCTTCTTGTCATAGATAATCTTTAAAACATCTCCATCTATTTCTATTTGGACATCTTTTTTAGTCAGACCAGTACAGGCAACTTCAAAATGAAGTCCCTCATCGTCATAAAAAATATCTATTGGGTGTGGTTGTTTGTTTTCAAACGTAGTTGGTTGAAAAGCTCCGTCTGCCTTAAACAGGTTACGGAATAGTAAGTCGAACGGTGTCCGCTCATTAAATAATGTACTCATATCATTTGGTTTTGTGAGGCCGTAGCTCTCGGTTAATAAAAATAAAACGTGCGCCCTTAGGTCAATTTATTATAACTATATTAAAAATTAGTTTCTTCGCGACGTACCATAAAATATTCACTAGAAACTCCATTATTTGAAAATTTTAAACTCATTAATCCCATTTCACTTAAATATAACTCTCCACCTTCCATGTCTTTATTAGCTTGAAGGATAAGTTTTAACATATCTGAATTAAATGGTAGTTTTATGTTTGTTTTATTAATCTCTCCTGAGATTTGGTATGTAATTTTGTTATTGTGTCCAGATTCATCTCCAAATACAAATTCAACAACATCTTCATCATCTAGATTTTTAGCAGTAGTAATTAACATATTATCTACTTGAGCTAATGCACTTTTAGCCTTAATTAAATTATCAACATCTTCAACTGTTAATTTCAATTTTACAACCCAATCAGCTTCATTAACTTCCCCTACTTTATTTATTAATAAGGGGTCTGATAGAGCATAATTAAGGTTAAAATTAAGATCTGATATTTTTAGTTTAGTGTATATTGCATTATTTTTTTCTAGTTCTAGAAGTAAATCACCATTACAAATACTAATTAAGCTATTAAGTTTTTTGGTATCATAAATTGCTAATTTACTATCTTCTAATTGAAAATTATCACATACTACTTTACCAATAATGTCTTTTGTAGGTGTCATAAAGTCAACCTTCAAAGCATTATCTTTAATAACCCATTTTACTGATTCATTTACTCCCAGGTAATATTTATTAATTATACTTTGTACTACTAGTTTATTTATCATATTTAAAATTTAAAAAACATTTCTTTATAAGGGTTTAGATTTAAAGACCATCCGAGATCATTATAAAAACCTTCTAATTTATTTAATAATATTGATTCAAAAATCTTCTTTCTATCAGCATTTTCCTCAATAAATGTACGAATCTTCTCAGGCAAATCCCACTCTAAAAAGGCAATAGCATCAATTTGATATGGGTTTTGTTTTAAATAAATCCATTTAATTTTATCACCTTGAGTAATTTGACTATGGTTTTTACTTAACCCCCAAAATTTGAGTAAGTCATTATACCTAATAACTGCTCTTACAGCCGCTGGGGCTCCTTTAGCTACTACAGTGAACATTTCACCTGCTCTTGCTTTTCTCTCAGTATACTTATTTAATGTTTTTACTGAAGTTGGGTTACCTAATTCTGTAAGTGGAATAGAACCATCTAATATTTGGGTTTTAAATTCCTTCAATCTAGCATCTATTTCTTCTTGTTTTGCTCCCTTCAACACATCAACTAGAGCTTTATGAAAAAACTTACCTAATACAGGAGGGAAATTTGCTTTCTTAAACTCAAGGCCTTTAACATCAAGTGATTCTTTTACAATACCTTCTTGTTTCGTAATCCATTGAGCATAACGTCTTGTTGCTCTAAAATAAGCTGAACGGATAACACATTCGGTTTTCATCTCTAATCTATGTTGACCTTTAGCATTAAAACAATCAGCAGCTAAATCACTATAGGAGTCAGTAATAATATCTTGATATTTTAAAGCAGCTTCTTCTAAAACATTATCCTTTTCTTCACTAGACATTTCTTCAAAATTAGGATATAAATGTCTAAGTAAGGGTTCTGCGTGGATGTAAATTGAATCTGTGTCAGAATATGCTACATAATTTGTGTCTTCAGGGTCACAAATCCACCAAGGAGTATCTTCTAAATGCTTCATAATTCTATTTCATTTTTTATCACTTTATTAATGTGTCTATTAGCTGCTAATGCAGATTCCTGTATAATTCGCTGTCCACTAAGCGTTATAGCTTCGGATAAAATAACGTTCCCATAACGGAATGAACCTAAAGCGGTCGCGCCATATAACGAATTAAGTAAAATCTTCATGGTATATTGTTTCATATGAAAAGCAGCACCTAATTCTTTATCCCCGGCTTTATATGCTTTTTTCATTTCGTTTTTATATAAAACCCTCTCATCAAACCATTTTTTTAATATGGTTGATAGTACTGATTCACGATTTGTATTAAATAAAACTCCATTAGCTGATACTGATAATTCATTTTGTTCTATCATAGATATTAATCTACCAACATTAACTTTAGTTCTACTTCGTTTAGCATTTTCTACCAATAATTCTTCCTCAGGGTCCATACGTTTTAAATCATTCAACCCTAAACGATTATTTCTATCATCGGCATCTATAATCCTACCAACCATTGTTTCTTTACCAATATTAATAGTCATAATAATTGATGGATATAGTGATGTTAAATCTTCATCAAATACATAATTGTAAATACCAGCTTTAGGACAAAATAAATAACCACCAGCATAATTCTTTTTTGAAAAAGGATTACTATCTTTAGCAGGTGGGACTATTTTTTTACTTAATAAATAAGCTGAAATTGCTCCATCTTGGGTTTTTGTATTAGCATATACTTCACTATAATTATGTTTACCTTTATGAGCCAAGTTTTTTACTAATGACAAGTATTCTAATTTTTCATCTAATACTTTTAATATCTCAACATCACGGAAGTTATATTCAATAAATTTTAAAGGATCATCATCAAATAATTTATCTAAATTTCCGTCATATTCAATTTTGTTTAAACCAGCATATTTTTCCCCAATAGCATCTAGCTTAAATGAAGGTTCATCTTTCCAACTGAATTTTTTATGTAGTCTCATGTAATCTAAAGACTCAACCCCAGCAATTTGAATATATTGGTCTTTAAACCAAGGTGTTTCTCGAACATAGCCTATTGGAGATAAATAGCGAGCAACATCTTCACCTAACACATTACACATTCTGTAATATAAATAAGGGATATCAAAATAATCACTATTCCACCCTACTATCATATCTGGATCTATTTCTCTAAATTTTTCTAGAAATTTGAGTAATAATTCATCTTCAGTAGCACATGGTATAATTTCCTTAGTTTTAGATTTTGTTCTTTTTAAATTAGATTTAGGATCTAAAATCAAAATAGCCCACTCATCCATTTGTTTATCATACCAAGCAATTGATGTTACTTTCTTAGGTGCTGATTTGATATATTCTTCAGTAAGAGCTTCACCCATTTCAATCTCAATATCAAAGAAAAATTCTTTTTGTGTTACAGATGGGGTGTCATCAATGCCATATTTTTCTATTAAAAATTTTTGATGTGCTGGTATATCTTGAAAATGTAACCCAGAAGTATTTTTACTATAATAGGAACTATTTTTATCAGGTGTGTATTTCCAATTACTTATTTTGCGTAAAGATTCCCCATTTAGACCTGTGTGAGTGGCTTGAGAATCATCACATTCAACATAAGCTTGATTCGTCCATTCTATCTTTTCATAACCACTATCAGTCCAAAGATGGATTAAATGTTTATTACTACCTATCTTCTGTGCGAATATTTTTTTATACATTATCTAATTCTTCTTTTGTAAAGAATTGAGTTAAATCAGGTTTGAAATAATTAATAGATTTCATTACTTTATCATCAGAACTTCTGTACACAACATATTTACCATTATTTTCTTTGTAATGGCATGGTTCGCCTTGCTGTTCAGAACGTACTTTAACTGTTTCTTCTGCTTCTTCTATAGTTTGACAAATTTTAGACATATTACTTGCTTGTACTTCAGCATAACCATCTAACATTTTGTCTTTTAAACCAAATACTAAAGCACCATTACCTAAACCTACGTAAGTAATATCAAGTAAAGCATCAAATATTTCAACTATATTTTTTTCTTCAACAGCTTCTTTTAATTCATCTAATTCTTCCTGAATGAAGTTAATTACAAATTCAGCATCTTTTTTATTAATGGTTGGTGTGGTTCGGTTTTGCCAACCTTTCCCCATAACATCATTAAACTCTTCTACTTCACTTACAAATGGTATTTTATTTTTACTCATAATTATTATTTATTTGATATTAATATAACGAAAAAGGACTAATTATCCTAATTTTTTAACAATTTTTCTTGCTTTTTTCCAAAAACCTTTATTTTTATCTAACATATTACATATGTCATCCCAACCAATACATTTTACATTATTTAGGAAAAACTCATCATCAGTATAATGATGAAGGGATTTACCAGTGGTAATTACAAAGTATTTTGTGGTTTCTTTGCTATTAGGTTTATGAGGGGTAATTCTGTATTTTAAAGTAGCTTCTTTTACCATATTACCTAAATGGTCCTCATTAGCTGTTAGTAAACGCTCACTATCTCTTTTATATTTAACCTGAACTACCGATAACTCACCATCCCAATTTTTACATATAGCATCTACCCCATTATCATCTTCTTGTTGAGGTTCATAATCATGAATACCACCCCATTCCCTAATAGGACCTAACACCTCAAACATTATCTCAACAAAAAATTCAAATGCATCCCCAACATAATTTAATCTTGGGTATTTATTTTCATCTAAAGTGGACTGTGCTTCCATTTTAGATTTCCACCCTCCTCTACCTGAGAAGCGAGTGGTGCCTTCAAATAATTCTTGAAGGTTATGAGCATTATATTGAAATGAATGTTTTATGATTTTTTTACTCTCCATTGTCCTGATTCTGTTTTATATAATT
>Ga0233432_10004485_pt1 | contig 12371 bp, 12 predicted proteins | sample SI_122_August201_6_FD_179870 | JGI IMG/M metagenome (GOLD analysis project Ga0233432, IMG submission 179870) | Seawater microbial communities from Saanich Inlet, British Columbia, Canada - SI_122_August2016_10_MG | ecosystem: Environmental > Aquatic > Marine > Inlet | place: Canada: British...
GACAGCGGTGCCGTAGTCATTCTCAATAAAAGTGGCGAACCCAGCACCGATCGCCAAAACCCCCATGTAGAGAAACATGGAGGTGATGGAGGTCATGGCTCTCGGAATGAGAAGCCTTGACCCTTTACTCATTACTTTTTCTTTCGATTATCGAAATAGGACGATTCTTGATCGATGCCTTCTTGGGACGACATGTTGAGTTTACCCTTCTTGGCAGCCTCAGCCATCCACTCTTTTTCAAGGGTCGCCTTAAACTTCATTTTGGCTTCGATCAACTTTTTCAGAGGAACACCTGCCAAAGACTGGGCGTTTTCCTTGTTGCTGAAATCGGGAGCCTGAAAGTCCGGTAAACCATGTTTCGCAAGCACGCGCACTAACAGAATTCTGGCCTTTTGAGCCTCATCGTTCGCTGAACCCAAGAGTCGAAGGGTTTCTTCAGGAGCATGGAAGAATGAGCCATGGCTCGCAATGGAGTAGTCCCAGCGCCACTGTCCATGTCGGATGTGTTCTCGTACTTGCTTGAGCTCTTCAGCCGTCGCTCCAATTTCAACAGCCTTCGCTGTTTCTAGGTGAGCCTTCGCCAGGTTGTCCATCGTGAGTTGCATGAGGAAGTTTTTCCTCGTCAGTTTCTGGTTCACAATACCTCTGAGTTTGTCTTCACCCTCACGGTGACAGGGCATACAACTTCGATCCATCGTTCTCAGTGGACTTTGAAGCTGGTGATCAGAGTACTTCACGGTTCCCTCTTGGGTGTAAGGCATGTGACAGTCAGCACATGAGACACCTTTTTGACCATGAATACCCGTCTGGAAAATCTCCCAGCCTGGATGTTGAGCTTTCAGCATGGGAGTACCGGAGAGTTTGTGAGTCCAGTCTTTAAACTTCTTCTCATCGTAATACTCCTCCATGTCTTCAGCCGTCAGGCCGTTATCCCATGGAAAGGTGACCACTTTGGCCAGTTTATCCTCACCCTTCTCGTTTTTCCAAGGTGTCGGCTTAAAGTAATATTCGACGTGACATTGCGCACAGACAAGACTTCTTTTTTGCTGATGAGTAGAGTCTTTGAACTTGGGCAGTCCTGCCGCTTCGAGTCCACGATCTAAGAAAGGCCGACGGATTTCTAGTTCCATGGTCTCATTGTCGTGACAATCAGCACAACCAATGGAATTCACGATCTCATTTCCATATTTTGCCCACTTTCCAGTGAAATACTCTAGTTCCCCATCTTCCTCGATCATTCGGGGTACATCGGGTGACTTACAACTCCAGCAGGCCGTTGGCATAGGGCCAGATTTGTCGTCGACTGGAGCCCCAGTTCTTAAGGTGTTCTTGTTGTCTTGTAGAGCATAGGCGTGACCACGTGGAGCATTGTAGTCTTTTGAGAAGCCATATCCCGCCCAGAGAATGGCCAACTGAGGAAAACGTTCAAGCATATCTTCAATCTCATGGCTTTCTTCGGTTTTCTTCCACGACCCATACTGACGAGGGAAATATCGCTCCCACTCATCACTCTTGCTTTTTTTCGATTCTTCAACCACCGGCGTGGCCTGAAAAGCAAGTCTTTCTTCTTCCCTTGCCGAGATATTTGGAATCATGTAGGCCATGAAACCAATCATGAGGACACAAACCAGCGTGACTATTTTGTATTTCATCTGACTACTTTACTCCTAGATTAAATGGGGTCGTGGTCGTTGCGCGGACCTTCCCGTGAGGGACGCTCTTGTGACATTCCCAGCATTTCTGCCTCTGGTGCATGGGCTCATCTTTGAAGGGGTGATTGCGATGATAATTATTTCGAATCTCACTCGTCAGCCCATCGTGGCAGGATATGCAGTTCTTCTGTACTCTTTCAGCTCCATAGTCGCTAATTTTTATGGCAGGATCGTAATTCCCCAAAGTAAAGGCCAGTGAGTGATTAAAGCCATCAATCGCCTTGGCTTTGTATTTTTCAACGATGTCATCCGTGGGAAGATGACATTCAACACACCCAACATCCTTGTGGGAACTGTGTTGCCAAGTTGCGTACTGCGTGTTCATGACGTGGCAGTTGATACATGCTCGTGGGTCTGATGAAAGATAAGATGTGGCTTTGGAAATTCTTATCGTGTACCCAGCCATCGCGGCAACAACGAGAACTGATATCGTCGCGATCATTTTGGGAGAAAGTTTATATTTCACTCACTATCCCCTTTAAAAAAATATTGATCCCGTTCGTAAACATATGGGGAATAATGGAGTATTTGATAATATGCAAAAAATTATGTATGGAGATTTTATTTATCAAGGTTATTTTTATCCATTTTTAATCCGGGTCGTTCTCTCTAGCCATCCTCAATTCTTCTAAGATTCGATGATTACTTGTCATAGAGGAATTATGACACCAAAGTTTTAGTTGAGCCCTATACCTCCCAGATGCTCTCCCAACATTTCATCTGGGGAAAGGCCATCTTTAAAAGAGTGACAGACAAGATTAATAATTATAAATGTTTATTATACTTTTATCTTTATATATAGTGAGCTAATCGAGAGGGTCACGGAATTAAATATTCTTTGGCGTGACCGGATTAAAAAAGGGAGTCTCTACGACGAACCCCTTCTATCCAAAATAACCGATTTGGCTCATGATAAAAAGCATCACAAAGCTCAAGCAGAGTCCAACAATACCTACGAAGATTCCGGCTTTGCCCATATCTTTGGTCGAAAGAAATCCTGTTGCATAGGCCAAAGCATTGGGTGGGGTAGAGATCGGCATCGCCATCGCCATGGAACAAGCAAAAGTACAGGCAATAACAATCATCTGGGTTCCTCCCATAGCCGCCAATTCGGGAAGTCCTGTTCCCAACGCTGCCATAATGGGAAGAATGAGTGCGGCCGTTGCCGTGTTCGACATGAAGGTGGACATCGCCATGGCAACAGACGCACCTACAGCAATGATCATGACTCCGGACATGGAATCAAAAGGGATCACTTCAACAAGGCTTTTCGACAGTCCTGTTGCTTTTAAACCTGACCCCAAGGCCAATCCACCAGCAACCAACCATAATACATCCCAGTCCATCTGCTTGAGATCCTTAGGTGTGATAATTCTTGTCGCGCAGAAAACTGTCACCGGCAACATCGCGATAATGTGAGAGGTTAATCCCAACCCAAGTAAGCCCGCAAAGATCCACAGAAAAATGGTTAGGCCAAAAACCGTGTAGACCGTAAAAGCTTGAGGTCCTTTCTGCCAACGACTGTTGATGTCCACCTTGATGGCTGGAATTGAAATTGGGAAAAAGCGACACAGCATGATCCAGGTGAGTAAGAGCATCACCACCACATAAGGCACAGAAAACACCATCCAATCGGCAAAGGCGATGGCATTCTCTCCCGTCAGGTACTTTTGGGCCACAGCATTGGGTGGCGTGCCGATGGGAGTTCCAATGCCCCCGATGTTGGCAGCAAATGGAATGGCAAGTGCGAAGGTGATTCTTCCCTTGTCATCGAGAGGCATTGTCTTAAGGATTGGCACCAGAAGTGCCAACATCATGGCCGTCGTCGCCGTGTTAGACATGAACATAGAGAAGATGGCCGTCACACCCATGAGCCCCAACATGACATTGGCTGGTTTCTCCCCAAATGGCCTTAGCAGAACTCTGGCTAGATTGAGGTCCAGTCGATATTTCGTTGCCGCCGCGGCTAGAAAAAACCCTCCAAGGAAGAGGAGGATGATCGGCTCAGAAAAACTGTGCATGATTGACTTATAACTGAGTACTTTACCAAAGTTTTCAACCTCAGGGGTCATTAAAAAGGCTAGCCCTTTATCAGACACCAACAAAAGCTCGAGCATGATCACCAAGACCGATGTTGCAAAAACAGGAATGGGCTCGAGGACCCACATCATCACTGCCATCATGAAGATCGCCAACAGACGATGCTCCATCACCGATATATCGTTAAAGAGTGGAAGTGAGGCCGTGGGAATCTGAAGAAGAAGAATTGGCAGTAGAATGCAGATGAAGAGTTGTGCTCTTCCCTTCCAAACAGAAGGAGAACCTGAAGAAATAGCCATGATCGTCTCTTAAAAATCCAAATTTCTATCGACTTCGGTCCAGAACAACCCTCATATCAATGAGGTCTCCAAACTGCCTGTAATCGAGGTCTGTGTCAAAGATGAAGTGGGTGATGAGAGTGCTCACGATCGTTTGAAGACCAAGGTGATCCCAAGGTTTAGCAACATAGTTGTCGATCTTCGCCTCATTGATCGCTTTGATGGTGTCCGAGTGGGTTGCTAGACCCGTTAAGAGTAGTTTCTTGGTGTCTAAAAATCGATTCTCCTCAAGCAGACGAGTCAAAAACTGGACACCTGTTTCCTCAGGCATGACGTGGTCAGAGATGATGAGGGCAACAGGCACACCGTGATCCTCTGCCTCGTCGAGAACGAGCCTTGCATCGGCGGCAGACTCACAGTCGTAGAGATCGAAATAACTTTCAAATGATTCGAGATCACGGAGCAAACCTTCACGAATCTCATCTTGATCGTCAACAGACAGAATAATGGGGCGTACCATGAGGTCAGTCTCCTATGAAAGGCAAGAGAATTTCAAAGACGGCTCCTCCGAGGTTTCCACCATTGGAAACGGTGATACTCCCTCCATAGGATTCGATAATGCGTTTGACGATAGGAAGGCCAATCCCAAGGCCAAATTGCAGGCCAGTCTTCTTTGTTGAATAATTCGGCTGAAATATTTTTCTGAAAGCGTGCTCAGGAATACCAGGGCCATTGTCCGAAATGGTCGCCTTCACCCCATTGCTTGTCATCTCAAGGGTGACTTCAATGCGTGGATTGGGGTTTTTTTCTGATCGCATGGCATCACAGCCATTTCGGATGAGGTTTGTCCATACCTGAACAAACTCTCCCTTATTACCCATGATGACAACATCACGTTCTGGACTCTCGTAAATCACGTCTACACCAAAAGTTATGTTGCGAAGAATCGTGAGAGCTCGTTGGATCGTTTCATCCAGTTTTACCTCTATTCCCTTACCCGTGTTGTCCGCGCCAAGATTTCGCATTGATTCTACGACGGCCGCAGCTTGCTCTGAAGCTATCGCCATATTGTTCATCACTGATCCAATTTCAAAAATATCGTAGGCATCTTGTAGTCGTTCATGACCAAGAGACTTGATCATCTCATCACTCAGGCGTGCATGGGAACATTTCCTCGCTAGATTTCTCTCTAGTCCGTGTGCCTCGGAAATTTCTTTAGCCCGGTCCCTCAGTTCTTTTGAACTCAACCTTCTTTGATTGAGCCCATCTCTAAATACCTCGTATAGCAATGGGTCATGCTTCCTGACCAATTCTGATAAAGGGCTTGGAAACCATCTCGCTCCCTGTTCAAGAACGGCAATCGCATTGTTGAGTTCATGGGCAACACCACCAGAAAACTGGCCAAGAAGGTCCATCTTTTTCTTTCCTTCAAGACTCAACTTCTCTTGGCCTTCTCTAGCCATGAGCTTGTAAATGCTCTTCTGTCTTGACTCCATCACGTTTGCAAAGATTGGGATGAGAACTTCTTCTAGGGTGTATTCGGGTCGAGAGCTCAACTCTGTAGCCGTTGCATGGATCAACGTCGTGTTGGTATCGGCCACAATCGTAACAGCTGCTCCTTCACTAGGTGCAAGAAAACTGTGCATGCCAGTGAAGTCTCCTGTTTGAATGAGAAGATATCCCATATGGTCTTCCCCACCTTCCTTCGTTGCTGAGAGTTGCCCTTCAACGACATAGTAGAGTCGATCGTTGGTATCTCCCTGTAGAAAGAGAACATCTCCACCCTTGAGCCGTAGGGTGCGCTCCTCTGACTGGAAGAAGTGTTTTATGACCTGTTCTAAACTGGGTCGCATGGTTGGGGAAAACCGAATAAACGGATAAGTTAGTCTAATTATAAGTCCTCCCCTGCAAGCTTGCTATAAACGAAAACAACCTTTTGGATGAAACTTGAATAAAGAAACTATGGTCTTTAGAAGTCACCCCAAAAAAACCATGAAATTTCAAGCCTATCAAGTCGACATAAGAGACGGAGAACAGCCTGTTGCTGACTTTGTGGAAAGGCACATTGACGACCTTCCCCCAGGTGAAGTTCTCATCCAAGTCCACTACAGTTCCCTCAATTACAAAGACCACCTATCCAGCATCGGTCACCGGGGTATCACGAGAAATTATCCACACACACCGGGTGTGGATGCTGCGGGAACAGTTCTCGAGAGTCACGATAACCGTTTCAAACCCGGAGACGAGGTTCTCGTAACCGGTTACGATCTCGGTATGAACACCTCCGGAGCCTACGCCCAGTGCATTCGTGTTCCCGCTGGTTGGGTTGTTCTTCTACCCGAAGGGCTGACGGGAAAAGATGCGATGGCCTATGGAACCGCTGGTTTCACAGCAGGACAGTGTGTTGAACATCTCATCCGAGGGGGACTCTTTCCTCAAGATGGGCCCGTTCTCGTGACAGGAGCGACCGGTGGCGTTGGATCCATGGCTGTTGCCATCCTCTCTAAATTGGGCTATGACGTTTCAGCGGCAACGCGAGATCTTTCAAACGAACCTTTTCTCACTTCCATTGGAGCCAAAGAAGTGGTCGACAGCGAGTCGCTGGTCGACAACTCTTCCAAACCACTCCTGAAATCTCGCTGGGCAGGGGTCGTTGAAACTGTCGGAGGAGCACTTCTCGAAACAGCCATTCGATCGACACAACGACGGGCAACCGTGACCTTTTGTGGCATGATCGCTTCTCCCGAACTCAACACCTCAGTCTTCCCCTTCATCCTGAGAGGGCTGAGACTTATTGGAATTGATAGCGCAGAATGCCCCCTTGACCTAAAAGAACAATTATGGGGGAAACTTGCCAGAACTTGGAAACCTCAAACTCTAAGTGTCTTGAGCCATACGCTCCCTTGGGAAGAGATTCCATCACAGCTGGAAGCCATCGGACTAGGAAAAACCCAAGGAAGAGTTGTCTTTGCCATCCCTCCTCTCAACTCCATCTGATGAAGCAAATGGATTTTCCTTACGCCATTGGCACCGTCAAAAAATCTGCCACCTTTCGCATGGAAGGGCACTGGACTTGGTGTGGCTCATGTTCCCGCGACGAAGAAACCGGACTTTATCATCTCTTTGCTTCTGCCTGGCCCAAATCTGTTCCCTTTTCTCCAAATTGGTTGACCCACTCCAAGGTTGTTCGAGCTGTCTCTGAAAGTCTGGATGGCCCTTTCATCTGGCAGGAAGATTTACTCCTTCCTCGAGGTCAAGATTTCTGGGATGGTTATATGACCCACAACCCGACTATTCACCGTCACGGTGAGCACTGGCTCCTCTATTATACTGGTACACGCTATCCAGGTTCTGGGCCAACAGCATCTGGACCACTTTTTGAACCCCGTTCTGAAATCCACTTACAATCGCGAGCCAACCAGCGTATTGGACTCGCGGTCGCTACATCTCCCGATGGCCCATGGGAGCGAGCAGACCATCCCATCTTGGAGCCACGTCCCGGAAAGTGGGACGAACTGATGACCACCAACCCTGCTCCAGTCATCCACGACGATGGTTCGGTGCTCCTCTACTACAAAAGCTGTTCCAGCCACGACTCACCGATTCGCTATGGCATTGCCAAAGCGGATCATTGGAAGGGGCCCTATCACGCCCTCTTGGACCAGCCCATCCAGTGGAATGAAGAAGACACAGCATACGAAGATGCCACCGTGTGGAGAGAAAATGGCCTTTACCACATGCTATTCAAGGACATGGGAAACAGTCTAACAGGTGAACATCACGCAGGTTGTTATGCAACCAGCAAAGATGGCTTGAACTGGGACCTTCAAGGGAAGGGATACTCTAGAGTTCTAAACTGGGACGATGGATCCTCATCGACTCAAGGTTCATTAGAACGGCCTCAGGTGTTTCTTCAGGATGGTAAGCCCATACGCCTCTTCTGCGCTACGGCAGACGGTCCGGGAGGTTTTTCAAATGCTGACCAGACATGGACCCAAATTCTCCCTCTCGTCCCCAATAACCCGTCGTGACTCCCATAAAACCAGATCAACTTCAACCTCATCCAGAGGGTGGCCGTTTCCAGGAAGTCTTCAGGTCTACGACCAAAGTAGAGTCCCCTCAAGGCGAACGCTCCGCTTTAACCCATATTTATTTTGAACTTTCTCAAGGGGAGAAAAGTCGACTTCACCGGGTCTCCAGTGAAGAAGTCTGGAACCTCTACGAAGGTGAGCTTCGACTGTATCTATATGATGGCACTTCCTTTGATGTTATCGAACTCTCTGCATCCAACCGTACCTTCTGCCACATTGTTCCAGCAGGTGTCTGGCAAGCTGCCGAAGCCGTTCATGGATCTGCTCTGGTTGGTTGTAGTGTTGGCCCAGGTTTTGAATTCGAAGATTTTGATATGTTGAAAGATACTCCCGAACGAGAGACCTTTCTTCAGCAGTTCCCTAACGAGAAAGGCTGGGTCTAAATCAGCTTTCCTTGAGAGTTTTTCGGATGAGCTCTCGCTCTTCCTTCAATTCTAGTTTGATATGGTCAGTTCCGTAGCGACGGTACCAATAACCTGAATTTGGCATGTCTCCCTCTTCCTTGTGAAGGTGGGCATGAATCCAGTCAGCCATGGGTGTGCCTTCATCGGCTTGGCAGATGTTGTGGGCATCGTCCCACTTTCCATCATCTAAGAGATCGAGGGCCTTCAGATACTTTTCCTTGCTCATTCAAGGGTTATAGGCACCTTGCCGTCATTTCCAGAAGGCACTCCTAGATCAACATCCAACAGGAGGTCTTGATCTTTCTATTTTTCATCGTTACTCTTTAGCCTATGGATAATAAAAATACGGAAGACCGACAACCCAACATCGTGATCATCATCGCTGATGATCTTGGATACGGTGACGTCAGCATGAACGGAAGCCAAGAGCTCTCTACCCCAAACATCGATCGGATCGCCAGCGAAGGAATCTGCCTCAAAGACTTTCATAGCAATGGTGCCGTCTGTAGCCCTACCCGAGCCGCACTGATGACGGGATGCTACCAACAACGCACGGGGATCACCGGAGTTCTCTCTGCTGCCAATCACCGCGATCAAGGCCTGTGCCCCGAATCCTTTACAACTTACGCCAAAACACTCAAAGAAGTTGGCTATCAAACCGCCCTTTTCGGAAAATGGCATCTCGGGTATGAACCTGAATTCCATCCTCTTCAGCATGGCTTCGATATCTTTCACGGCTTCACTGCAGGCAATATCGATTATTTCTCTCACATTGATCAGACCGGTATTTTTGACTGGTACCAAGGAGCAGAGAAAAAGGATGAAAAAGGCTACACCACTGACCTCATTTCTGCCCATGGTATCCGCTACATCAAGGAGATGGCAGGCCAACCTTTCTGTTTAACCCTCGCCCACGAATGCCCTCATTACCCCTATCAAGGGCCCGGTGACGAAGCCTTCAGAACGGAAAGCCCAGAAACAATCAACCGTCGTTTCTTCAATATGGGCCCTAGAGAAGACATCAGCGAAGCTTATCGTGAAATGATGGAATGTTTCGACAAGGGAATTGGAGAGCTTCTCGACACCTTGGAAGACGTTGGCGAACTAGAAAACACCTTGGTCATCTTTTTCTCTGACAATGGCCCTGCATCCCCGGGAACCAGCCACCCCTTTCGAGCTGGAAAAGGATCCATCTATGAAGGCGGACACCGTGTTCCCGCCTGCGCCATGTGGCCAGGACACATCAAACCAGGGCAAACCTCCCATCAGACCATCTTGACCATGGACCTGTTCCCCACCTTCTGTTCGATGGCGGGTGTCGAAACTCCCAAGCTCGATGGCGTGGACCTCAGTGGTCACTTGTTTCAAGGAGCCGATCTAGAGCCCAGAACCACCTTTTGGGAAATGGGTGGCGGCAAGGCTGTTGGGGTTCGAAAGGGAGACTGGAAACTCAACCTCAACGACGACATCAGCGAACTCTACAATCTCAACAATGACCCGAGCGAGAAGAACAACCTCGGGAGCGAAAACTCAGAGCTCGTTATAGAGTTAAAGAACGATTTACAGAAATGGCGAGATCAGGTCCATACGTCTGGCTCTTCTTCAAGAGAAGCCGTCAAATAGATCAACCACTTCGTTCACGAAGAAAGGTCATTGCCATCACGCCCTCCGAGGCGAAGATCCCTTCCTTGAGTTTCTAGATATGGAACCCTGAAGCCACTGACCCTATGACTTCCGAAGAAGACACCGTAAAAATGAGTCCAAAAAAAGAAAACGACTGGAAGAACAACCTTTCGAAATCAACTGGCGGAGCTCTGGGGTTTGGCCTTGGTCTCATTGGCCTTCTACATCCCATGGGGATCGCTCTTCTCATACTCGTGCTCCTCCTTCGGTGTAAACTGAGTTGGGCAGTCATCTCAGGGCTCCTCGGTTGGGGATGTTCTCTCATCTACGACCCTTCTTCTGTGGGTTGGTTCATCCTTGAACTAGAAACACTGCAGAGTGTTTGGACTTTCTTTTACAACACTCCTCTTCTCGCCATATCCGGTTTCAATGAAACAAAGGTCATGGGTGGGCTGTTTCTTGGCCTAGCCTCGATCCCACTTCTTTTCTTGGTTAATACTTTCCTCATCAGGAGTTCATCTGACCTCACTTCAAACGAGGAGGTGACGCCTTGATCTTTCGACTAAAATTCCTAATTCCCATTGTATGTCTTTTTATACTGGGATGGTTTGTCAAAGACTGGCTTTCTTTGTCGATCATGAAAGGTCAACTTGAGGAAGCCTTGCCCGGCCTTGAGGTGCGAAACCTTGATCTCGACATAGAGTCAGAAAATCTGGCCATTGGTGCTACAGCCACCTACTCTGACCCACAGGGCATGTTGGCCTCACTTGCGAAACTCGAGTTAAATCTTGAGCGGGGGCCTTTAGGTTTAGGAGAAGTGGTCGCATCGGGAAACATTGAAGACGTGCGTCTCAGAAAACGACTTTTCATGACCTCCCCAGAGGAACCTATAACGGGTCCATCAGGCAATGTCTCTGCTCAAGAAAAGGAAGAGGTGAAAGCCTTTTCCTTTGATTCCCTTGATCATCGCGAAGTTCTCGAACGCTTCACGGGAGAAAGAAAACTTGAAACCGAAAAACGTATCGAAGAAGCAGGGCTGCTGATCAAAAAACTTGAGAAGAAATGGCTTCCACGTCAAAAAGCTCTCAAATTTGAAATAGAGTCCTTCCGCCAAGATCGTGGGGCTTGGGCCAAAAATTGGGCCACGAATCTGAGTGTAGAACCCCTTCTCCTCGAAGCCAAGACTCTTGAAAAAGAAGCGAAGGCACTGAAAGACATGAAATTTGATGGACGAGATATCGCCCAACTCACTTCAAACCTTCAGAAAATACAAGGCTTTCAAGTACGCCTCACGGGTCTGCAGAAGAATTTTGAAAACGTCAGAACAATGGCCAAAGCCGAGATCAGCAAGTTAGGACCCCTAGGGCTGACCCTCGGTGATCCGACTAAACTTTCCAAAGAGCTGGAGGCTGACCTCAAGCAACTCTCTAGCCTAAGGCAAAGCCTGTCTTCCTCTACCCAGGATGACATTGCCATGCTGAAGAAGGAGCTCAACCCAAGTAACTTCAACAGTTCCAAAACGATTCGTCTCATCATGGGAAGAGACTGGGAAATGAAATTCAAATCTTCCCTCGAAATCCTCGATAACACCCTTGGCCCCCTTCTTCCGACTTCCTTTCATAAGGAAGACTCACCTGAAGCAGATCCTTCAGAAGTATTAGAGGTCTCAGCGAAACCCAACTTGACGCCCCTCAAGATTCACTTTCCTAGAGAGGTCCTCCGGCCTACGTGGAATATCTCTTCACTCCGCTATGCGGGCTATGCCGATCAGGCGTTTGAAAACGCCGACATCCGATTTGAAGGGATTCTTCATGACCTGAGCTCCGATGAATCTATCCTTGGCCGACCACCCAGAATGTCACTGACGGCTTTCCTCCCAGGTCAGGGAGGACTTCTAAATCTTGACCTTCGCTACTCCATCACGGACAGCACTCCCGATCAAAGGGTGATGAAGGTCCACCTCAAAGATCGTCCCCTGGATGGAACATCCATGGGCGCTCCATCCAGTCGCCTGCTCTTTGAATCAGGCTCATGGGGCCTCGATGGGGTCATTGATCTGAGTTCCGCTCCCCAGTGGGCCATGAGAGGAAAGATTTTCTGGGTCAATCCCGTCTTCGACGTCGACCCAAGCGTGAAAGAAAAAATGAGAGCACCCCTCCGCTCCGTTGCCACTCGGTTACTCTCACAGCCGATCTCCTTCATCTACCGGTACCCTTCTGGTCT
>Ga0233432_10004486_pt1 | contig 12368 bp, 19 predicted proteins | sample SI_122_August201_6_FD_179870 | JGI IMG/M metagenome (GOLD analysis project Ga0233432, IMG submission 179870) | Seawater microbial communities from Saanich Inlet, British Columbia, Canada - SI_122_August2016_10_MG | ecosystem: Environmental > Aquatic > Marine > Inlet | place: Canada: British...
CATATATTGTTAGAGCCTACTTCTACTAATCTTATTACTTATAGTGAGGATTTTACTGAGTGGACTTCTAAGACAAATATAGAAGTAAATTTAAACAACACTACAAGTCCACAAGGCGTAATTAATGCTGCTTTTATAAATGAAGATAATGATAATGCTCAACACTTTGTTGGACAGTCTATTTCTATTACTAGTGGTCAAGATATTTGCATTAGTGTTTATGCAAAGAAAAACCAAAGAGATGTATTGCAAATAAGTCCTAGTGCCAACTATTTAACAACTAGTGGATATGCAAATTATGACCTAACTAATGGATTGGTTACTGCAAGTGGTGGTGGAGTTACAGCTGAAATAGAAGTAGTGAGTAACAATTGGTATAGATGTATAGCTAAATTTACAGCAAATAATACTGCATCAGGCACTACTGCTTTTTTCTTACAAAACTCAACAACAGCTTCAAGAGGTGACTCATATGATGGAGATGGTAGTAGTGGATTATATTTATGGGGCGCACAAGTAGAAGCCTTATCCTACGCTACATCATACATACCAACACTAACTGGAAGTCAAGAGGTAAGAGCTACAGAGACTGCAACTGGTGCTGGTAGTGCTGACTTAATAAATAGTACAGAGGGTGTTTTATATGCAGAGATAGCTGCTTTGGCAAATGATGGAACAAGTAGAAGAATATCTTTATCAAACGGAAGCATATCTAATAGAGTATCTTTAGAAATTGATGAAACTGCTAATAGAATAAGAGTTCATATTAACGCATCTTTAATAACTTATGATGCTTCTGATTTAACTTCATTCAACAAAATAGCAGTAAAATATAAAGTTAATGACTATGCTTTATGGCTTAACGGAGTAGAAGTAGCAACATCTTCAAGTTCTGAACAACCAAGTGGAATGAATGTTTTATCATTTACTAATCCTACAGAAGCACAAGTTTTCTACGGTAAAGTCAAAGCACTAGCAGTATTTAATGAGGCTTTAAGTGATAGCGAACTAACACAACTAACAACATGAGTTTAAGACTAACAGAAATATGTTACCCAGAGGTAAAGAGTTACTATATCGTATGGAACGATAGCGATGCGATAGTATCGTATGGAGTGCTAGAAACTTATCAATGTTTAGAGACTAAGTGGGACAATGTAGATTTATATACTAGCGAATTAGATTGGATCAACATATTAATAGATAATGGTATTAATCCTTTTCCAGAGCAATAATGGCAATAGGAACTACTAAAATATTAAGAGGTAATCAAGGTGGTCACGCTGGTTTTGTTACGGCTAGCATTGATGAGAGAGAACTAAATTCTTTAATTAAGGACTTAGAGAAGCTTAATATGTCTGATAGTAAAAATAAGACACTACTAAGGCAAGGAATGAGAAAAGCATCTAAGCCAATACTGCAAGAGCTTAAATCTATTGTGCCAGTTGAATCTAAGCAACTTAAAAACTCTTTGGCCATAATCAACGGAAAGAATGTTAAAGGCAAACCACCAACGGTATATATAGGACCAAGAGTTAAAAAGTCTTTTGCTGATAAAGAAAAAAGTGGATTTTATTTTTACTTTTTAGAGTATGGATTTAGGGGTATTCCTGGACTAAGAATGTTAGATAAGACTGCTTCTAGTAAAGGTAACACAGCTATAAATAGCGTAATAGGAGAAATAAAAAAACTCATTGAAAAAAGAATGAAGTAATGGAGATAGGTAAAGTAATATATAACATACTTAGCAACGACTCAAACGTAGCGCCTTTAGTTACTACTGATGGCAACTTGAGAATCTTTCCTAGTCGTTATAATTTCCCTACAGACGTTAAGTTACCTTACATCACTTATCAGATGTTCGGAGATGAGCCTAACAACACTAAGAACGGTGTTAGTGAGTACGATTACGTCAGAGTACAAATAAGCATATATCACAATAGCTACGCAGACATGGTAACTCTAGCTGGTTATATTCGTACAGCTTTAGACTATGTAAGTGGGACGTATAGTGGTGTAGTAGTTGACAAGATATTTTACCAAGACCAGAATGAGCTATACGATGATAGTGCTGGTAGTATTGGTTTATATGGTATAGCGCAAGATTACAGATTTAACATAAATAGATAGATATGTATAAAGTAAAGATAAAAAAGAACATCGAATGTAGAGAGGTACAATATGAAGAGGGCGAAACTTACAAGGTAGTAAGAGCAGTCTTTAACTTCTTAAAGCATAACGATGCAATAGATACAACAAAGAAGAAGTCTAAAAAGAAGGAAACTTCTGAAGATTTAGATATTAGCTAATTATAAATTTTAAATTTTAAAACATGATTTTTAACGGAACGGATTTAATCCTAAAGGTGTCTCCTAGCAGTACTGCTGGTACTCCAGATACACCAGTAAAGTTGATGCATTCTCAAAATGTATCATTAAGTATGAATGTAGATACAATAGACATCTCAACAAAAGACTCTGCTGGTTGGAGAGATTTGTTAGGTGGACAAAAATCTTTTAGCCTTAGTGCTGATGGTCTTATGGACTTTGAAGCTGCTGCTGGAGATACTGATGTAGCTGAATTATTTGACCAAATGTTTGACAGAGACGATGTTTCTTTTGTATTTGGTTTGAGTGATGCTGCTGGTTATACTATAAGTGGTAACGGCTACCTCACTAGTTTAGAAATTTCTGGAGGTACAGAAGATGCTCCAACTTACTCTTGCTCAATAGAGGGAACTGGAGCTTTAACTAAGGCATAATAATTTCTTTGTTGGTTGGGGATTGTGCTACGGCACGTCTCCCAACTAGCAATAACTTAAACTAACAAAGATATGTACGAAATTGTAATAATAAACGGTAAAGATTACCCAGTAAGATTTGGAATGAACTCTTTGAGAATGTTCTGTAAAGATACTGGAAGAAGTTTAGCTGACTTAGATAAGCTAGGAGAGGGAATGAGCTTAGACGATGCTTGTTATCTTATCCTAAACGGAATAAAAGACGGATCACGAGTGAGTGGTCAAGAGTGTTCTTTAAATGTTGATGATGTCGCTGACTTACTAGACGAAGATTTTGAGGCTTTAAATAAAGTATTAGAGGTATTTTCTAGTCAGTTCTCTGCTAAATTTGAGACAGAGGGAAACGTGAAAGCTCCGAAAGGGGCGAAGAAAAAGAAGTAACTTGGGATACTTTAGAGGCTATAGGTTATGGCTTCGGATTATTACCTCAAGACTTTTGGAGTTTAACTTTTCACGAGTTTATCTGTATGCAAAAGGGAGTAAACGATAGAGCAGAAAAAGAACAGCAATGGGAATGGGAGAGGATACGCTGGTTGGCTTGTGTTAATTTACAGCCACACACTAAGAAAGGGCAAAACCTAACACCACAAAAGCTGATGAGGTTTGAATGGGAAAAAAAGAAAGTAAAGACCGACATTAAGAAACAAAAGAAGAGAGCAGAATATATTAAAAAGAAATACGAATTGCTAAATAAAGACAATGGCTGAGAAAACATTAAGTATTAAATTAAGCTTAAACGATAAGCAATTCCAGAGCAGTCTGAAAAAGTCAATGCGTTCAATGAAAAAGTTTGGAGGCAATATGAAATCCTTTGGACAGACTTTATCAAGGAACGTAACTCTACCAATAGTCGCTCTAGGTGCTGCTAGTGTTGCAGCATTTGACCAACAAGCAAAAGCATTAGCACAAGTTGAGGCTGGTTTAATATCTACTGGTAACGCTGCTGGTTTTACATCCCAAGAGCTTCAAAAGATGGCAGCAGATTTACAAGCTAAAACAATCTTTGGAGATGAGGTAATACTAAAAGATGCTACTGCTCAACTATTGACCTTTACAAATATAGCTGGAGAGCAATTTGCACGAACTCAAAAGGCTGCTTTAAACTTAGCAACTAGACTAGACGGAGATTTAAAGAGTGCATCTATACAATTAGGTAAAGCGTTAAATGATCCAATCGCAAATCTATCTGCATTGAGTCGTAGTGGTATTCAATTCTCAGAAGAGCAAAAAGCTATTATAAAATCTTTAGCAGAAACAAACAAGCTTGCTGATGCTCAAACTATAATATTAGACGAGTTAGAGAAACAATACGGAGGAGCAGCAGAGGCAGCAGCAAAAGCTGGACTAGGACCATTCCAACAACTACAAAACTCATTGAGCGATGTTTCTGAGGAGTTTGGTAAGTTAATAGTTGAAAATATAGAGCCATTTAAAAAGATAGTTTTAGATGTTATAAAAGTACTTAGAAGTCTAAATGATGAACAAAAAGAAGCTATTATAAAATATGGAGGACTAGCTGCTGTTATCGGTCCAGTTATAGTAGTCATAGGTAGTTTAGTTAGTACATTGTCAACGGTTATTCCTTTAATTATAGGCTTTGTAGCTGCAATAACTCCAGTAGGTGCTGCCATTGGTGCAGTAGTTTTGGCTGTAGGCTATCTAACAAAGAGAATGATAGACCTAAATGATGAATGGCACGAATACCAAGAGACAACAGACGATTTAGATTTAGGACCAGTAGTTGGAGACTTTGAGAAATTATCTACATTAAGTGATACGATAGCAAAAAACACTAAAAAAATATCTTTTGAAAAGTCTGCTATTCCTCAAACATTAAGTCCAAAAAAGACTGGAGCTATAGCAACAGATACAAGTATTCCAGAAACTTTAAAAACTATTGCAGACATAGAGCCTAGTGGTTTAGAGAGTTTCAACGAAGCGTTCTTTAGTTTTTCGGAAGAGTTTACTGCTACTTTAATGAATACACTTACAGAGATTTCTACAATAATTGGAAGCGTTAGTAATCTATTTTCTCAAATGCATCAAAAGCAACTAACAGAGTTGGAGTTAGTGAGAAAAACAGAGGTAGATAATATAATGGCAATGGCTATTTCTGAGGAAGAAAAAAATAAAATGATAGCTAAATCAGACGAAAAGTTTGAAAAGAAAAAAGCAGAGTTAGAAAGAAAAAGAGCTAGACGAGCTAAAGCAGTTGCTATATTTGAGGCTATTGTAAACACAGCAGCAGCAGTTGTAAAATCATTACCTAATTTACCTTTAGCAATAGCTACTGGCGCATTAGGTGCTGCTCAAATAGGCACTATCGCATCTACACCATTACCAGCCTTTGCCGATGGTGGTATAGTTTCTGGACCAACCGTTGGTCTTATGGGAGAATATGCTGGAGCTAATACAAATCCAGAGGTCATAGCTCCATTAAATAAATTAAAAGATATGATAGGAGGTCAGACGGTACAAGTACAAGGCATGATTAGTGGCGAGGATATATTCTTATCAAATGACAGATACTCACGAAGAAAAAATAGTTATTAATGGCATACGGAATAACAAATAAAGCAAATTTTAGAGACGATAATGGAATCTATTACGGACTGCATATCTTAAAGGATGGTTATGTTGGTGCTAGTAGTGACTTTAATGTTGGAGGAGATGGCTTTAAATTGTCTTATAGTGGTCGTGGGGAGAAGGCTGATACTCCAATACATAGCTCAGAGGTTACTTTTGAATTTATTTTAAGAGATAACGATGACAGAAATAGAATCTTAGATATAATGTCACAACAAGAGGGCAAATATATAGCTAGGATTTATATGAATAACTCTGGTACAGAAGTAGATTTTGCTGCACTATCTCCAGTATTTAGATTTTGGACTGGTGTTATAGTTTTGAATGAGTCTATAATGGAAGACATAGACTATCCACAAACTATACAGCTTAGAGCCATTGATGGATTAGAGCTTTTGAAATCAAAGGACTTTAACGCTATTACAAACATCTATAACGAAAGGAGTGGGGATACTGATGCAACTATAAAAACAGCAGATAGTAATGGAGACTTTGAGGGAGGTTACTATACTTTACAATCGTTAATCTTAGGAATACTAAATCAAAATCCAATATCGGAGGTATTCCTTGACAATCCAACTGCTGATAGTTTATATGGTTTTTGGGGTGGATGGTGGTCTAGCTTGACAAATATATCACAAGCTGATGGCTATTACGATTGCTCAAGACTTATCATAGTTAAAAGTAGTGCATTCTATCAAAAGCCTAGCGTGGCTGGTGGAACTATTAAATATATGTCATGCTATGAGGCTTTAGAAAAAATACTATTTTATTTAAACGCTAAGATACATCAAGGCTCTGGCTTTTTTCATATAGTACAATTATCGGTTTATGCTCAATGGCAAGAGGATAACAATGCTAACTATGTGTTTTATTCTAAAGGTGGAACAGAGTTACTAGCTAGTAATAACTTTCAAAAAGAACTAGCAACAGAAAACAATAAAAGGTCTTTAACAAAATACAATTTTAGTAGAATAATAAAAAGACTTATTTACAACATTGCTGGAATCACAGAAGCAAATCCATTAAACTTTGATTTGTTGAGTGGTGGTCAGCAGATAATGAATCAAATAAACTTTCCAGGCAATCAGCTACAAAGCGCATGGCATACGTTCAATGAATACACTTTAACGACAGACTCAACACCATCAGCAGCAGATTATAAATCTACTTTTTTATATGTTGAGAGTGGTCAAGACATGACTTTTGTATTTAACAACTCTACAAAGTATGTAATAAACTCACAGACTAACGCTGCTTGGAACGACCAATATTTCACAGCATTTATTACTAAAAACATAATAAGAATAAAGAACGACACGCAAGACTATTATTTAAAGTTTGATGCAACAGAGGATAAATATGTATGGTCAACGGTTGAAGGTCCAGTACTTCCTTTAGTGGCTGGTCAAGGTTATGTCAGTTTAGCTATGAATGAGTACGCTTTGACTTGGGAAACTGATGTAAACTATTATACTACTAATACATTTGGTGCAGTAAGTTTAGATAATATGGAGGCATGTCCAGTTAGTGGATTAATAGAATACTACTCATTCACTCAGTACTATGGCGCAGCAGCATTAGACTATGATGCTGATGGTAACGTAATTGCTAATAGCTTTGTAGATTTAACGTCTGCAATAGGTGGAGAGATAACAGCAACAGCAAGTCCAAACTATAATAACTATGGACCAGCTTTTGATTTACCAGTAACATCTTGCCAAGTCTATGTCAATGGAGAAGCTCCAAGCTTTGTCGCTTATGAATATATAAACGAAAATAGTGGAGTAATAGTTGACAATGGAGAGGAGATAGTGGACACTTTAAACTTTGTAGAGCAATTCTACACACAAGGAGAAACGAGCCAAAATGTAATTTATATAAAAGACTCTAACACATATCAAGAAAATAACTTTATTTTACCTTTATCTCCTAGTTGGTCATATCTATACGACACTTCTGGAATGTCTGACGTACATTTACCAAGTTTAAAAGCAATGACTTTAATAGGAATGCAAAAGAACTATAAAATGAAGATGGACACTAGAATAGTCAGAGATACTGATACACTAAACAAAGATCCATTTGAATACGTTTATTTGTTAAAGGATAATATAGAAGGTGCAGACAGATATTTCATTTGTTTAGGTGGAGAGTATATAGCAACTCCAGCGTATTTTACAGCAGAATGGCAAGAGGTAAACTTTAACGAAGTACAAAAAGGCAATACTGGCTTAGTCGGCAACTTTTTAAACCATCATAACGGAGCTGTTAATACTTTTGTAAACGAATCACTACCAAACAACAAACCACCAAAAATTAAATAAATGGCATTTATCAATCAATTTAAGGGAATGCTTACTGACATATTTTTAGAACGTCAGCAACTAACACTAGCAGAATCAACAACAGCTATTACAAGTGGAACAGCATCTACTCGTATTTTAATATATGCTTATAATGGTCCATTTATGCCTAAAGGCTCAACGATGTTAGCAAAGCCTAGATTCAGCACAGAAAGCATCACATTAAAATTATCAACTGATTTAGATTCTGGAGATACTGCTATAAACTTTGATAGCTTTACTCCTACTTTTGATTTACCAGCCAAGACTGGATTATTCTTTAACTCTGCTAATGCTTTATCGTTTGAAAATAAAAGGTTTTTTGTTGAACATATACATATGTTTGAAACTGGACAAACACATGGCAACGACCAACTGATAAACTCACAAGAGCCAGGAGGAGGAAAGTATAATCATAACTCTGGAGCAATTTTAACAAGTGGCTCAAGCTACTCTAATAATTGGGGGAGTAAGTTTAGCGTGTTAAATATACCGTCTTATAAATGTAGATTGGAAAGAGTAATTTATAGCTGTTCAAGTGATGGGACTACTAATGAGGACTGGACTATATCACTATGGAAAAAACCTATTAACGCTAATAGTGCAACAGCTAGTAATATCACTTTAATAAATGCAGAAGATATTATTTGTCAAAACAACGCTTCTTATGTTCACTATATCGAGGCAGAATTAAATGAGGATTTAGATGCTGGAATGGCAATAATTCCAAGTTTCAAAAAGAGTGGATCAAAACAAACAAGCTCAACAAAACACTTTGCAGACATAACATTAATCTTTAGCTATTACGATGCTTAATAAATAATAAAATGAAAAATATACTAAAAGAAACATCTGACGTACTAATACTTAACACTACTACATTTACATTTGCAAGTATGGCTAATGTTGAGATAATGCTTAAGATTGGTGTTTTATTACTATCCATTATTTATACAACAGATAAAATTATATACAACCGTAAACGAAGAAAAGACAATGAATCTAAAAACATGGAAAAGTAGTCTAGAAAAAGCAGAGAAAGAAATGGCTCTAAAACACTTCAAGCTAAGTGAGTTTGACTCTGATGTCAAAGGTAGTGGCAAAAACATGAAAAGGGTTTTTCTTAAAAAACTAGATAAAGCTAGAAACATTGCTGGTGTACCCTTTAAGATAACTTCTGGATTTAGAACACCACAACACAATGAAAGACTAAAAAAAGAAGGCTATAAGGTTAGTGCTAACTCAAGCCATTTAAAAGGCTTAGCAGCAGACATAGCTTGTTTAGATAGTGGTACAAGGCAAAAGATACTAAACGGTCTTATAATGGCTGGATTTACTCGTATAGGCATTGCTGATACGTTTATACATTGCGATACAGATACAGATAAAATTGATGCTATATGGCTATATTAGGAAACATACTAGGAAACTTATTAGGGAAAGCAGATAAGATAGTCGATGAGGTTATAACATCTCAAGAGGAAAAAATGCAGTTAAAGAACGAGCTGCAAAAGATAATCCAAGAGCAAGAGGCATTAATAGAGCAAGAGGTTACTAAACGATGGGAGTCTGATAATTTACAATCCTCCTGGCTACCTAGAAACATTAGACCGTTAGTGTTAGCTTGGCTTGTTGTTTCGACTACATTGCTTATATTTATTGACGCTGGAGTCATTACATTTAACGTAGATGACCAATGGGTTGACCTATTGCAAATAGTTTTAATCACTTGTATAGGTGCATACTTTGGATCAAGAGGATTAGAAAAAATCAAAAAATGAAAAACCAAAAGAGATATAGACTTAAAGAAGATGAATGGGAACTAATAGACGAATATAGAAAAGATAAAGAGAGACAATCTTTACTAGCTGATGAATGTAACGAGGTAGGCATAGACGTTAGCTCTGTTTCTCATTACTGGTACAAGAGTAAAAAGTTCTCAATATTTGCTAAACCTAATGAATTTACTAAAGATGACTTTTTACAATCTATTGAGGAGCTTATATCTAAATACTCTCCTAAATATCCCTCCATTGATTATCCTAATAGACAAGATGGTCACCTACTTATAATAAATCCAGCAGACGTTCACATAGGTAAGTTTGCTGATGCTACAGAAACTGGAGACGAGTATAATATAGAAATAGCTAAGAACAGAGTAAGAGAAGGAGTTAAGGGTATTTTAAGAAATGCTGAGGGCTATCCTATAGAACGTATTTTATTCTGTATTGGTAATGACATACTGCACACAGATAACGTACAAGGAAACACATCTAAAGGCACTCCACAAGATAAAGATGGTAAATGGCACAAACATTTCACAGAGGCTCTAGAGCTTTACGTTGAGGTGGTAGAGATGTTGATGCAGATAGCTCCAGTCGATTGTGTACACTCTATGAGCAATCACGACTATATGAGTGGATTTCATTTAGCTCATGCATTAAAAGCATGGTATAGAAACACAGAGGCTGTAAACGTAGATGCTGAACCAATGCACAGAAAGTACTATAAATATAAAAATAGTCTAATAGGATTAACTCATGGAGACGGTGCTAAATTGCCTAACTTACCTTTGCACATGGCACAAGAAAAGCCTAAGATGTGGGCAGATACTAAATATAGATACTGGTATTTACATCACTTACACCATAAACAACGATATAAGTTTATGAGTTCTTTTGATAACGTAGGAGTAACGGTAGAGTTTTTACGTTCTCCAAGTGGCTCTGATGCTTGGCACTATCAAAAGGGTTATACTGGTAGTATTAAAGCAGTTGAAGGATTTATTCATAATGAATATGGGCAGATTGCACATTTAACGCATATATTTTAATATATTTGTCACTTGTTTTTTGTTAAACTTGTTCAATTAAGTTTGTTTGGGAGGGGGTAAATTAGCGTTTACCCCTTTTTTTTATGTATATATTTAAAAAACTTTAACATTTCTTTACTCTAGTAAACGTAAATAAATACACTTTTTTTGTTAAAAAGTTTGCACAGAAGTTTTGAATGTATTACTTTAGCCAAAGAATTTAACAAACAAAACAATGAAAACATTACACAACATCTGGGATTTAGAGCAACTAACTAACCATAACTTAAAAGAAATAGCTTTTGAATTAGATTTGATATTAACATCAGAAAATACTATCAATTACAACTATTATAACAAAACTGATTTAGTATCTAGTATTTACACAACATTAATAGATGAGTGTGGAGAAGATATGACTGAAATGATTGACTATCTAATTAGATTAGTTAGAGATGGTCGTATGGAATTAACAAATCACTAAAATAAACTAACAACAATGGGGAGAGCAATCTCCCCTTTTTAAAACAACTAACAATGAACGATTTACACAAACCAAATTACTTAGATGCTAAATTAGAGCTTGGAACACAAGTCCAATTCTTTAGCTTTACACTCACTCAGTTATGCACGTATTTAATGATATTAGCGTTTCTAACGACATTTCTAATGTATTTAATACCAACATACCAGAGCGAGATAATAAGCCTTTATACTGGCTCATTTATAACATTTATAATATTTTATATAAAATGGGGAACGAACTAATAAAAGAAATATTGAGATATATATTTATGTATCTCTGTATAGTAATCACTTTAACATTAATATTTAAAAATTATTTTAACTTATGAAGAAATTAGTAAAATCAGTAAAATCAGATGGCTCTTTTGAGTCACAATATGGACACTTCTACAAATGGCTTGTAGAGTTTGAAAATAACTATGTAGGCGAATACCTCTCAAAGACTGAAACACAAAACAAATTTATTGAAGGTCAAGAAGTAGAAATCGAAGTAACGACAAGAGAGTACAATGGTACTACAATCAACAAGATAAAACCAGCTTCTACTTTTCAACAAGGGGGTAAATCCTTTACAGCAGCTCCTAAAGACAATAAGACTCAAGAGTATATCATTAAGCAGAACGCATTAACTAACGCTTGTAACATAGTCGGAGAGGCTGACATTCCTAAGATTATAGAGATAGCTGACGCATTTAAGGAATATGTATTAAACGATGTAAAACCAAACAACGATAGCAATGGCAAAGACTTACCTTTTTAGTAAAACAACAAGAGACGAGCATTACGATACAGATACTAGCTATGCTTTTAGATTAAGAGTAGGGCGTGGCTGGTTACACTTAAACAAAAAAGCTACAGAGCTTATAGAACACGATGACCACATAGAAGTCAAATTGGCTGATTGGTATATCAACGTTGGCGATAAGTTTATAGCTGATACGGTTATAAGGCAAGAGAGATGTAACGACTTACAAGAGTTTTATCACTTTTTAAAGAATATAAAAGATGACTAAAAAAGAACGTATTGACAAGATTTTAAAAGATTCTCACTTAATAATCAACGAGGCTACTGGATTAGATATATCCAAGAGCAAAAAAGATGAAGCAAGGAGAGAGTCTAAAAAGAAACTAAAGGAGCTGAAAGATTTAGATCCAGTAATTTATGAACGAGTAAAAGTTGAATTTGATGGATAACAGAATAGTAAAACTAAAGAAAACAGCGTGTTATTTATATGGCATAAAAGACAAAGATTTTGTATCTAGGAATAGAGCTAGACATTTAGTTGATGTAAGACGAATG
>Ga0233432_10004487_pt1 | contig 12368 bp, 10 predicted proteins | sample SI_122_August201_6_FD_179870 | JGI IMG/M metagenome (GOLD analysis project Ga0233432, IMG submission 179870) | Seawater microbial communities from Saanich Inlet, British Columbia, Canada - SI_122_August2016_10_MG | ecosystem: Environmental > Aquatic > Marine > Inlet | place: Canada: British...
ATTCAGCAGCTTGAAATTGAGAAACACCTCGAACTGTTTCGCTACCCTTGCGAAGGGCGACCGGATCCAAATTTCGAACTTGTAAAGTTGACCGGAGCCACCGTGACGCCAGAGGCTGTTGTCATCGATTCCGTGGGCAAAGTCGTTTACCGTGGTCGCATCGACAACCGCCACAAGGAGTTTGGAAAGTCTCGGCCCAAGGCAACGACTCGTGATCTTGGTGATGCCATCGAGGCAGTCTTGGCAGGAAAGCCTGTCCATGAGCCGTTCAGACCTGCCGTGGGATGCTATATCTCCACCGAATGATGCGGCACCTCTTTATCGGATTCTTTTTCATCGAGGCTCTCCTCGGTGGTGAGATTGACATTGACTATGTCCGAGATGTTGCTCCGTTGATGAAGGAGCACTGTCTGGAATGTCATAGGGATGGCCTTTCGGGACCATTTTCATTGGATAGCTACAAACAGGTGCGAAAACGGGGGAAACAGATTGTTGAGGTGATCGAATCGGGCTTTATGCCACCTTGGCTACCTTCTCATAGTTCGGGCGTTTTCTTAGGAGAACGAGGCATTTCCAAGGCTGAGATTGGACTCATCAGGAAGTGGTATGAGAGTGGCATGAAGAGAGGTGAGGGGAATCCGCCTCCTCTTCCTGAACAATCCGAGAAATGGGTGTTGGGAAAACCAGACCTTATCATTCGCCCAGAACAGTCCTATACCTTACCTGGGGATGCAGAGACAGATGTTTTTAGGAATTTTGTTATCAGAATTCCAGTTGAGAAAGCGCGCTTTGTTCGGGCAGTGGATTTTAAAGCTAGAGATCCTCGGGTGGTTCATCATGCGATCATGAAAATCGACAGAAGTGGAAAGTCTCGGTTGCTGCAAGAGGCCGATGAGATGCCTGGGTATGGCCATGACATGAAGCTTCCCCACGCCGTAAATCCAGATGGTCACTTCTTAGGTTGGACTCCAGGCAAGCGACCCTATGAATCACCAGACAGCGCCTGGCGACTGCTTCCCGGTGATGAATTGGTTGTTCAGTTGCACCTTCAGCCTTCAGGAAAGGCGGAGTTGATACAGCCTGAGGTAGGCCTTTACTTTACGGATAAACTTCCTCGAAAGCGACCCTTTGGAATCCTTTTATATTCTCTCGACCTCGATATTCCTCCCGGAGAACCTCGCTACTCGGTGAGCGATGAATATATCTTGCCGGTGGACTGTTACTTGAGGGTTGTTTATCCTCATGCTCACTTTCTGGGGAAGTCGGTGAGAGTGATGGCTCATTCTCCGAATGAAAAAGCGAGAGTTCTATTGAGGATACTAGACTGGGATTTTAACTGGCAGGATTCATATCTGTACAAGGAGCCACCTTTACTGAAAGCTGGGACAAAACTTGAAATGACATGGATTTTCGACAATTCAGAGTCGAACATTAGAAATCCAAATGTCCCACCGAAGAGAATACGATATGGTCTGAGAACTACGGATGAGATGGCCTCCACCTGGCTGCAGTTAATGCCAGTTCGTCAAGAAGACCTCACGCGGCTTAAGGAGCACGACCGGCAACACTATGTCGAAAGTCTCTTCAAAAAAGGTTTTAGCGAATTAAAAAAGAACCCCAATGATATTTCGACCCATCGGAAAATGGCCTATCTCTACAGAAGTGTGGGGGAGTTACAAAAGGCCGAACGCCATTATGACCAAATATTAGGTTTGGACTCTAAGGATGTCGTCGGACTCAGGGGAAAAGGGGATGTCGCCCGTTACGGGAGACGAATTGACGAAGCTATAAAATACTATAGAAAAGCTTTGGCCGTCACACCGAATGATGCTGATTTGAGCCTTGGTGTAGGCATGATGCTAACTCAGGCGGGCAAGTTGGACGAGGCAGAGAAGATGTATCTGGAGAGTATCAGACTACGACCTGAGATGGCTGAGGCTTACTTTCACCTTGGAAACCTCTATTTATCCAGAGGTGATCGACCTAAAGCGATGGAGCAACTTCGCAGAGCTCAGAAAATATCGCCAAAAAATCCGGCCATACAGAAAAGAATTCGAGATCTCTCGAGATAGGTCTATCTCGCTGAGGTGACAGCTAAACTGAGGCTACTGAGTGAGTTCATTCAGTGCTGTGATGTCATCGTGTCGGATTTCTGATAAGCTTTCGAAGAATTGATGTGCCTCAGACTGAGTTCGAGCAACCTGGTTGCTTGGGATGGCGAAACAAAGCATCCCTGCTCGTTGGGCTGCTTGAGTTCCTGGGAGACTGTCTTCGAAGACCAAGGCCTCTCCTGGCTGAACCCCCAATTCCTCAGCTGCTTTGATAAAGACGTCGGGCTCGGGTTTACCTCTGGCGACTTCTTCACTCGAAATGATGCAATGAAAGTGGTCCATCCATCCCATCGACTTCAGGGCCGTTTCGATCGCCTGTCGGGGAGAACCTGATGCAAGTGCCATTTTGAATTTTCCACTGAGTTTTTTGAGGAGGTCACTGGCTCCAGGCATTTCTTCAATATTTTCATCAAACTCCTGTAAAAGAAATGAGCGCATGGCAGTCCGGCACTCTTCTTCGCTTAACCCCTTGGGTTTAAAGTATTGGTAAACATAGGAGCCAATGTCAGGTGAGTTCATGCCTTTGTATTTAGCTGCGACATCTTCCCTGAAGTCAATTTCTAGGAACTTAAAGAAATTGACTTCAGCTCTCCTCCACAGGGCTGCGGTGGACACCAAGGTGTCGTCCATGTCAAAGATGAGGGCTTTGATGTGTGACATGCTTATTGGTCCAAAACGTAAGCCTGTGACCAAGCTCGACGACCTTTCTCATCTTCGATCTGGATACGAACGAAGCCATTGAGTTTCTTGAGTTCAATGGATGCGAAGGAGAGAGGCGCTTCTTTGGCTTTGATTTGCTGTCCTCTTTGAGCCTTGGAGATGAATGAGATTTTCTGGACATCTGAGCATTCGACGCGAAGTTCGCCATCGCGAAACTCGATGTTCTTAAATTCAGGGCCACAGCTAGAGTAATAGGCTCCGCGTTTGATCGCGTCCATGATTGAGTCTTTGTCTTTGGATTTCGCTTTGACGTTGATCCAGCCACCAAAACACTCATCCGTTTCATGACAGTCGTCGGCAGCGATGGCGTGGGGGCGGTCGCCAGCGAGGAGAAGGCTGTCTAGCTCACTGCTGGAATCGCCTTTGCCCGTCAGTTTTTCACAGACACTATTATAAACTTCAATGGCATCGATACCTTTGATCATCTTCATTTCTTCGCGGGTGAAGCCACACCAATAAGGGTGGCATAAAATCATGTAGGCTCCTTGTTCTTTGAAACGATTGACCTGAATTTGGGCTGAAATATCAGTAGAGATTCTCTCGGGTTCATGTTTGACATCCAAGGCGATAAAGTGCCAGTCTCCCGACATTGATTTGGGATGGTGGGGGTGAAATTCTAATGAGTTGATGACGACAAGATCTTCAAAAGGATTTTCGTTAGAATCGAAAATCTTCAGGTGATCGGTGATGGCTAAGAAATCATAGCCATGGTCTCGGTATTGGCGCAGGCGGGTTTCTGGTTCGACTTTTCCATCGCTGCGAGTCGTATGGGTGTGAGTGTTGCCTTTGAGCCAGACTCCTTCCTGTTCGAAAGGATTGTCACATATCTTTGTCATGTTTCTGGAGAATAAGGTAGCTTCCTTAAAGTTTAGATCAGTTAACTATAGATCAAGTTTTGTTAATCTTAGTTTATCTTCGTGATTGAGGCAGACCAGTTATTAACGGTTTCTGAAAGGATCAGATCCATCAGAAAAGAGAAGATCACTCTCGAGACGGGTGATGCGATCTACTTCGCTGGGTCGCTACCCCACCTTCCAAAAAATGTGAGCAAGAGGGATGTTGAGTTTCTGGTGGTCGACCTCCTCAGTGGCCCTTTAGAAGGTTGGAGCTGGCAAAAAGAAGAGGGCAGTGGGTTCGGTGGGAAAGTCGACCTTGGTTTTATAAAGCCCGCTCCACATTGATTTTACGTCCATGAACGCTTCAGAAATTCGACAGTCATTCCTCTCCTTCTTCGAGGGAAAGGGCCATACGGCGATGCCAAGTTCTTCTTTGGTTCCCGAGGGAGATAAGACCCTCATGTTTGCCAATGCGGGAATGAACCAATTTAAGGACATTTTCACAGGACAGACGCCTCGCAAAGTTCCTTGTGCCACCACCTCTCAGAAATGTGTCCGAGCCGGAGGCAAGCACAACGATCTGGAGAACGTTGGTAAGACAGCGAGGCATCACACTTTTTTTGAAATGTTAGGAAATTTCTCCTTTGGTGATTACTTCAAGCAAGGGGCCATTGAACACGCTTGGTCTTTTCTCACGGAGACGATGAAGCTTGAGAAAGAAAAGCTTTATATCACGATTCATGACAGTGATGACGAAGCTGGTGAAATCTGGAAAAATGTGGCTGGTCTACCTTCTGATCGCATCGTCAAGATGGGTGATAAAGACAACTTTTGGGCGATGGGCGATACCGGCCCATGCGGTCCCTGCTCTGAAATTCACTTCGATCAGGGATCTGGTGTCGGATGTGGTCGGGCCGAATGCGATCTTTACTGCGACTGTGACCGCTATCTAGAGATCTGGAATCTTGTCTTTATGCAGTTTGAGCAGAAGGCAGATGGTAGTCGCCTACCCTTACCAAACCCTTGTATTGATACGGGAATGGGGTTGGAGCGACTTGCCGCCGTCGTGAACGGTCAGCCTAGTAATTACGACACAGACTTATTTATTCCTCTCCTTGAGAAAGTCGCAGAGCTCACAGGAAAAGCCTACGCCAAGGGTGATGGGGGAGTTTCACATCGCGTTTTGGCTGATCATGGCAAAGCGGCAACCTTTCTCATCACCGATGGAATTTTGCCTTCCAACGAGGGGAGAGGGTACGTCTTGCGCCGGATCATGCGTCGTGCCATTCGTCACTCTTGGCTCTTGGGTTACCGAGAACCGATCCTGATGGACCTAGCTCAGGTCAGCTTTGAGCTATACGGAGAAGCCTATCCGGCACTCCTTGAGAAAAAAGATCGTACGCTTCAGATCATTGAACGTGAGGAGCAAGGCTTTCTTAAAACAATTGAAAAGGGCATAGCTCTTTTCGACCAGTCTCGTGATGAATGGAAAAAGGCCGGTGCCGTCCCTGGTGATGCTGCGTTTAAACTTTACGACACCTTTGGCTTTCCATTGGACCTGACGGAGGTGATGGCTGAAGCGGAAGGCTTGGGTATCGATGCTAAGGGATTCGACACTTGTATGGAAGAGCAGAGAGAGAAAGCGAGAAGTGCTTCGATGTTCAAGACGGGTCAACTGGCAGGTCTACATTGGAATGCTTTAAAGGAAGGAGAGCAGTCTTTTTCAGGATACGAATCCCTCGCGGGTGAGAGCTCGGTCCTGACCTGGTCTAAAACGGCTGAAGGGCAGTTGCTTCTGGTCCCCGAAGCCTGTGTTTTTTATGGAGAGTCCGGAGGTCAGGTTGGAGATTCTGGCTCGATCGAGATTGATGGAAATAGCATTTCCGTGATGGACTGTCAGATTGTCGAAGGAAAGCGGACGCTTATTCTCGACCCGGATGCTGACCTAGAGCCCACAGCAGACCTCATGATTATGCAGAAAGTTGATGGGGAAAGACGGACCAAGATTCAGGCGAACCACACCTGCACGCACTTGCTTCACAAGGCTTTGAAGGACGTCATCGGTGAACACGCCGAACAGCGTGGATCTTGGGTTGGTCCGACACACTTGCGGTTTGACTTCCCTCACCACGAAGCTGTCAGCAAGGATCAACTTCAGGACGTCGAGGCGAGGGTGAATGGGATGATACAACAATCCCGATCCGTTGGCGATCACACGACCAGTCTCGATGAAGCCAAAGCCCAAGGCGTGACGGCTCTTTTCGGTGAGAAGTATGGGGACACGGTTCGTGTCGTGAGTGTGGAAGAAGAATCCGTCGAGCTCTGTGGAGGAACCCACCTTAGCAATACTGGCGAGGCCATGGCGTTTGTTATTCAGGGGGAGTCTTCAGTCGCATCAGGCATTCGTCGGATTGAAGCGATCACAGGTAAAGCGGCCATCGACCAGCTTTTTAGCTCTCGGCAAGAACTCCGCGAGGCGACTGGGTTGGCTCAAGCTCAGCCAGGAGCCTTGGGTGAGAGGATCTCTCAACTCCAAGAAGACCATCAGGTTCTTCGAAAGGAGATGGCCCGAGTGAAGAGAGAAATGGTCTTGGGTTCTCTCGAGCAGAAGATGGCCGATCTCCCCATGATAGGTGACACACCTTATCTAGCTGAGATTCTTGAAGGAGCCGAAGCCGGAGACTTAAGGACAGCCGCAGAAGCGGTAAGAGCAAAGCATGACAACCTTCCGATCCTACTGGCTTGTAAGGGGCCTGGACGAGCCAACGTTCTTATCGCGTTCCCCAAAACTTGGGTGAAGGAGAAAGGAGTGAACGCGGGCAAGATACTCAAGCCTCTTGGCAAACACATTCAGGGAGGAGGAGGAGGCTCTCCTGATCTCGCTCAAGCTGGAGGGAAAAACCCCGACGGTCTTCCTGATGTGCTGAAGGGATTCAAAGAAGCTTTGTCTGAGCTCTTGTCTTAGGGCTGAACTAAGGTTACCCTAGAGGTAGATTGACCATCATACCTGGCCTAACTTCGAGAGTTTGATATGAAACATTACCTCACCTTTCTTTTTCTATTTACTCTTGGAGCTGGGGTCTGTTCAGCTGAAGTCAGGTTGGCAGGAGTGTTTAGCGATGGGATGGTTTTGCAGCGACAGATGCCCGTTCCCGTTTGGGGTTGGGCAGAGCCGGGTGAGAAGGTTTCGGTCTCTTTTGCAGAACAGAATCATGAGGGCGTCGCGGGCGAAGATGGCCGCTGGCAAGTCAACCTGACTGCGATGGAAGCTTCAACTGAGAATCGTGAACTAAAGGTGGGTGGTGTAACGATTAAGAACATTCTTGTGGGTGAGGTATGGTTCTGTACTGGGCAGTCGAATATGGAATGGAGTCTAGCCAGAACTGGAGACAATGGCATCAAATGGGAATACCCTCACATTCGAATCATGACGACTCCGAAAAAGGCTTCGGGTGTACCCGTTAAAGATCTCGACCTCAATTGGGCGTCATGTGATAAAGCACAGCTTCATTTTTCCTCAGTCGGGTTTCACTTTGGAGTTCGGCTTCAAAAGGAGCTCAACGTTCCTATCGGGCTGATCAATTCTGCTTGGGGAGGAACTCGCATCGAACCATGGATTGCACCAGAGGGTTATGCTATGGCTAAGGATTCACATCCAGATATGAAAAAACTAGCCGCAGATGTGGCTCAGCTTGATCCCAGCCAAGAAAGTTATAAGGCGAAAGTGACTACCTTTCTCGACGGCTACGAGCAGAGCTTCGAAACTTGGAAAAAAGAAGCTATGACAGCTTTGGAGCGAAACGAGTACGCACCAAATTTTCCTCAGCTTCCTAATTTTCAGCCAAATGCTCATCATCAGGCTCCTTGCCGAATTTATTTTCGTCGTGTTAATCCTATCGTGCCTTTTGCTATGAGAGGGGTGATCTGGTATCAGGGTGAGAGCAATGGAAATGAGGGAGTCACTTATCTAAAGAAAAAAGTCGCTCTCATCGAAGGCTGGCGAAAAATCTGGAAGCAACCGATGTCTTTTTACTTTGTTCAGTTGGCCGATTATAGAGCAGTTTCTAAAAACCCAGGTGATGGGTCCGGTTGGGCCAAGCTCAGAGAGGCTCAACTTCAGACCTTGGATGCTGTTGAAGACACGGGTATGGCCGTCATTTGTGACATCGGCAATGCTAGGGATATCCACCCTAAGAATAAGTACGATGTAGGTCATCGATTGGCCCTATGGGCTCTAGCTAAGAACTATGGCCAGAAAGAACTGGTGCACTCTGGTCCTCTTTATAAAAGTCACACGGTGAAAGAAGGAGCAATGCTTCTGGATTTCAATCACTTGGGTGGAGGATTGGCCATCGGCTCGAAAGAGGGCCGAGAGCCAACGAAGATTTTGGGAGAAGGTGAACTGAAAGGTTTCGCAATTGCTGGCGAAGACAAGGTTTTTCACCTTGCTAAGGCCGTTATCAAAGGCGCTCAAGTTGAAGTGAGCAGTGAGAAAGTTCCAAGCCCTGTTGCAGTTCGTTTTGGATTTTGTCAGAATCCAAGAGGGATGAACCTCTATAACCAAGAGGGGTTGTTGGCTTCACCTTTCCGCACTGACAACTGGTAAGAACGTCGACTAGACCTTGCTTTGTCCCTAGGGCCAACTAGAGTTATAGCGTTTAGAAGGACGAACTCTTAGGACAGAGTTTCCTTGATGAGGACTTTTCTGTTGAGATCGAGAATCTCAATCGACAGAGAGGTTTCGGTGACATCCATTAGAATCACAGCTGCTGTCTTCGGGCCGGGGCCACCTCCCACAGTTTGGAAAAGTGAGCACTCCTCTGATGGGTTGGTAAATCTAACATCGTGAGTGTGGCCACTCACGATTCCATGAAAGCCAGCTTCTGTCAGTAACGGAAGCCATAGTCTCGCTCCTTCTCCTGAAAATCCAGCATGCCCTTCAAGTTGGGTTCCGTCGTGGTCACCGGGCATTCCTATTAGGGGGATATGGCAGAAAGCCAGTTTGAAGGGTGCGGAGCTGATCTTTTCAGTCTGAAGCTGCTCCTTGAGCCAGATGGTTTGCCTTTTCCTGTAGGCTTCGTAGGCGGCGGTTCCTGAAAAAACCGGGTGTCCGTCGGGTTTGTCTTCGCCAGCATCAAGTGTGACCAGAGCTAGAGGGCCGAGTCGAAGAGATTTATTGTAGGGGAGTAAGGGGTCAGGGCCTGGAGGAAAGATGCTAGGAAGCTGGGGAGCTCTGACGCCACGAACATCATGGTTTCCAGGGACAAAGAGGAGGGGGCGCTCTGAAGCCCAGCCACCCTCGGAAGGATCGGATGGCGAGGCACCAGGGCTGAGAAGGATTGAGGGGAGGTCTTCCTCGTCGTTGAACTCTCGGCAGACATCGCCATTCCAAACAAGCATGTCTGGTTGAGCCTGCTGTATGATCTCAGAGAGGATGGGAATGACAGTTTTAACGTCGTGGGTATCATTGACGATAGCCATGGACAGACGAGTTGAACTCCTCTGGGGCAGAACAAGTTCTCTGGTAGATGTTTGTATCTCTGGGCCCTTTTCGATCTCGTATGCGTTATGATAGGTCATCGGGACCCCGACCACACGGTAGTAGATGGTTTTGGGGGCTGGTTGGAAGTTAGAGAAATCGATGGGAATGACTAAACAATGGTCGTCGGTTATGACTAAGCCACCAAAGATGGGTTGGGCGATCTCGCTGAGTTGGTCATCGGAGGTCCCCCATTCAACGCGAGCCGTGCAGCGTCCACTAACTCCGATAGAGATGAAGAAAGAGTTTTTGTCTTTGAATTGGACAACAGGTGGACTTGTGAATTTCACGAGGACTTGGTTTGACTGAGATGAGCCCATGGGGTTTAGAGACCTGAGTATACGAATGTCGATGTAACTGTTTGAGAGTGGTTGTCGATAAGGAGACCGACGAAAAATCAGCCCCCATCGCCAAAGTGGACAGTGAGCGAGATTAAATGATCAGGCGGCCAGGAAGACCTGAGCGTCTCTGATCTCTTTGAAAATGGCTGTATTGCTCGATTCGATGAACTCAGTGGAAAGACCAATGTCTTCGAGGTCAGAGGGGTTGATCTCGATGTCCTGACCTTCATCAAAGCTACCCATGCCATGAAGTTTACTAATTTGGTCGGCGAGATAGATGACTTTATCAAGATTGTCACCTCGGTGGTTTTTAGGTTCCATTCCTCCGACCACTTGCTGCAGATGAACCGGTAACTTCCATTGTTCAGCCAACAGCGCGCCCATCTCGCTTCCAGTGAAGCCTAGGATCATTTTGGAGCATTCGCTATAGGTTTGGCCTCTTTCTTTGGCCAGTTTATAGACCAACTCGTGTTCCTGAGGCAAGAAGCGCATGAGAAGGAAATCTCCAAGGTCATGGATCAGTCCTCCGACAAAGTACTCTTCGTGCTTCTTTCTCTCAACATCGCTTTCTTTAGCAATGAGTCGGCTGATCGCAGCTACGCTGACCATATGTTCCCATAGTTTTCGATACTGTGGGATGAGAGCCCCACTCTTATCGACGGAAAGCTTCAGCATTTCTGTCGAGAGGGCGATGTTTTTAATGGCATTGAACCCGAGTAGAACGAGGGCTTGATTGAGGCTGGTGATCTTATTTGGCAAAGAGAAAAAAGCTGAATTGACAAGTTTTAGAATCTTGGCTGTTAGGACAGGCTCAGTTTTGACGAGCTCCAGAAGCTGTCTTGGGGTAGAATTTAGGTCATTGGAGATGGTGATGATTTCCTGAACGGCTGGTGAAAACCCAGGCAGTTCCTCGATGCCTTCGAGGACTCGCTGCTTCAGGTTTTCCTGAATCGGGCTCAGTTCTGACACTTCAATGGACCTGTTAAAAGTTAATGTGAAATCCTATCACCATTATGATCATCGACAGCGTATTGGAATAGCGATTTCCGGTGAAATAATTCACCCCTTCACTGACGTGATAAAAAGTAATTTTTTTTTGCCTTATTCTCTCGAAAACCCCCTCAAGGTCCCGGTAGGGTTATGAAATAGACCTGACCTAGAGGTCAGGAAGAATGACCCTTTGGTTGTTCAACTCAAAAAGAGGAGTCCAATTGGATTTCAAGATCTCCTTGGAAACCGCTCAAAAAATCAATATTCTTATGTGTATCTTAATCTTTTTTTCTGATTTATGAATTCTTCAAAGCCAACCAACGTCCTCGCCATCTTTGCTGATCAACAGCTCCGCTTTGCTCTGGGTTGTATGGGAAATCCTGATGTGGACACCCCAAATCTTGATCGTCTGGCGGAACGAGGCGCACTCTTCAGGTCTGGTTATTCAGCGACCCCAGTGTGTTCTCCTTTCAGAGTGAACCTCATGACTGGGAGATATGGGCTCGAGTTTAGGACCGCCCACAACGCCTGCCCCTTCCCTTCTTGGGAGCACAGTCTCGTGGAGGACTTCAAGGCTGCGGGTTATGGAACGGGGTTTATCGGAAAATGGCATGTTGGGGCGAACGGTAACAAGGCTGTTCCGGTCGAACACCGAGGAGGTTTCGAAGAATTTATTGGTTATCAATGTTACAACGGCTTTTACCAAGATGTCTGTTTCTTCGACGAAGATGAAGCTGAACACCGCTTCGAGAAGCATCGAACGGACGTGACAGGGGACATCGCCATTGAGAGACTGGAGAAGATGGCCGACCGAGGCCCTTTCATGGCCGTCGTCGGTTTTCAGGCACCTCATTATCCTGAGCAGCCATCTCCAAAATACGATCGGGCTTACAGGGGGAGAAAGGTAACGCCTCGGCCTAACTATAGCGGGAAGTGCCCTTATATCCCAACCCATTCTCCCAAGAGTCCCCGCCCCTTTGAACTGGACCCAGACTTTCGACGTTATGGAGAAGACATCCACGAATACCTAAGGTGTTATTACGCCCTTTGCACCCAAGTTGATGACAACGTGGGAAGAATTCTGGAGGCCTTGGAAAAGAAAGGCGTCTTAGATCAGACTCTGATCTTGTTCACAGCAGATCACGGAGACCTAGCGGGCAGTCACGATCTCAATGGAAAATGTGTTTCCTATGAAGAGTCAGCCGGAATCCCTCTGATCATGGCAGGGCCGGGAATACCAGGCGGAATGGTGATCGACCAACCCGTCGATTCAACATCTTATTTTCCTACTCTGATGGATCTTGCCGGTGTTGAAACTTCCAACGGACTGGAAAAGAGAAGTCGGGCATTTCTTTTTGAGAACCCGGCAACTCCAACTCAGGCGTTCTCAGCATTGGGAAACTGGTGCATGGTGAGAGAGGGAAACTGGAAGCTCACCATCGAAGATGAAGAGAATCGCCCGACCATGCTTTTTGATCTGGAGAGCGACCCCTATGAGATGAACAACCTCGTCGACGATGCCAAAGGAGCGGAGGCTCTGAAGGGTCTTCACCCCGTGGTCACGGCTTGGAAAGAAGAGTGCCTAGCCTACAACAGAGAGAGGGACCCCGGGGCTTCATGATTGCTCAACATTCTGGCTTTCTAGCCCAGAATGTGAGTCTTGAGTCAGTTGTGGAAGTTGCCGGGAACGCGTTTGGCGACACCGGTTTGGATAGCAGCTTCGATCACGGCGTGGGTGACAGCTGGCGCCACGGTTCTGTCAAAAACGCTGGGGACGATGTAATCTGGGAAAAGAGAATCATCATCAATGACATCAGCGATCGCACGTGCA
>Ga0233432_10004488_pt1 | contig 12365 bp, 11 predicted proteins | sample SI_122_August201_6_FD_179870 | JGI IMG/M metagenome (GOLD analysis project Ga0233432, IMG submission 179870) | Seawater microbial communities from Saanich Inlet, British Columbia, Canada - SI_122_August2016_10_MG | ecosystem: Environmental > Aquatic > Marine > Inlet | place: Canada: British...
TCAAATCCCGTCACTAGCACATTAGTCGGATAATGTTGCTTAAACTCTGGTGTTTTTTCAGGCCACCCCAGTGTCGAAAACGGCCATAGCGCGGATGAAAACCAAGTGTCTAAGACGTCTTCATCTTGACGTAATACAACGGACTTAGGCACTCCTCCGTGTTCTCGAGCATCAGCCTCATCTGCACCAACATAAATGACTCCCTCTTCGTCATACCAGGCTGGTATTCTATGCCCCCACCAAAGCTGTCGTGATATACACCAGTCTTGTATGTTATTCATCCACTCAAAGTAAGTTTTAGACCAATTTTCAGGGACGAATTTTACATCGCCTTGTTCAACTGCCTCAATTGCGGGTTTGGCTAGTTCGGCAACCTGTACGAACCATTGATCCGTTAAATATGGCTCGATAACTGTTCGTGTTCGGTCTCCACGAGGGACCATCAGCGTATGGTCATCAATTTTCTCGAGGAGCCCTAGGCTCTGCATTTCTTTTACAATTAGGGTTCGCGCTATAAAGCGGTCTAGCCCACGATATCTTTCAGGAACGTTCTCGTTTAGTGTGGCGTCGTCTTCAAAAATATTAATTAATGGCAAGTCATGCCGTTGCCCCATCAAATAGTCATTGAAATCGTGCGCCGGCGTAATTTTGACGCAGCCCGAACCAAACTCTTGGTCGACATATCCATCCGCGATTACTGGTATCAGCCTATTAGTAATTGGTAACTTAACACTGGAGCCTATTAGGTGCTTATAACGAACGTCCTCAGGGTGAACGGCAATCGCCGTATCCCCGAGCATGGTTTCTGGACGCGTGGTTGCAACAATGATTTTTTCCTGTGTACCTTCCATCTCGTAGCACATATGCCAGAGGCTTCCTTTTTCTTCCTCGGACACCACCTCAAGATCAGAAATAGCTGTTTTTAAAACAGGATCCCAGTTTACTAAGCGTTTCCCTCTATATATTAGGCCTTCTCGATAAAGTGATACAAATACTTGCTTCACTGTGTTCGATAGCTCCTCATCAAGAGTAAATTTTTCTCGACTCCAATCCATGGAGCTACCCATCCTCCGAAGCTGTTCAGTGATGGTGCCTCCGGATTCGGCCTTCCAACGCCACGCTTCTTCTAGGAACGCCTTCCTGCCTATATCCTGGCGCGCGACTCCTTTTTGCGTTAATTGACGTTCGACTACTATTTGTGTCGCGATTCCTGCGTGATCGGTTCCACACTGCCAAAGTGTGTCTTTTCCACGCATTCGGTTAAATCTGATTAGGGCATCCATCAGTGTGTCTTGAAACGCATGTCCCATATGCAAGCTGCCGGTGACATTTGGCGGTGGAAGCATAATACAGTAGCTGTCCTTCTCTACTGCTCCCGACTCAAAGTAGCCATTTTCCTCCCAAGTGCTATAAAGCTTCTGTTCTATGCTCTTGGGGTCGTAGCTTTTCTCCATATTCATTAGTTTTTTCTTTTTATACGTTGAACAAGTTTTTTTTATTTTTAATTTTTACCAATTTCATGGGTAAATATTGGGTATCCGCGGTCTTTGTAGTATTTATATTTTTTTCGTGCATCTTCTCGCATCACCTCGTTGTAACCCGTAGATTCAATAACACGGATAAATTTACCAGCATGTTCTGGAACATCAGTAGTTAAATTTATCAACACTTCATAGCTTCTCAGTGTCTTCCTCTCGGAACTGAGAAGGACTACTTTCCCATCATCATCATCATCATCATCATCATCACCATCACCATCACATATTGGTGAGTGGGGGATGAAGCTTGTTGCACTGAATGTCCAGAGCAGTTCGTCGAACCTATCTAATTGCTCAGTATTTGAGCAGAGTAGGAAAATTTCATGTTGGTTTTGCCACGCTTTTTCGGTAATTTTGCATATGAGACGTTCATAAGCTGTCTGGCTAGCTTGATTTTGGACGTAAAAATCAATCCTCGTCACAGTTTTTATCCAAAGCCTTTGACTGAATGTAGTCGACTAGCATAGGGACAGGCCTCCCTGTTGCTCCTTTTTGGATTCCTGATTTCCAGGCAGTTCCCGCAATATCGAGGTGGGCCCATGCCATGTTTTTGGTGAATTTAGATAAAAAGCAGGCTGCGGTTATCGTTCCTGCAGCCCGTCCTCCTACATTAGCCATGTCCGCAAAAGGGCTTTCAATTTGTTTATGGTATTCTGGCCATAAAGGCAGACGCCAAGCTCTATCCCCAGATCTAGTCCCAGAAGTGAGCAAATCATTAGATAGATTGTCGTCATTAGAAAGAAGCCCTGTAGCATGCTCTCCTAACGCGACGACGCAAGCGCCTGTTAGAGTAGCTATATCGATTATAGCTTCGGGATCAAACTGTTCTGCATACGCGAGCGCATCGCATAGAATCATCCTCCCTTCTGCATCGGTGTTGAGTATTTCGATAGTCTGTCCTGACATGCTAGTGACGATATCGCCAGGTTTACTAGCATTGCCATCTGGTAGATTTTCTGTAGCAGGTATCACTCCAATCACATCGATCTCAGGTCGGATGATAGAGACAGCAAGCATAGAGCCGAGGACCGCCGCGGCTCCGCCCATATCATATTTCATTTCGTCCATCCCGGCCCCGCCTTTAAGAGAAATGCCTCCAGAGTCGAAAGTCACTCCTTTTCCGACTAAGACTATAGGTTTCGCTTGGCTAGGGTTCTCCGCAGCATATTTTATAATGATGAACTTTGCGGGCTCTCGAGAGCCTTTTGATACTGAGAGCAATGCTCCCATTTTGAGTTTTTCCATATCGAGCTCTTCAAGCACCTGCGTTGTCAAATTATCATTTGACTCAGCAAGCGATATAGAAACTTCTGCTAAATGTGTCGGCGTGCAGATATTTGCCGGTCTGTTGGCAAGGTTTTTAGCCAAGTCTATTCCTTGGATTAGCCCAGATGTTTCTTTACACGCTGCATTCATTTTCTTTCCCTCGCTAGTGTCATTAACTAGAAAGGTAAGTTTGTTAAATCCCTGGTTTTTACTTTTACTGGTTTTGAATTCATTGAATTGATACGCTGCTGCAGAAACTTCCTGCGCTATAGTGTTGATTTTCCACGATAATCCGTTGCGATCAGTAACGTGAGTCCTATGCATAGTATCTATGGCAGTTTTTATACCTAATGATTTTAATCTTTTTGCCGCGCCGGCTACTATCTTTCGAAACTCACTTTCAGTGGCACCTTTACTACTGCCACCGTTGATCAATAGAAGTCTGCTGGCAGCGACTCCTGGACAGTTATTAATCAGCAACGTTTCTCCGATCTCGTCAATTAGATCTCCTCTTTTTATCAAGGAGGAAATCAATCCGTTCGTATTTTTGTCTAGTATCTGAGCTGCTTCACTTAATACTTTTTTATGATGAACGACAGCGATGATACAGGGTGTGCGTTGTTCGCTCGGAGACCCAACTTTTGAAGCTATTTGCATTTTTTATTACGCTTGTATGAATACATAGTGGACTTTAACATGTTCTAATTCCCTGCGCACGGGCGTTTGGTGTCTTATACACCATCTATATGCTTGGATGTCGTGGCTAAGACCACTGAGAAAAACACTGCAATTGTAAAGTGTAATATGAAAATTTTAGATACTTATATAAGTAAATCAGTGCTAACAAGCTCATTTATTGTTTTGTTTGCATTAGTTGGGATTTTTACTTTTTTTGCATTTATTGGTGATCTGTCCGATTCGGAGGGGGCAAATACTAAAATTATAGACATCATTTTGACTTCCACTCTAGGTATCCCTGAGCTTGCTTATCAAGTGATGCCTCTAGCTGCGCTGATAGGGAGCTTGCTAGCGCTCGGGGGTATGATGGAAGCACATGAACTGGTAGTCATCAGGGTAGCTGGGGCGACAAAAATCCGCGTTCTTCAGGTAGTGATAAAAACTTCCGTTTTGCTAATGCTGGCCGCTTTGCTTCTTGGGGAGTTTGTAGCGCCCTTGGCGCAGACAAAGATTCATGAACTTAGCTTCAAATCAGACCGTGGCCTGGGATCTGTCAACAATAAGATTTGGATACAGGATTTGAGTGCTTTTGTAAGTGTTAAAGCTATTTTACCTGATTGTAGGATGGTAGGGGTTAACATATTAGAGCTTGGGGCCGATGGCAAGTTAAGTAAGTCTATCTATGCTGACGAGGCAAGTTGCTCTTCTGAGGGATGGATCCTTAAAAAAGTAAAGCGGACTAGCTTTAAGGGTGATGCTTATGATAATTCGCACGTCGAATCTCTGGTGTGGCCAACTGAACTGGACTTTAATCTGTTAGGTTTGTTGGGCTTAGAGCCTCAAAAACTTACGCTAAAGGAGCTGTCCCTATATCTACGTTTTGCTGACGAGGATGCTGGGGATTTTCAGCAATGGTCTCAAGCTTTCTGGACCCGTATAGTGCACCCTTTCAGTATCATGCTTATGACATTCCTCTCTTTCACGGTTGCTCTAAGTGTATCTCGCAGTTCTTCCGTCGGCGGCAGTGTTCTTGCGGGGAGTGCAATAGGCTTGGTATTCTATGTCTTGAATGAGTTAGTAGGCAATTTTGGTTTGGTTTTCAATATGAATTCCGCCCTAGCAGCAGTACTACCGAGTTTATTAGTTCTATTCTTGGCTGGATGGCTATTCAGGAGAATTCCTTAGCTTTGTTTAGTTACTAAGCGCGTATCAGAGAGTTTATCGTGCCAAGTGTTGTTGTCTCTTTCTACAAGTGCGTAGAGATAGCCCATCCCCATAAGGGCAGAAGATATCCATGCTCCGATGAAGCGGATAAAACACGCTTTAGAGCTTGGATTTCCTCCGGAAGAATTTACTATGGTAACGCCCCACGCTAACATTCCCAGTGTCTTGCCTCTGCGCCAACAAATTGTATAGTAAGTGAGGCTAATCAAGGTCAGATAGCTCTGCAAAAATATGTTCTCAGGCTTAATAGCATCACCTGCAGCTAGAGTTGGAATGAATGCCGCAAAGAATAAGATTGCGGTAAGCGCGACCGAATCATAGACTAAGCAGCCTATGCGGCGTGCAAAGGATATTTTTTTCATATTTAGGACAGCTTTTTCCATCATGTGTTCTTTGAAGAGCTCGCTTGTGAGAGGACGACGTGTGCCATGTTCGATTTAGGGCGCTCCCTAGGGGAATCGAACCCCTGTTTTCGCCGTGAGAGGGCAACGTCCTGACCGCTAGACGAAGGGAGCTATCCTGATTAGGATGCTATCATAACTCAAGGATTGGGTAAAAAAGAATGACAAGGGCTTTACGGTATGATCAGTTGAATGCGAATGAGTGAAATAGACAAATCTAATTATTCTACTGAGCCTGTTGTTTACGGGAAGGATGAGTGTGGTGAATTTCAAGGTTTGATTTCTAGGGCAGCTTTAACTGTTATCGAGAAGCTTAACAAGGGCGGTTACAATGGCTATCTAGTCGGCGGGGCGGTCCGAGATATTCTACTTGGTAAGACTCCAAAAGACTTTGATATAGCGACTGATGCTAGGCCAGAACAAGTTGTAGCATTGTTTAAGAATAGTCGACTGATTGGTCGACGGTTCCGTATTGTTCATGTTCGCTTTGGGCGCGAGATCATTGAAGTAGCGACTTTTCGAGCAGCACATAACCAGTCTTCAGCCTCTGCAAAAACATCAACGGACGGACAATTACTTCGTGATAATGTGTATGGTCGCTTCGAGGATGACGTTTGGAGACGTGATTTCACAATTAATGCTTTGTACTATGATATTCGTGACTCCTCCGTCATTGATTATGTAGGCGGTGTTCGGGATTTGAGGTCTAATATTATTCGACTGATTGGCGATCCTGAGGTTAGGTATCGTGAGGACCCTGTGCGAATGCTGCGAGCAATTCGTTTTGCGGCGAAATTGAATTTCAAGATTACACCCTCCGCAAGTAGTCCTATCTCCTCTTTGGCTTACCTGTTGCAAGAGATTTCTCCGGCACGGTTGTTTGATGAGTCGTTGAAACTCTTTAGCTCGGGATACGCCAGTGACAGTTATAAAGGACTAGTAGAGCATGATTTATTCCGTTACTTGTATTCGGTTGGTAGTGGCGAGCTTAATCAAGCAGATCCATTTGATAACAAATTTGTTCTTAGCGCGCTTGAGAATACGGATAGAAGAATCAAAGATGGGAAAAGCGTTAATCCTGCTTTCTTAATAGCTGTGTTTTTATGGAGCACTATGCAGCTGCATTATAGCGAGTATCAGCGAGGTGGTTTGCCCGCCAGAGTCGCTTTATTGAATGCATCCGATCGCACAATTTCAGCTCAGATAAAGCAACTCTCTATTCCTAAAAGACTTACGCTGGCAGTTAGAGAAATTTGGGAACTTCAGAGTCGTTTTTTTAAGCGGACGCCTAAACGAGCTAATCGTCTTTACTGTCATCCACGGTTTCGCGCAGCATACGATTTTCTCGTGCTGAGATCGGTAGATGGAGCTGATTTAAAGGCACTTGGTGACTGGTGGACTTTATACCAAGAAGTCGATGAGACGCAGCGTAAAAATTTATTTGGTGAAATAGAGATTCAGCAGAGGCATTAGATCGAGAGGACCCTACTTTGACCAAAGATGTATTAGCCTATATAGGGCTGGGTAGCAACCTGAATGACCCTGTGATTCAAGTCACACGTGCTCTAGAAGCTCTGGGTACGATAGAAGGGACCTCTATTTTGGAGGCTTCCCAGTTCTACACCAGCCCTGCTATGGGGGGGCCTGTAGATCAAGCTGATTATGTGAATGCGGTGGCAGCTTTAAGGACAGTTCTTAGTCCTAGGAACTTGTTGCAGCAATTACAACTTCTGGAACTTTCGCAAGGGCGCAAAAGAGGTCCCAGATGGGGGTCGAGGATTATAGATCTTGATATACTTCTCTATGGTGACAGGATTATTGACGAGAAAGATTTTCGGGTACCACATATCAGCTTGCACCAGCGAGCCTTCGTCCTGATCCCTTTGTTTGAGATAGCACCTGATTTAATAATGCCTAATCATGGTAAGTTGTCCCACCTAGTAGATGCACTTGATTCGGATGAACTAGAATTAGTTAGAAATTAACAAGACGCTTTCCTCGCAAAGTGTAGCTATTTCTAATGAGAGTAAAATAATTAGTCTAATAAAAAAGGTTCGACAGTAAGTAATATGGACGTGATTTTCGATCTGAAGAGTTTGCGGGAAAAAATATATTTTTGGAAAAAAGATGGTCTATCGATTTCGTTCGTTCCTACCATGGGCAATTTGCATGCTGGTCATTTGTCTTTGATTTCGGGCGCGTCGGAGAAAGCGGATAAAACTGTAGTGAGTATCTTTGTGAATCCTATCCAGTTCGGACATGGAGAAGACTATGAAAAATATCCAAGCACTCTTGACCACGATTTGTCTAAACTGTCCGATGAATCTGTCGATATGGTATTTGCTCCTAATTTGAATGAGTTATATCCGGGTGGTATTGAGAGCGATACGCGAGTAACTATTCCAGCTCTTTCTGAAACGCTCTGCGGGGAGTTTCGGCCAGGGCATTTTTCTGGGGTGGCTACTGTGGTGATGAAGTTGTTTAATAATGTACAGCCGGATTTCGCTTTTTTTGGAGAAAAAGATTTCCAACAAATACTCGTTATTCGTCGTATGGTCGAAGATCTTCTTTTGCCAATTGAGGTCGTGAGCATGCCAATAGTTAGAGAAATTGACGGGCTTGCAATGAGCTCGCGGAATAGTTATCTCAGCGAATTTGAGAGAGCCTGTTCCGTCGAAATATACTCAGTCCTTGTGCAAGCCGCGGAGGCACTAAAGGAGGGCTTTAAAAGTATCAATGAAATTGAAAACCAATCCGTGTCCTCACTTGTCCAGAAAGGGTTCGAGGTGGAGTACTGTTCGGTTAGGCATTCAACAGACTTAGCTGTCCCTGCGGTGGACAACAAAAGTTTGGTAATTCTTATAGCCGCTTGGTTGGGAGATACTCGCTTAATCGACAATATCAGGGTAAATTTGGCTTGAATTTTTGGAATAATAAGAAAATTGATTCTAGTCTAGAAAGATAGTGGGTTACTATGTACGTAACGGGCCATTCATTGGTCCATTAGAGGTTTTTTTATGAGTGAAGGGTTGTTCGTCAAAACGTTTGGCTGCCAGATGAACGAGTATGATTCAGGGAAAATGGTCGACTTACTAGAAGAATCTTGCAATCTTTCTTTGGTAGATTCTCCTGAAAAAGCACAGGTTGTGCTTGTGAATACCTGCTCGGTGAGGGATAAAGCACAAGAGAAATTGTTTCATCAATTAGGTCGATGGGCATTACTAAAAAAAAATAACCCAAGTATGATTATAGCGGTTGGAGGCTGTGTCGCCAGTCAAGAAGGTGAGCAGATATGGGAACGAGCGCCTTATGTAGATATTGTTTTTGGCCCTCAGACTTTGCACCGGTTACCTGAATTGATCGGGAGAGTGAAATCTGAGAGTAAACCTGTCATAGATGTTAGTTTTCCAGAAATCGAGAAATTTGATCGGTTGCCTGCATCTAAGAAGTCAAGTGCTAGTGCCTATGTGTCGATCATGGAGGGGTGCAGCAAGTATTGCAGTTTCTGTGTTGTTCCTTATACCCGTGGAGAGGAATTCAGTCGTCCGTTCGACGATGTTATTTCAGAAATTCACGATATGGCGACAAGAGGAGTACGAGAGGTTGTTCTATTAGGACAGAACGTTAATGCTTATCGTGGCCCTATGCTTGGAGGGAAGATTGTTGATCTATCTGCACTTATAAGGATCGTAGCCGCTATTGACGGGATTGATCGAATTCGTTTTACAACGTCACACCCGATTGAATTTACTGATAGATTAATAGCGGCATACCAAGACATACCTGAATTGGCAAACCACCTACATCTTCCTGTTCAAAGCGGATCAGATAGAATTCTATCGCTTATGAAGCGCGGTTATATGGTTGCGGAATATAAGTCTATCATCCGGAAGCTCAGGAAAGTACGGCCTGATATCTCAATATCATCAGACTTCATAATAGGGTTCCCTGGGGAGACACATGAAAATTTTGAAGAGACACTACGACTTATTAGCGATGTCGGTTTTGATCAATCTTTTAGCTTCATATACAGTGCCCGTCCAGGAACACCCGCCGCGAGCTTGGTAGATGATGTCCCTATGGTAGAGAAAAAACACCGGCTCGCCATTCTTCAAAGAGAGGTTCTTAAGCTTGCCCAAGAGCATAGTAAAGCCATGATTGGTAGCACTCAAAAAGTCCTAATTACGGGGCGTTCCAAGAAAGATCCAGAGGAACTGACCGGACGCACTGAAAACCAGAGGGCGGTTAATTTTGCAGCGGAAGCCAGTCTCATCGGCCAATTCGTAGACGTAGTAATAACTGAATCTCTTCCAAACTCCCTAAGGGGTGTATACCTATCTGAAAAACTTGCGAGCATTACTGCATGACAGTGGCTAATGATGAGGTTTTTTTTCACTCTGCCAATAATACTCGCTTAGCCAATCTGCGCGGACAGTTTGATGAGAATATCAAACTAATAGAAAGTGGCGTTGACGTTGAAATTGGGAGTCGTGGAAGCTCTTTCTTTTGTTCAGGCACAGAGACTTTAGTGGAATGTGCAAAGCAAATACTATGTAATTTATATGAGTTAGCTGCATCGAGACCTGTGCGTGCAGATGATGTGCATTTGGAAATTAGAAATGCTGGAGCTGATGAGCCTGGAATACTTGTTCCCGATCAAAGCATTCAGGCGGGGAAGTCTCTGATTAAGGCGCGTGGTGCTAATCAGAAGCGTTATTTGAGCGCCATAAAATCGTATGATATCAGCTTCGGTGTAGGGCCGGCTGGTACAGGGAAGACTTATTTGGCGGTAGCAGCAGCAGTCGATGCTCTTGAACATGATCGAGTGCGTCGGATTTGTTTAGTGCGCCCTGCTGTAGAGGCGGGTGAACGTTTAGGTTTTCTACCTGGGGACATGGCTCAAAAGATTGATCCGTACTTGCGCCCATTGTATGACGCGCTTTATGAAATGTTAGGGTTCGAGAAAGTTGCGATGCTTGTTGAGAGAAATATTATTGAAATAGCACCGCTTGCTTTTATGCGCGGCCGGACCCTAAACGAGTCTTTTGTTATCTTAGACGAGGCTCAGAATACTACTACGGAACAAATGAAAATGTTTTTAACTCGCCTTGGATTTGGGTCACAGGCTGTGGTGACTGGAGACGTTACACAGATTGACTTACCTCGTGGTCGAGGGTCTGGGCTAAAAGAAGCTCTTGCTGTGTTAAAAAATGTACCTGGAATGAGTTTTACTTTTTTTAAGTCTAAGGACGTCGTGCGCCATTCACTAGTAGCTAAAATTTTGGATGCATATGCTGCCCATGAGGAAAAATAAACACCGTTTCATAAAAAAGCTATTCGCCTAATGAAAAAGAACTCTTCTGTTGATCTGCAAATAGCTGCAGAGTTGGGAAACACTCTTAAGAAAGAGTTTTTTACCTCTATCGTCGATGCAACCTTAGATGACAAGAGAGACAGGATAGAACTGACTATCCGTATAGTTTCTCTAGAAGAATCTGCTTATCTAAACAAAAAGTACCGTAAAAAAGAAGGTCCTACTAATATTTTATCGTTCGTCTCAGAAGGTGTCGAGAAGATCGCACCAGATTTTCTGGGAGACTTAGTGGTCTGTGCACCAGTTGTAAATAAAGAGGCCGACCAACAAGGTAAAAATATCGAAGCCCATTGGGCGCACATGGTAGTGCACGGTGTCTTACATTTGCTTGGCTTCGACCATCAAGATATTTGCCAAGCAGAAGCTATGGAAAACCGTGAACGCAGTATACTATCCAATCTAGGGTATCCTGATCCTTATTGAACAATCTAGGAAAGTACGATTTTAATGAATTTGGTTTTTATGAGAATAATACGGTTTTTGAATAGATTGCTCCGATTATTTCTTGTCGCGGGAAGAGTAATGAGATTTTTACGGTCGTTTTCTATCCGTGCTTTGCAGACAACTGAAAATGCTAAACAGGTTCTAATCAATCAATTACATGAAGCGGAGAAGAATAATGTAATAGAGCCGGACACGTTCGCTATGATAGAAGGCGCCCTTGTCGTTTCGGATATGCAAGTGCGAGATATAATGATTCCTCGCTCTGATATCGTTTTCATAGAGGAAGACGCTCAGCCCAAGGAGTTTCTTCCGAAAATAATTGAAAGCGGACATTCGAGATTCCCTGTTTTTGATGAGGAGCATGAGAGTGTCTTAGGTATACTCCTTGCCAAGGATTTACTTTCATTAGCGCTAGATGTCTCTCAAGATTTTTTGATACGTGAAATTATTCGGCCTGTAGCCTTTATTCCTGAAAGTAAGCGTCTCAATGTCTTACTGAGAGAGTTTCGGTCACGGCGGAATCATCTGGCTGTGGTGGTTGACGAATATAGTAATATTTCCGGGCTTGTGACAATTGAAGACGTGATTGAGCAGATAGTTGGCGAGATTGATGATGAACATGACTTTACTGAAGAAGACAATATACGGCGACACAGGAACAATCGGTTTACTGTCAAAGCTCGGACTGTACTAGACGAATTTAATACATATTTTGAAACCCAGTGGGATTCTGATCGTTTCGATACGATTGGAGGTTTGATTATCAGTCAGTTAGGTCGGCTACCCAGGCAGGGAGAAGAAATTGACTATCGAGGGTTTAATTTTAGGGTTCTAAGGGCAGATAGAAGGCGAATTCGACTGCTTCGCGTAATGCCTGCATCGATGGATAAAGACGGTCTTTCTAAGTCAGAAGAATCGATTAGCTGATGAGTAAGTTCGTCGCTGCAGCCTTGTCTTTGGTTGCGGGCTTAATACTGCCTTTTTCTTTCGCACCGTATAATATCTGGTATCTAGCGATCATTTCACCTGCAGTTTTTATTGTTATCGTAAAGCTTCAACCTTTAAAAGAAAGCTGTCTAATAGGATGGCTTTATGGAATTGGATTTTTGGGTTTCGGAGTGAGTTGGATACATATTAGCCTTCACCAATTTGGCATTCCTAACTACTTTTTTTCAATTGGGCTGACTAGTATATTCGTAGCTTTGATGGCTACATACTTGATGTTCTACTCTTGGGCGCTAAAGTTATTCTTGGTTCGAGGTGTGCCTTTAGTCTTAATAGCTCCTGCACTTTGGCTTTTGGTGGAGTATCTACGGGGATCTATGTTTACCGGCTTTCCATGGCTTATTCTGGGTTATAGTCAAATCGACTCAATCCTTGCAGGCTATATTCCTTTGTTCGGTGCTTTGGGTTGCTCTTGGGTAGTACTAACTCTTTCGG
>Ga0233432_10004492_pt1 | contig 12360 bp, 14 predicted proteins | sample SI_122_August201_6_FD_179870 | JGI IMG/M metagenome (GOLD analysis project Ga0233432, IMG submission 179870) | Seawater microbial communities from Saanich Inlet, British Columbia, Canada - SI_122_August2016_10_MG | ecosystem: Environmental > Aquatic > Marine > Inlet | place: Canada: British...
TCATCATCCTTTCTGTATACTTTTCCACCAGAAATAAATGCTAAGGGTGGTTTTTTTTCAAGCATTCCTCTTATTTGAACTGGTGAGGTATGGGTTCTTAGGAGATTTGATTTATCTTCAACATAAAAAGTGTCATGCATCTGCCTTGCTGGATGAGATTTTTTAATATTAAGCATGTCAAAATTAAATTCTTCTGATTCAATCTCAGGCCCATCAACAATTTCAAAGCCAAAGGAAACCAATAGACTCGTTATAGAGTCTTTCATATGATTTATTGGATGAAGAGAGCCCCTATCTTTAACAATCTTAGGGGGTAAAATGTCTCTAAAATCTGGCATCAAACCAGTATATCTAGCTAGTAGCTGTTTTTACAATCTTCTCAAAAGTTGTATTGTCAGAGATAGCTAAATCAGAAAGAATTTTCCTATCTAGAATGATTTCTTTTTTAGCCAATGAATTTATAAGTACAGAATATGAAACACCCATCTCTCTAGCTCCAGCATTAATTCTAGCTATCCAAAGAGATCTGAAAGCTCTTTTTCTATTTTTTCTATCCCTAAATGCATATTGAAGAGATTTGATATTAGATTGCTTAGCAGTTCTGAATAGTCTGCTTCTAGCTCCGTAATGGCCTTTAGTAGCACTTAGTACTTTCTTATGTTTAGCTTTGGCTGTGACTGATTTTGTTACTCTTGGCATGATTTATTACCTTCTAATTAATGCAGAAGCCATCTTAAGAACAGTTCCTGTCAATTTATTAAGACCTCTGTTATGTCTTTTTCTTTTGGTAGATTGCTTTGTAAGAATATGATTTCTATTTGCACTTTTACTTTTCACAGATGATCCTGTCTTTTTAAAGCGCTTTGCAGCACCTGAATGTGTTTTAAGTTTATATCCCATATTGGCTCTAGTAATTTATATTTAACTTTTCCTTTTTATTGGCGATAAAACCATTAATAACTGTCTTCCCTCTAATGAAGGCTCTTGGTCTACTTGAGCTATTTCTTCAAGCTCTAATCTCAATTTATTTAAAAGATTTAATCCCATATCACTATTCAGTATTTCTCTACCTCTAAAACGGACGCTTATTTTAGTCTTATCTCCGTCAAGAATAAAGCTTTTAATCTTTTTTAATTTAATATTGTAATCACCTATATCAGTTGAGGGTCTAAATTTAATCTCTTTTGTTGTATTTCTTTTAACTTTAGTCTTTGAAGATGAAGTATTTTTTTTCTTGTCAAAAAGATGTTTGCCATAATCTAATAATTTACAAACTATTGGTAATGAATCAGATGGAGATACTTGAACTAGGTCTAGTGATAATTCTTTTGCTCTACTAAGGGCATCTTCAATAGATAAAAGGCCAATTTTTTCTCCGTCAAAACCAATGAGCATAACTTCATCGGCTTTAATTTTATTATTTATTGGAGTAATATTTTTTTTTGAAGAAACTATAATAATACCTTATAAGTAGAAATAAAATTAGGGAATAACATCAAGTTATAAATATGTATTCAATTGAATTATGTACACTGGCACTCATTAAATATGTGATTTTATACTAAATAACATTTTGCGCAACACTTATGGCTGAATAATAAACTGCTTCCATTTACTTGCTTTTTTTTCATACACATTTCTTATATTTACTCTAGATTCATGGCCTTCCCAGAATTCAAAATAATAGGGTGCAAATGAAAAGCCACCCCAGTAATCAGGGCATTTTGTTAAATTTTGATTTTTTATGGTTTCCTTATATTCTAAGAAAAGATCTTCGTATGATATGATTTTACTTGATTGATGAGACGCAATTGCCAAGGCATTCTTTTCTATAGATCTATTCTGAAAATAATCATTATTAAACTTTATAGAAGTTTTATGAATTTTGGCCTTCATTCTTATCTGAGTATTTGTAGATGACCAATAAAATAATGCACTAATTTGATTGTAAGAACTAAAAGCTTTGGATTTTGGAGAATGATAGTTACTAAAAAAAATAAAATTAACATCGTTAATAAATTTTAAATTTACAAATCTAGAGTCAACTTCATTAAGTTTTTTATTGAATGATGAAATTGCAATTGCTTCGATGTTTTTTTGACCAGCATTAATAGCCTCATAATATTTTTCTTTAAATATAAGATATGGTGTTTGATTAGATATATCTTGGAGCTGAATCATTTTCCAATGTAGTTTTTATCTATCATAATAAACAGATTTATTTTAAGCATCATTAATTTTATTAGCCCACCAGTCTTTATTAGACAGATACCATTCAACAGTTTTACGCAGACCTGTTTCAAAAGTCTCATCAGGTGACCAATCCAACTCATTTGCAATTTTGCTTGCATCAATTGCATATCTAAAATCACCTCCTGGACGATCTTTAACAAATGATATTAATTCATCATATTTTTTTATGTTTTTTGGGTGTGATGGAGATAAATCATCTAGCAGTTTACAAATATATCTAATGACATAAATATTACTTTTTTCATTACATCCACCTATGTTGTAGGTATCCCCCACTTTTCCATCTTCAATTACCCTAATTAAAGCTCTAGCATGATCGTCTACAAATAACCAATCACGTATCTGCTGACCAGACCCATATACTGGAATTTTTTTTCCTAAAAGTGCATTAATTATGACTCGAGGTATTAGTTTTTCAGGAAATTGGTATGGTCCATAATTATTAGAACAGTTTGTTATTAATACTGGCAGTCCATAAGTTCTTCTCCATGCTCTTACAAGATGATCGGAGCTTGCTTTAGATGCTGAATATGGTGAACTTGGATTATAAGGAGTACTCTCATTAAACTTATCTTTGGTATCATTTAAATCTCCAAAAACCTCATCTGTTGAGACATGATGAAATCTAAAATTTTTCTTCTTTTTAGCTCCTAAATTAGACCAATAAGATCTTGCTTGCTCCAATAAATTAAATGTTCCATTTATATTTGAATAAATAAATTCTTCTGGTCCAGCAATAGACCTATCAACATGAGTTTCAGCTGCCAGGTGAATAATTGCATCAGGTTTATATTTTTGAAAACATAGATTTATATCTTTACTAGAACAAATATCTATATTTTCAAAATAATATCTATCTGATTGATCAATTGATTTAAGAGATGATATATTTCCAGCATATGAAAGCTTATCAATATTTACTACATAATATTTTGTAGTTCTAATGAGATGTCTAATCAAAGAAGAGCCAATAAACCCAGCTCCTCCAGTAACTATTATTTTTTTAGGCATTTGTAATACCCCAAGAACTTAAAAGCTCACCTAGAGATTTTTTCCAGTTATCAGGGCCTATATCAAAATTTTCTTCTATTTTATTACAATCCAATCTAGAATTTTTTGGTCTTTTTACAAAAGTAGGAAATTCTAAGGAATTAATTTTATGAACTGTGACCATGTTGTCTATAATTCCCTTTTGAAATGCTTGTTCAAAAATTTCCTCAGCAAATTCTGCCCATGATATATAGGGAAAACCACTATAGTGGTATGTACCCCATCTTTTATCATTTTTATCAGCATCCTTCATTTTAAAAAGAATCTCTGAAACAGTTATGGCAATTGATTTAGCTGATGTTGGCGACCCTATCTGATCTGATATCACTCTTATATCTGTTTTATTTTTGCCAATTTCAATCATTTTTTTTACGAAATTATTACCATTATTACCAAAAACCCATGCTGTGCGTAATATTATATAACGATCACAATGTTTTCTAATACCTTCTTCACCATCTAATTTTGACATTCCATAAGTACCTAATGGCCTTACCACATCTAACTCATTATATGGCCTAGCAAGCAACCCATTAAACACATAATCAGTAGAAAAATGAATCAAGATGATATTTAGCTCTGAGCATATTAAACCAAGAAGACTTGGCAATGCTCCATTTAATTTATTTGCATTAATATTTTCTTTTTCTGCACTATCAACTGCAGTATAGGCTGCTGCATTTATTAAAACATTAGGCACTAAATCAAATAATGTTGCTTTTAATTCTTCAAAATGCATTAAATCTAGATCTTTCCTGGTTAGCTTTATGATATTTATTTTTGAAGAACCAAATCTTAGATTAAGTGAATTCTCAATCTCGCTTCCAACTTGACCCATAGAGCCTAAAACTAGAACCTTCATTTGTTTTTATAATATGGTAAATCCAATTTTGTTAATTTTGTAGAATTAATATCCTTATTTGATAAAATTGGATTGTAATTACCAAGAGGCCATTCGATGCCAATTGTTTTATCATTCCAAGCTAGTACTCGTTCTAACTCAGGATCATAAAAATCAGTAGTCTTATATAACACTTGTGCTTTTTCTGAAACAACTAAAAATCCATGAGCAAAATCAGGTGGAACCCATAATTGCTTATGATTTTCTGCGCTTAAATTTATCCCAAACCACGATCCAAAATTAGGTGAACCTATTCTAATATCTACAGCAACATCAAATATTTCTCCCTCAACAACTCTTATAAGTTTTCCTTGCGGTTTTGATATTTGATAATGCAGTCCTCTCAAAACATTTTTTAATGATTTACTGTGATTATCTTGAACAAATTTGAAATCTAATCCTATTTCAGCTTGCAAACTCTTTTCATTGAAACTTTCATAAAAATAACCTCTAGAATCTCCATACAAAACTGGCTCTATCACCCATACTCCGTCTAAATTAGATTCATATGCTTTTATTTTCATAAAATAATCAACTTTTTATGGTGCCTTTTTTAGCAACCATTATTAAATTAGGTGAAAGGAACTTATTATTCTTAAATTGAGGAAAAATAAAAGAAATAGACAACCCAACAAATTTAATTACAAATTTAACGATAATATGATGCAAAAAATATTTAATGCCCTTTTTCGGGTTAATTCTCTTTTCACCTTCAAGAGTAAAGGAATCATAGTTAGCCATTAGGCATAAGGAAGAAATTATACCTGTACCAATAAATGATATATGCGTTAAGTCACCATTTTGATTATATAGACCAAAAGGTGAATCTCCATTAGGAAATCTAGTTATAAATATTCCTCCCGGTTTTAATAATTTATTAACTTTTTTAAACGTATTATTTAACTCATTTTTATTTAGATGTTCCAAAACATCAAAAGCGCATATGCAGTCAAAAGAGTTATCAGAAAGATTTTCATATTCATTTTCTTTATAAACTTTATAACCAGCTTTCAAGGCTGCTTCTTGTAAAGCAAGATTAATTTCTGTTCCAGACATTTCCCATCCTAATTCTTGGCCATAAGAAAGGAAAGAACCATTGCCAAAACCTATTTCTAATACATTTATTTGCTGTGAAGCAGTAAAATTAGATTTTACATATGTATTAAAAAATTTTCTGTCTAGTTCGTTTATTTCTCCAAAGTTATTCCAATTTTTCCAATTTGAATAGTTTTCATCATAATTCATTCAGCTATCACTCCCCACTAACTATGTATTACATTAGTTTCAGCTACTTTTAAAAGATAATCACTGTAATCTGATTTACCTAATTTAGATGCTGTCATTCTTAATTGATCATTTGTAATAAAACCTTTTTTATAAGCAATAGCTTCGAGACAGGCTACATTGATTGCCTGTCTTTTTTGAAGTGATGCAATGAATTGACTGGACTCCAAAAGGCTATCATGTGTTCCTGCATCAAGCCAAACAAAACCAGACCCAAGAACCTCTACTTGTAACATATTAATTTTTAAATACTCAGCATTTACGTCTGTAATCTCTAACTCACCTCTGGGTGATGGTGTTATCGATGAGGCAATTTCATATGCTTTGTTATCGAAAAAATATAATCCCGTTACAGCAAATTTACTAATCGGTTTAATAGGTTTTTCAATAATTGAAATTGCTTTACCGGAATTATCAAAATCAATAACGCCATATCTTTCTGGATCATTAACTTCATAAGCAAAAACTGTTGCGCCACTGGATTGACTAGAAACAGATATTAATATTTCTTCTAAACCTCCACCATGAAAAATATTATCACCAAGTATTAAGGCACAAGGGTCATTATTTAAAAAATCTTTACCAAGAATTAAAGACTGTGCTATTCCTTCAGGTTTATCTTGAATCATGTAAGAGATATTTATACCAAATTGTGAGCCATCTCCAAGTAAACGATTAAATAAAATATCTTCACCAGGATTACATATTACTAAGATATCCCGTATACCTGCCATTATTAAAGTAGATAATGGATAGTAAATCATTGGTTTATCATATACAGGAAGTAACTGTTTTGAGATGCTTACAGTTAATGGATGAAGACGTTTTCCTGATCCTCCTGCTAAGACTATGCCTTTTCTTTTAATCACCTATATTATTCTCCAATATTTTTTATTACATTAGTTTTAATGCTTAAGCCATTACATTATAAATATGATATGAATGTTTTAGCTGAATTTTTCCAACTGAAGTTGTTTATTACCTGCTTCTTTAATTTTTTGTTTTTACCTTCATCAAATTCATCAATTGCTTTATTAAATATGTTCACAATATCATTAATATTATGTTGGTCAAATGTACCATTAACATAATCTTTTAACTCAGACAAAGCTGTATTGTTAGCACAGTAAGATTGTCCTCCAGCAGCAATTGCCTCAATTGGTGGTATACCAAAGCCTTCTGCATGAGATGGATAAATTGAGGCAATAGCATTCTTATACAACCAAATTAATTCTTTTTGATTGATATCAGATAATATCGTAACTCTGCCTGCTTTTGATTCTTTTAAAGTTTTTTTAAGATCTGGATATTTAAGATCAGGATAACCAACTAAAACTAATTTAAATTCATCCCCATATTTATTACAAAATATATTAAAAGCTGTAACTAGGCTATGTTGATTTTTTCTTGGCTCAAATCGACTAACATAAACAAAATACTTGCTATTCTTTAAGTTTAAAATATTTTTATCATTTGAAACTTCATAATTAATAATAGCATTTGGAACAATCATAATTTTTTCATAAGGGACAAAAAAATGATTTGAAATAGATGATGCTGAGTATTTTGATACAGTTGAAATAATGTCACTATTTTTTAATGAAATATAAAAAAGAATTCTATTTTTATTTCTATACATAGCTGAAAAATATTGTGGGAAATTTAAAAATAGAAGATCGTGGCAAGTAACTATTCTTTTAGAAAATTTAAAAATTGGTGCTATATAGTTATAGTGACTATAGTCAGGTTTTAATTTGTATTCTAGATATGGAAGTAAAAAAATTAATCTAGCATATTTATTTTTGCTTGAAAGCTTTACCCAATTTATATTTGGATGATGTAAGTTATATTTTTTTAAACTATCTTTATAAAAAGAAGCTATTGTTATTTTTGCAAGATTCTGTTCAGCAATTGATCTATATAACCCAGCTAAGTATGTTGTTGTGCCTTGTGGTCTTCCATCTAAAATATGTCCGTCAACTAAGATTTTAGGAATTTTCATAAATCTTATAGAGCAAATAATCTAGATAATATTATTAGTCTTAGCAGCGTCATAATCAGATGAAACCATCATCTCTACCAAGCCATTGAAATCAACAGTTCTCTTCCATCCTAGTTCATCTTGAGCTTTTGACGGATCACCTAGAAGTAAATCAACTTCAGCAGGTCGAAAAAATTTTGGATCAACGTTTATTATGCATTTATTTGTCTTGCGATTAATCCCTTTCTCTAAAATACCCTCACCTTCCCAGGCTAAATCCATCCCAAGATAGTTGGCCGCAGTTTCAGCATACTCTCTTATTGAATGAGTTTCACCGGAGGCCAAAACATAATCAGATAATGAATCAGCTGTTGTCATTAAATGCATGCCTTGAACATAGTCACCAGCAAAACCCCAGTCTCTTTGTGCTGATAGGTTACCAAGTTTAACATCCTCCTGCATTCCAAGAGCAACACGAGATAAAGAAAGAGAAATTTTTCTTGTTACAAATTCTTGACCTCGAATTGGAGACTCATGATTAAATAAAATACCTGAGCAGGCTTTAATTCCAAATGATTCTCTATAGTTCTTTGTTATCCAATGTCCGAATAGTTTAGAAACACCATATGGACTTCTTGGATAGAATGGAGTGTCTTCAGACTGAGGGGCAGAAATAGCACCAAACATCTCTGATGTTGAAGCTTGATAGAATCTTGTGTTTGGGCTAAATTCTCTAATAGTTTCTAGTATTCTAAGAACTGCTGTAGCATTTATATCAGTCGTAGATAATGGCTGTTCCCATGATGTACCAACGAAACTTTGTCCAGCTAAATTATAAAATTCATCAGGCTGAATTTTCTTAATAACTCTTATAATATTGTTTAATTCAGACAATTCAAAATCAACAAGTTCAACGTCTTTTTGAATACCAAAGTACTCTAATCTTGGAAGAATTTCAGCACTTCTAGAACTTCTTCTGACTGCTCCATAAACTTTATAGCCAAGTTCAATTAAATGTTTTGCTAGATAAGCGCCGTCTTGACCTGAGATCCCAGTAACTATAGCTTTTTTCATTATTTTAATTTCCCTTTATGTAAAAATATGTAAAATTTTAAGATTTAATAAGCTTAAAATAAGCATTTGAAACAGATTCCCAATTATACCTTTCCAAAGCAATTTTATGAAGAGATGTCTGATCAACAGGCATAGCATTAGAGTTGCTAATAATCTCTGCAAGAGAAGACTTATCTTTAAAATATAATGCTTTGTTATCTGTTGTATATCTATTAAAGTTACAGTCATAACAAAGAATATAATTACTGAAATACATAGCCTCAACAAGAGATGGATTTGTTCCTCCAGCAGAATGTCCATGTATATAACCAAAAGAGGCAAATCTGTACAAATTTAATTTATCTTGGTCGTATATTGGATCAAGTATATGTATATTAGAATATAGAGAAAACCTATCCTTGAGATCTTTACCATATTTTGAGTTGTTCCAATTACCAATAAAAATAATATTTTTTTTTGGCGTAATTCTAAATGCTTCTAAGATCATATTAATATTATTTTCTGGTTCAATTCTACAAATACTTAAAAAATAAGAAGATATATTCTTAAATGGTATTGTTGGTTTATCAGGTTTTTTTCTAAAATTTATATGGTCGCCACCATATGGAATTACAGAACTATTGGAGCCATATTCTTCAAATATATATTCAGCAACTGCTTTGTTATCTGAAATAATTTTATCCGAGTAACGTACGGCAATAATTTCAGATAACTTTAAGAATTTAGAAGGTAACCATGACCACTTTTCTCGACGCCATTCAATACCATCAACATTTGTTATAACTTTTCCCTTGAAGAAAATTTTATAAATAGGTATAAAAATTGCTCCTGAGCACCCTAAGACTAACAAACAATTTGACTTGTCTAAACCTGCACGAATTATTGAAATACCATCATATAGAATACTTGAAATACCATTAGCATTAAGGCCAACATACTTTAATGATGCTCCATGAAAGTTATTTAATTTCTTTTTTCCAGAACAATATACTACCAAATCAAAATTAATATATTTATGAGGAACATTTTTCACTAATTGTTCAACAAGAGTCTCAAACCCTCCATATTCAGCTGGAATTCCGGCACTTCCAATTATTGAGACTTTTTGATTCATATTGACCAGAAATTATGCGACATTCTTAATGTAAAATTTAATCTAATGAGTAAATTCATCTTGATAAAATAAATCGATATCTTATCATTTTATATACATAAATAAATGTTACAAAGCTCAATCTAAACCAAATGTAAATTGATAGGAAGTTTGTGTAAGGAATATAAGCGCATATAAAAACTAAACATGCTGTGGCTAAAGCAACATACATATTAGCTCTAGCGTATGGCTCAATTCCAATTCCTTTAAGAAGAATTACACTAAAGTGATATAAAGGTATGAAACCAAAACTTAAACAGAATAAAAAAAGGTATTGACTTTCAAGGAATTTTTCTTGATTGAAAACTAGGTAAAATATTGACAATAACTCATCAAAGAAAATTAGGCAAAGTACAAGAATTAAATAAATGAATATTAAGTTTTTTATAATTAGTTTTTTATAATCTAATTGATTTTTCTTGATCATATCTGGAATTCTTGGTCCTATTATAGTCGCTCCAATACATAAAAAGGTTAAAAATGCATTCAATAAATTTGCAGTCAAAATTAATCTAGCAGCCTCATTTGCAGAAAGAACAAATGGTAGAAGCAATGGAAACCCTTGAGTTAGGATATAACCAGAACTCCATGATATATTTGCTTTTGAAACGTTCTTTGAAATGGTATGTTTGTTCGACAAACTCTCATTAAAAAAATATTCTTTAAAAATATGTTTTTCATAAAAAAATATGAACAAAATATATATTATTAGTGTTGTAGTCGGAATTATAAAAAATAGATATATTTTGCCAGTAAAAAAGACATATACTAAAAAAATTAACATGCTCAAAATTGGGGCTAAAGATTTTACCAATAAAGCTTCTCTTACTCTGCCAGAACCCTCAGCAATGCATATAATTGGATAAAGATTAAAATTTACTGTCATCAAAAGAATGCAAATAAAGTATTGATACTTATATGAATTCAACATTCCTGGAAATAAATAATCATATATAAAATAAGCTGTAATAGCTGTAAAAAAATAATAAATAGTTAATTTAAAAAATCTTTTTTTAAAAAAACCCATTAGCTTAACTAATTCTTTTGCATCATTGAGCCTTCTATTGTATTCGTATGTCAATACGGTGCCAGCACCACCCTCAAACACAACAACTAATGAAAATAATCCAAATAATATAAAAAAGTTTTGTATTAATTCTGCGCTTAGATAATTTGCAAAAATAAAAGTCTGAAATGGAATATTGGCTAGGCCAAGAACTCTAGCAATACTCAAATAACCAATATCTTTAAAAAAGAAAGTTTTCATTTTTTTAATCTGTATAGCGTAAGTAAAAATTTCTTAAAAAAAATATTTTTAGTAATGCCAAATATTGCTTTATTAAAGATATTATTTCTAAAAAAAGGGGTTAGTAAGTAGTCTATATATAATGACTCTTTCTCGTTTAAAGTTGGATACCAACGTAAAAAAGATTTTATAATTCGTGCTCTAACAAGTTTAATTTGAAAATTAAATATTTCATCTTCAACAATATTGATTTTTTTTAATAATCTAAAATGAGTAAATATCAAGAGGCAAAGATGAGACAATCCATTATAATCAAGGCTTTTTTGTTCAACAGCGCAAAATAAAGGCTTAGCCTTGTAACAAGATGATATTAATGAATCATTTGCTAGGGCAGCAAAAACAGTCCCATATATTCCTCTAGTTAAATTAAAGTAGGTTATGGGAAAAATTTTTAAAAGCTCATCAACTTTTTTTTCTGCGAGCTCCCTTTTGTAAACTAAACCTGACATATGACCAACCGATGGATGGTTTATTAGCTCATATCCAAAGTTAAATTGTTGAGATTTATCTGGTCCAATTGGGGGGGATATTCTTTCATCCATCGATGAAGTATAGTTAAAAGCATAAAGATCAAGATTTGTATTTACTGACTCCAAAACATACTCCACGCTATATGATTCTGCATAATCATCATCCGATAATATCCATAAATACTCACCTTTAGATCTTTTAAAGCAATGATATTGACTTTCTGACATACCTCTGTTTTCTTCTAGTCTAATATATTTTATCTTACCCTCGTCGCTTAGAAGCTTGCAAAATTTGGCTGTATTGTCTGTTGAAGCATTATCTATGATAAGCAGCTCTACACAATCAATTATACTGATTTGAGGAAGTATTCTTTTTATATTATTTTTTAAATACTCATATCGATTAAAAGTAGGTATAGCTATTGTCAATTTTAATGAAGGAAAGTTTCGATTAATCTTCATTTTTTTTCACTTTCTATATATGAAATATATTTATCTATTTGAGATTCGAAATTATCCAGATCTGATATTAATTCTTTTTCTTGATCACTAGGTTTATCTATAAGACTCATAGCAATTCCTTCATAGATATCTATTGCAGAAGTTTTTACATATATAGCATTGTTTTTAGATGCCTCTCTAAGTTCTTCAATGTCAGTGCAAATCACCTTTGCATCAAATAATTGAGCTTCTGCAGCCGGCATACCATAACCCTCATAATAGGTTGTCATGTATACTCGTTCACATTTTGAATACATCCATGCCAGCATGCTTTCATCAATAGATGAAATTACTTTTGAATGTTTCATTTTAGAAAGGATGGTGTTAACTCCTCCTTCAAACCAGCTTTGTGAGCTCACTAATAATAATTTATCTGATATTAAACCA